>Ga0134127_10000560_pt1 | contig 33663 bp, 35 predicted proteins | sample KB31753_FD_96459 | JGI IMG/M metagenome (GOLD analysis project Ga0134127, IMG submission 96459) | Terrestrial soil microbial communities with excess Nitrogen fertilizer from Kellogg Biological Station, Michigan, USA - KB3-175-3 | ecosystem: Environmental > Terrestrial > Soil > Unclassified ...
CTGTCGCGGCTGATCGTCTGCGGGACGTTGGGTCGGGATATTGCGGAAGGAGCCCGGCAGGGTGGAATGGCAGGTTCGCAGATCGATGAAGTGGCTGATGCGGTTGCGGCGGTCGATCACCTCAAGAGGATGGTGCAGCAGGGTGACGTCGTGTTGGTGAAGGCCTCTCGCGGCATGAAAATGGAACAGATTGTACAGGCTCTGACGGGGATGAGGACGGTCATCAAGCAGGCATCATAAAGGGTCGGCGTCGATCCGACTCAAGGGTCGCTCAAACGGGCCGAGTCAGGTTTAAGGTAAAGACCGCATGCTCTACAACTGGCTGTATCCGTTTCATACAGAATATTCATTCCTGAACGTCTTTCGGTATTTGAGCTTCCGGATCATCTATGGGGCAGTGACCGCGTTTTTGATCGCCTTTGTGCTGGCTCCTTGGGTGATCAAGAAGCTGCAAGAGATCAAGCTGGGCCAGCAGATTCGCGACGACGGTCCCAAGCGCCATCTGGCGAAGAGCGGCACACCCACGATGGGCGGAATTCTCATTCTCTTCGCGGTCGTCCTCGCGACACTCCTCTGGGCCGATATTGCGAAACCGTATGTCTGGCTGGTGCTCGGCGCTACGCTGGGGTTTGGGGCGATCGGATTTGCCGACGACTATCTCAAATTCATCAAGGCCCAATCGAAGGGGCTGTCGGCGGGACAGAAATTCACGGCGCAGGTAGTGGTGGCCTTGACGATCGCACTGATTCTTTATTTTCTGCCCGGCTATACGACCAAGCTCAGTATCCCGTTTTTCAAGAATATTGTTCCGGATCTCGGCTGGTTCTATGTCGCCTTTGCCGTCATCGTGATCGTCGGGAGCTCCAATGCCGTGAATCTGACCGACGGGCTCGATGGGCTTGCGATCGGGCCTGTCATGATCGCGGCGATGGCCTACACGATCGTCGCCTATGTCACGGGCCATCGACTCATGTCGGACTATCTGCTCATTCCGCACATCGAAGGCGCAGGGGAACTCGCGGTATTCACGGCTGCCATTCTGGGGGCAAGTCTGGGATTCCTGTGGTTCAACACCTATCCGGCTTCCGTGTTCATGGGGGATGTGGGTTCGCTTCCTTTGGGCGCGGCGCTGGGCACGGTTGCGGTGATCAGCAAGCACGAACTGCTGCTCTTAATGGTCGGCGGCGTGTTTGTGATTGAGGCGGCCTCGGTCATTTTTCAGGTGATCTCATTCAAGTCTCGGGGGAAACGCATTTTTCTCATGGCGCCTATCCATCATCATTTTGAGATGAAAGGATGGGAGGAACCCAAGGTCGTGGTGCGGCTGTGGATTATTGCCATTTTGTTGGCCTTGTTGAGCCTGAGTACTCTGAAACTACGGTGATGAATGGTGGGAGAAGCGGCTGTGGATCTTGCGGGGGCGCGTGTCACGGTCATGGGGCTTGCCAGAAGCGGTGTGGCGGCTAGCCGGTTGCTCCAGGCGGCGGGAGCACATGTTACGGTTGCCGATCGGAAAGAATCGGCGGAGCTGACATCGGCTCTCGGGGCCATCGATCGCGATCATGTCGGTGTGACCGTCGGAGCGCGGTACGAATCTTCGCTCGAGGAGGCCGATCTGGTGGTGATCAGCCCAGGAGTGCCCTATCGGCTGGCCCCGCTTGAAGCGGTGCGTCGGCGTGGCGTGAAGGTGATCAGCGAATTGGAACTCGCCTCGCAGTTCTTGCGAAGCCCGCTCCTTGCTGTCACCGGCACGAACGGAAAGAGCACGACGGTGACCCTGATCGGTCAGTTTCTCGCTGAGAGCGGCAAGCGGGCGTTTGTCGGCGGCAATTTGGGCACCGCCTTGAGCGAAGCAGCGGTGGAAGACCTTCGCGCAGGCCAGTCAGGAACGCCGAGTCCGTACGATTATCTCGTTGTCGAGGTCTCCAGTTTTCAACTTGAAACGATCGATCGATTCCGTCCCTGGATTGCCGCCTTGCTCAACGTGACGGTGGATCACCAGGACCGGTACGAGTCGCTAGATGAGTACATCGCAGCGAAACAACGGATCTTTGAGAATCAAACTGGGGATGATTATGCCCTGTTCAACCTGGACGATGATCGTGTGATTGCGCTGCGACATCGAGTTCGCGCAAAGGCCCTGGGGTTTACGACCTCGTCGGCAATCGACCCCGATATGTATGGAGGAACCTACATCGACGGCGATCGGATCGTGACGACGGTAACCGGAGTACGGCAGGAAATTTGTCATCGAAGCGAGATCCTTATCATCGGCAACCACAACGTGGAGAACGTGATGTCGGCAGCAACCTATGCTGTGCTGTGCGGCTGTCCTCTCGACGTGATCCGCCGTGTCCTCACGACGTTTCCCGGACTCGAACATGCCCTTGAGATCGTCCGTGAGCGTCGGGGGGTCCGATTTGTGAATGATTCGAAGGGTACGAACGTCGATGCCACCCTCAAGGCGCTGGAGAGTATCGATCAACCGATTTGGCTCATTGCCGGCGGGCGGGATAAGGGAGGCGACTTTTCGCGACTCACCAAGGCGGTCAGTCGGCGCGTCACGCGCGTGATTTTGATCGGGGAAGCGGCGCCGCTGCTGCGGCAGGCTTGGGGAGGTGCTGCTGCGATGACGGAGGCGGCCACCTTGCGGGACGCCGTGGATGTAGCTGCGCAGGGGGCCTCGCCGGGCGACGTCGTGTTGTTGTCTCCGGCCTGCGCCAGCTTCGACATGTTTGCGGACTATCAAGACCGTGGTCGTCAATTCAAGGCATTGGTTCATGCCTTACCGGCGTGATGTGCACAGCGAGGGAGGGGCGGCTCTGAGCAATGGCGCATCGATCAGCGGGGACTCTGGCGCTCCCATGGTCCCAGACCAGTCAACGGCCGGGCAAGCAACGGGTAGCGGCGGACCACACGCTCCTGGCAGTCACCATGATCCTGGCGTTGGTGGGACTCGTCATGGTGTTCAGCGCGAGCGCCATCGTGGCGGGCAACAGGTTTCAGGATCCCGGGTTTTTTCTGAAGCGGCAAATCGCCTGGCTTGGATTCGGCTTGCTGTTGATGCATCTCGCATCGCGCATCGATTACACGTTCTGGAAAAAATTCGCTGTTCCGATGTTGGCCTGCATGTTGCTCCTGCTCGTGATGGTGCTGATGCCGTCGCTCGGTGTAGCGGCCAAGGGAGCGCGGCGTTGGTTACGGTTGGGATTCATCTCGGTGCAGCCGGCAGAAATGGTCAAGCTCGTCGCAGTCATCTATCTGGCGGCCTACCTGACCAAGAAAGGGGACAAGATCGCGTTGTTTCGCGAAGGGCTTTTACCGGCCCTGATCGTGATCGGAGTCCTGGGCGGGCTAGTGTTGCTGGAGCCGGATCTTGGGACAGTCGTGGTGCTCGGATTGGTCACAGTTGGGATGTGTTTTCTCGCCGGGGCGCGCTTCTCACATCTCTTGGCCTTAGGACTCTGCGCGATTCCGGTCGTGCTCGCGCTGGTCCTTGGTTCCAGTTATCGACGCCAACGGCTTATGACGTTTCTGGCTCCATGGAAGGATGCGTCGGACAGCGGGTTTCAAATCACGCAATCCTTCTTGTCTTTCGGCAGCGGCGGTCCATTTGGAGTGGGATTGGGCGAGGGCAAACAGAAGCTTTACTTCCTCCCGGAAGCGCACACAGATTTTGTCTTGGCGCTGGTCGGCGAAGAGCTGGGGCTCGTCGGCACCGCCACGATCGTCCTGTTATTTGCGTTTTTTGTCTGGCGAGGATTTCAGATCGCCGCGCGTGCGCGGATGCCGTTCGGTCGCTATCTGGGTATGGGCATCACCCTGTTGATCGGCGGCCAGGCGTTGGTGAATGCCGCGGTGGTGACAGGGCTCTTGCCGACGAAAGGGCTCACCTTGCCGTTCGTGAGCTACGGGGGGTCGTCGTTGGTGGTCAGTCTGATCGGTGTGGGGATCTTGCTCAGTATTTCTCGCGACCGGCATGCCGGCGGGTCTCGCGGTGGACGCGATGGGTTGGATCACGGATGACGATTGTCATCGCAGCAGGAGGAACCGGCGGCCATCTCTATCCGGCTGTGGCTTTGGCGCGAGAGTTTCTCCGGCGCGATTCCGGGGCCAAGATTCTTTTCGTAGGGACGGCCCGCGGGCTTGAGTCGAAGGTCCTGGCCCACGAGGGGTTCGAACTGGCGTTGATCAGCGCCAAGCCGGTGATGGGCAAGGGGCTGCTCGGGGCGTTGACAGGCTTGTGCGCCATGCCCGTCAGTTTATGGCAGTGCCTGGGAATCTTGCGAGCGAGACGAGCGGATCTTGTGATCGGAGTTGGCGGATATACGAGTCCAATGATGTTGCTTGCAGCGGCGTTGGCCGGAGTAGCGCGTGTGATTCTTGAACCGAATGCCAATCCCGGCATGGCGAACAAGGCGGTAGGTCGGTTCGCTCAGCGAGTGTTTCTCGCTTTCGAGTCGGCGGCTGATTCGTTCGATCGCCCTAAGGTTCGCGTGGTGGGAACTCCGATTCGCAAGGCGTTCCTGGAAGGTTTTGAACAGAGCCGGAAGAAGTCAGGTCTGCCACATTTGCTGATTTTCGGGGGGAGCCAGGGGGCAAGGGCGATGAATGAAGCGCTGATGGAAGGACTCCCTGAACTCATGCTGCTGCTGCCGCGCGTCACCGTGACCCACCAGACCGGCGAGTCCGATCATGCGCGGGTGGCCGAATCCTATCGTCTTGCTGGCGTCGAGTCACAGGTCATGCCGTTTATCTATGACATGCCCGCTGCGTTACGGCAGGCGGATCTCGTGGTTGCGAGAGCCGGGGCCATGACGGTGGCGGAACTTACGGTCTGCGGAAAGCCGGCCATCCTCATTCCGTTGCCATCCGCCATCTACGACCACCAGACACGGAATGCCAAGGTGATGGAGGCAGCCGGGGCCGCTGTGCTGCTCCCGCAATCTGAGCTCACCGGCGCCCTGTTGGCCCGCACAGTGGCGGACATTCTCGGAAATCCTGAGCGATTGCGCGCAATGGGTGAGGCCAGTCTGTCTCTGCGGCGAATCGATGCGGCCGAGGTCATCGTCCGCGAATGTTACGCACTCATGGGAGGACATCATGATGCCAACCGGTCTGTTGGAGCGGCAGGAAGCTAATGTCATCGGGCAACGTGGACAGGGGCCACAGTTGTATCCACCGGTGGGTGGAGTAAGGCGCGCACCGATGTTTCGCAAGACGCAACAGATTCACTTAGTCGGAATCGGAGGGTCGGGGATGAGCGGCATCGCCGAGGTGCTGCTGACGCTGGGCTACAAAGTGACGGGCTCTGATTTGCAGGCCTCCGATACGACGCGGAGATTGGAAGAGCTCGGCGGGCGCATTTTTATCGGTCATCAGGAATCGAATGTAGGGGAGGCCCAAGTCGTGGTCATCTCCTCTGCCGTATCGGCGCAGAACCCCGAGGTTGTGGTGGCCAAGGCGAAGCAGATTCCCGTGATTCCTCGGGCCGAGATGCTCGCGGAGCTGATGCGGCTGAAATTCGGAGTCGCTATCGCAGGCGCTCATGGAAAAACTACAACGACGTCGATGGTCGCCAATGTGCTGGCGCAGGGCGGGCTGGATCCGACGATGGTGATCGGGGGGAAAGTGAACGCACTGGGGAGTCATGCCCGTCTTGGACGGGGTGAGTTCCTCGTGGCGGAAGCCGATGAGAGCGATGGGTCGTTTCTCCGTCTGTCCCCGACCATCGCCGCGGTCACGAATCTCGACCGGGAACATCTCGATCACTACGGCAGCATGGAACGCATCAACGAGAGCTTCCTCGAGTTTATCAATAAGGTGCCGTTTTATGGGTTGGCTGTGTTGTGCGCCGACGACGATCGACTCAGAGCGCTGTTTCCGAGCATCGTGAAACGCTATCAGACGTACGGTCTTCGTGAGCATGAGGGAGTCACGCCGGACTTCTTTGCGACAGAGATTAACCTCAATCAATGGGGCGCCGAGTTTCGGGCGCAGTTCCGTGGGCGTAATTTGGGCCCGTTCCGCCTGGCGGTCCCCGGCCGGCACAATGTCTCCAACGCGCTTGTGGCGATTGCAATCGGCATCGAATTGGATGTGCCGGTGGATCTCATCAGGAAGGCGCTGGCGGCCTATGCCGGGGTCGAGCGTCGTTTCCATCTGCGAGGGGAAGTGAGCGGGATCATGGTCGTGGACGATTACGGGCATCATCCGACCGAGATCAAGGCCACCCTGGCTGCCGCGAAACAGGGGTGGAGTGATCGGCGGTTAGTGGTGCTGTTTCAACCGCATCGCTACACCAGGACACGAGACTTGCTGGAAGATTTTGCGAAGGCGTTCGATCAATCAGACGTCTTGTTCCTGGCGGATATCTACGCGGCAGGGGAGCAACCGATTCCCGGGGTGTCCGGAGCCAAGTTAGCCGACATTGTTCGTGCATCCGGCCATCCGTCCGTGACCTTTGTAGAACACAAAGAGCAGTTGGTGGATCAGGTGTTGCCCCATCTGAAATCGGGAGATCTCGTCCTTACATTAGGGGCGGGGGATATTTGGAAAACAGGTCTTGGGTTGTTGGCTCGATTGACTCCCATTGGATGATGCCATGAAGCGAGGTGGCCGGCATGTCACAACGGCAGGGAGCGCGCGTGCGCGGTTCACGCAGTCTGATGTCCGGGCTGCGGTGGCAGGGATCCGGGGATCCCTGTCCTTCAAAGCTCCCTTACGAGAATACACCTCGTTCAAGATCGGAGGGCCGGCGGATGTCGTGGTTGAGCCGGCTGATGTTGAGGATGTCTGTCTGGTGGTCCGGCAGGCTCATGCGCGCAAGATTCCGTTGTTTGTCCTGGGTGGGACAAACCTGCTTATTCGTGACGGGGGAATCCGTGGCATCGTGGTCAGCCTGGCTCGGTTGCGAGGGGTCAAGGAAGAATCTGGATCGGTTCTCTATGCCGAAGGGGGCGTCGGCATGCCGACGTTGATTGGATATGCCATCCGCCACTCCCTTGCGGGGATGGAATGGGCGGCAGGCATTCCTGGGACTGTGGCCGGCTGTGTCGTGATGAACGCCGGGACAAAGCTCGGGGAAATGAAGGATTCGATGAAGGCCCTTCGGTTGGTGAATATGAAAGGCCACATCGTGGATCTCGATGTCGCTCAGGTGAAGTTCGAGTATCGACGGGCCTTGCTGCCGCGCGGCATCGTCGTGGGGGTGTGGCTTCAATTGAAGCAAGGAGTCCGGTCGGAGATCGAGCGAGTAGTCAAAGACTACCTCCACTATCGACGAGACACGCAACCGCTCGCGATGCCGAGTGCGGGTTGCGTGTTCAAGAATCCTCCGAACGATTCTGCCGGCCGACTGATCGAGGCAGTCGGCCTCAAGGGCGCGCATATCGGCGATGCAGAGGTCTCGATGAAGCATGCCAATTTTATGGTTAATCGGGGGCAGGCGAGCGCAGGGGATGTGATTGCACTGATCGGGAAGGTTCGTAGCGCGATTCACCGTCGCACTGGAGTGCGGTTAGGCCTTGAACTGAAAATCGTAGGAAGTAGGTAGCGGCATGAGCGAGCCTCGTCCGACAGAGAGACCCCTTCTGACCCGCGCCCGCATCGGGGTGCTGATGGGTGGACAATCGGCTGAGCGCGAGGTGTCGCTCCGGACGGGCGTTGCGGTCCATCGGTCGTTGGTCCGTCGCGGTTACGACGCGGTGGCCATCGATGTCGGACCGACGCTCGCTCAGGAGTTGCGCGACCAGAAGATCGGCCTGGTGTTTCTCGCATTGCATGGACCAGGTGGTGAAGATGGCGCGATTCAAGGATTCCTGGAAACCCTGGGAGTTTCCTACACCGGATCCGGCATCCAGGCCAGCGCGATCAGCATGCATAAAGTCACCACGAAAACGCTGTTGGCTTCAGCGCGCATTCCTGTTCCGGCCGGTATCGTTGTGAAGCGTGGGGAGAAGGTCTCCAGCGCCGCGCTGTTGCGGAAGGTGAAACTGCGTTGGCCCGTTGTGGTGAAGCCTGCGTCGCAAGGGTCCACGATCGGCGTCACGATCGTGCGCAAGCCGGCACAATGGCGTGATGCCCTGGCCTTGGCCCATCGCTATGACACAGATGCGATGGTTGAGGCCTACATTCCCGGACACGAGGTTACGGTGTCGATCATCGGGGGGCACAATGTTTCTCCGTTGGCGCTCCCGGCCGTGGAGATTGTTGCGCCGAATGGTTTCTACGATTTTGCAGCGAAGTATGAAAAGGGGAAAACGCAGTATCTCTGTCCTGCGCCCTTGACCGCAACGGTGACCCGGCAGATTCGGACGTTGGCGCTACGCACCTATGAGGCGCTGGGCTGTGAAGGCGCTGCCCGGGTCGATTTCCGTATCACCCCGCGCGGCCGTCCTGTTGTGTTGGAGATCAATACGGCGCCGGGTATGACGGAAACGAGCTTACTGCCGATGGCAGCGGCCCGCGCCGAGATCGACTATGACGAGCTGACCGAACGGATTCTCGAATCTGCACTCGTTCGCGCGGCCCGCTTCGCCTGTGTGTCAGGGGAAGGGAAGAGACCATGAAGGTGCTTGTGCGGAAGCGAGCGACGCCTCCAATCGGTCCACGGTTGAATCAATGGAGGGGCGCTCGCGCCAGCCTGCTCTCGGATCAGCGCCAACAGGCCTATCGGGAGAGATTGCTCTCACGAAGCCGGCTCGTTCTGCGTGTAGGGCGATGGATTGCCGGGCTTGCGGTGTTGGTTTGGGGGCTGCCCATCGCTGTGCAAGAGATGGGACCGGTTCTTCAGGGTTGGCTGGAAATCCGCGAGGTCGAGGTCGAGGGGATTCATCACGTCACGAAACCAGAAGTGCTGGAGCGACTCGTCTTGAAGCCCGGAATGGGACTCCATCAGGTCAGCACATCGTTTCTTGCCGAGCGGGTGCGAACGCATGCATGGATCAAGGAGGCGACGGTCGAACTCAAGCCGCTGCATCGGTTGCATGTCACTGTCGTGGAGCGCACGCCGGTTGCCATTATCCGGACTGGTGCGGACCATTGGTTGAGCGATGAGAATGGATACCTCCTTGCCAAGTTAGGCAGGCAGGATGACCAGACGTTGCCGTTGTTGGTCGGACTGGACCCTCAATCCCTTCAGCGAGGAGAGCCAGGCGTCCGCAACGCAATTCAGTCCGGGTTGGTGTTGGCCAAGCTCATGGCCAATACCCTCGATGGACGGGTTGAAATCGACCTCACGAAGTTCTCGAACGTCGTGGTGTCAGTCAATGGGGTGCGGTTCCAGTTCGGCGGCGATTCCCTGGTTGACCAGTGGGAACGGTTCAGAAAAGTGAATCCATCATTCAAAACTGCATCGTCCGACGATCGAAAGCGCGCGGTGAGCGAGATCGATCTGCGGTATGACAACCGTGTCATTGTGCGGGAAAGGGCGTGAGGGCCGTGCCGAAGCGTGATCAGATTCTTGTGGGGCTGGACATCGGGACCACGAAGATCTGCGCCATCGTGTCGGAAGTCACCGACGAGGGGATGCTCAATATTATCGGGGTCGGATCCAGTCCATCGCGGGGGCTCCGCAAAGGCGTCGTGGTCGATATCGAGAGTACCGTGGAATCGATCAAGAAGGCGGTCGAGGAAGCCGAGCTGATGGCGGCGGTCCAGATCAATTCCGTTTATACCGGGATCGCCGGGAGTCACATCTCCGCGGAGAACTGCAAGGGGGTTGTGGCGCTCAAAAAGGCAGAAGTGACGCGGGAAGACATCCACCGCGCGATCGAAAGTGCCCGGACTCTGGCGGTCATTCCCCATGAACGGCGGATTCTTCATGTGCTGCCTCGCGAATTTATGGTGGATGGGCAAGAGGGGGTTCGGGAGCCGTTGGGCCTGTCCGGGAACCGTCTCGAAGTCAACGTGCACGTGATCACCGGCGCCGTGACGTCCGCGCAGAACATCATCAAGTGTGTGAATCGCGCAGGGCTCGATGTGGTGGACATGGTGTTGCAGCCGTTGGCCTCCAGCGAGGCTGTCCTCAGCCAGGAAGAGCGCGATCTGGGGGTCGTCATGGTCGATCTCGGTGGTGGGACGACCGATCTCGCGATCTTCCTCGACGGGAGCATCAGGCATTCTGCCGTGTTGCCGATCGGTGGACAGAATTTGACGAAGGATCTCGCCATCGGGTTGCTGACCTCTCAGACCGAAGCCGAGAAGATCAAACTGCAGCGCGGGATCGCTCGAACAGGGTTGGTGCAGGGCCATGAAACGGTGGAGGTCCCATCGGTTGGAGACCGTCCCGCGCGGACGTTCTCGCGCCGTGACCTTGCCGAGATTCTTGAGCCGCGAGTCGAAGAAATATTCGAGCTGGTTCGTCGGGAAATCGCGCGCGCTGGCTACGAGGGTATGGTGGGGGCTGGGGTGGTGATTACAGGAGGCACCTCGCTGTTGGAAGGGATGCCCGATGCGGCGGAGCAGGTCTTGAATCTTCCAGCACGCCGTGGCGCGCCCAGTGGGGTCGGAGGGCTTCGCGACATCGTCAGTAATCCCATCCATGCCACGGGGGTCGGTCTGCTTCTTCATGCCCGGCACCATCTTGAAGAGATGGTTACGGCTGGTCTGCGCAACGGACGGCCGTTCAATAAGGTATTCGATCGGATGAAGTCCTGGATGTTCGAGTTCTTTTAACCGATGCGCGAGGCGGATGGACGTCACGCGGATTTAACAATAAGGGAGGTGTCCTGATGTTTTCATTTGAAGAAGATGTCGTGTCCCCCGTTCGGATCAAAGTGATCGGTGTCGGTGGCGCCGGATGCAACGCCTTGAACACCATGATTACGTCCGGGTTGGCGCGGGTCGATTTCATCGCTGCGAATACGGATCTGCAGGCGCTGGATCGGTCGCGGGCGTCGTATAAGGTTCAGCTGGGTCCTGAGCGGACCAGGGGACTCGGCGCCGGGGCGAAGCCGGAAGTCGGGAAAGATTCAGCGCTAGAAAGCAAAGATCAGATTCGTGAGTGTCTTGAGGGCGCCGACATGGTGTTCGTGACTGCGGGGATGGGCGGCGGAACCGGGACGGGCGCCGCGCCGATCGTGGCGAGCATCGCGCGCGAACTCGGCATCCTGACGGTCGGAGTCGTGACGAAGCCGTTTTCCTACGAAGGTCATCGCCGGATGGTTCATGCAGATGAAGGGATTCGCGATCTCCGCCGTCATGTGGACACCTTGCTCGTGATTCCGAATCAGCGATTGCTCGGCATTGTCGACAAAGCGACCCCGTTGCTCGAAGCGTTCAAGGTGGCCGATGACGTCCTCCGGCAAGCCATTCAAGGAATTGCGGACGTGATTACGACCACTGGCCATGTGAATGTGGACTTTGCCGATGTCCGCACCGTGATGTCGCATACGGGTCGCGCCGTGATGGGGATGGGCGTGGCGCGCGGAACGAATCGGGCGATCGAAGCGGCGCAAAAGGCGATTTGCAGTCCGTTGTTGGAGGAAGGCAGTGTCGAGGGCGCACGCGGTGTCTTGTTGAATATCACCGGAGGGCCCAATATGTCGTTGCATGAGATCGAGGAAGCGGCCACAATTATCCAGCAGACGGCCGACCCTGAAGCCAATATCATTGTCGGACAGGTGATCAATCCCGATATGGGCGACGACTTGGTCGTGACGGTGATTGCCACTGGATTCGAACGGGAGGATCAGCCTACTCCGATTCCCGTGGCTGCGGCTCGGACCTCCCGCAACGGGCAACAGGCGGCGATGGCCGGCGCCAGCCAGACGATGGGGGAGCGATCGTATGCGGAGCGGCCCTTCAAAGATCTCGATCGCCCAACCTACTTGCGGCGGATGGGGGATGGAAGAGATTCGATGGAGCGAACCACGGCGGTCACTGATGATGAGTGGGATGTGCCTACGTTCTTGCGCAAACAGGTCGACTGAGCCGGCAGGGCTGTAGTCAAGAGTCTTTTTAGGGGGGTATGGCATGAGCGCAGCGGTTATCACAGTTCCTGCCTTCGCGTCCGTGCGGGACGGCATCCGACATTTCTTCGGCACGCGCAGCCATGCAGACTCGCTGGCATTCGACGTCGGGGTGCCCGTTCGTCAGTCTGGGTTGCAGGAGCGTGGATGGTTGCTATCCGTCAAGCAGGTGCATGGGACTGATGCCTTGGTCCTAGACCGTCCACTCACCGAGTCGGATCAGTTTTCCAGCGGATGGGACGCGCTGGTGACTGATCAACCCGGCGTGACGGTAGCGGTGCGTACGGCGGATTGTGTTCCCGTGCTCGTGCATGATCCACGCAAGCGCATCGTGGCGGCGATTCATGCCGGTTGGAGGGGCGCTGTGGCGGGGATTGTGTCGAAGACCTTCGCGCTGATGGCGAACCGATTCGGATCGGCGCGGACGGATCTTCGAGTCAGCATTGGACCTTCGGCCGGCTCTTGTTGCTATGAAGTGGACGATCCGGTGCTTGACCGGCTCCGAATTGGCCTGCCTGATTGGGAGTCGGTCGTGCATGACCACCGGGGACATAAGGCTCGGCTGGATCTGAAGGCCTTGATCCGTCGGCAAGTGGAAGGGGAGGGTGTGTTTGCACCATCTGTTTCGACGGTGAACTTGTGTACGATCTGCCATGATCGGCTCTTTTACTCCTATCGGCGGGAAGGCCGGGTGAATGGGACGATGGTGAGCGGGATTACCCTGCTCCCTTACCGATAAGCGGTGGCCCGGTCTGTACGCTGACATTTGCTTGGCGATTTCTGTACAATATTTTAAAATTTCTGAGAGACTGCGCTAGGATTGTGAATGATCCGATAACAGGCTCTACCGGCCGGAGGTTTCAGCCGGTGAAAAGTCCCCTGTTCGTTTTCTGGCCGATCTGGCATACGGCTGAGGTCAGCTATTCTTGGAGCTTGACGTGCGTAGTCCATTGATCACGAATAAGATCGCATTCATCGGAGGTGGCCAGATGGCTGAGGCCATGATCGGCGGTCTCCTTTCAGGACCGGTGTGTCTTGCCGAGTCGATATGGGCGACGGATCCCGTTCCCGATCGGCGGGATCGCTTAAAAAGCCAGTTCGGTATTCTGGTCGGCTCTGCCAACCGTGACGCGGTTGCCTGGGCTGATGTGGTCGTCCTGGCAGTGAAGCCTCAGACGCTGCCCGCTGTGCTGAGTGAGTGCGGCTCTACTCTGGCCCATGCTCTTGTGGTCTCTATTGTGGCAGGAGCGACGATTCGGACCATCGCGGAGCAGACCGGCGGCGCGACGAGAGTGGTTCGTGCGATGCCGAATACTCCGGCATTGATTCGTGAAGGTATGACCGCTCTTGCCACGGGTACGGGGGTTTCCGACGATGACGTCCAGCTTGTTCGAAAGGTATTCGAAGCTGTCGGGCTGGTGGTGCTGGTTGAAGAACGATTGATGGATGCGGTGACCGGTCTGAGCGGCAGTGGGCCGGCCTATATATTCCAGGCTATCGAGGCGTTGGCGGATGGTGGGGTCATGATGGGTTTGCCGCGGCAGACTGCCGAACTTCTTGCCGCCCAGACGGTGCTCGGTGCGGCTCGTTTGGTGCTGGAATCAGGAGTGCACCCCGCGCAATTGAAAGATCGGGTGGCATCTCCAGGGGGCACGACCATCGCCGGGCTTCATCAACTTGAACAGAGGGGATTTCGTGCGACCTTGATGGCGGCGGTCGAAGCGGCCGCCATACGATCGAAAGAGTTGGGGCGCTGATGTTTGTCGCGGGCAATGCTCTGACAGCGGTGGCGACCATCCTTGACTATGTGTTATGGCTCTATATGTGGGTGATCATCGCTCGTGCTCTGATCTCATGGGTCAACCCGGATCCATGGAACCCAATCGTCCAATTTCTCAACCGTGCGACCGAACCTGTCCTGGCGCCAATTCGACGGATGATCGGGGTGCGGATAGGAATGGATGTGTCGCCAATCGTCGCGATCTTGATCATTACCTTCCTGCAAATCGCGGTTGTGCAGTCGCTGAAGGAATTCGCTATGAGGATGAACTGAGATGACCATGGGGGATGCCATGAGAATTACACCGCTCGATATTCAGCAAATGGTGTTCAAGGTCACATTTCGCGGGTACGACCAGGAAGAGGTCAATCGCTTTCTCGAAGAACTGGCGCAGACGGTCGAATCGTTAAATCGAGACCATGCGGTTCAGCGAGAAAAGATCATGTTTCTGGAGCAGCAGCTCGCTGAGCTGAAGCGGACAGAAGCGACATTGTCGAGCACGCTTTTATCGGCCCAATCACTCGCAGAGGATGTGAAGCAAAACGCTCAACGTGAGGCGGATCTCGTCATCAAGGAGGCTGAACTAAAGGCCGGTGAGTTGATTCGTCAGGCCAGGGTCGAGCTGACCGATACGCAGCGAGATCTCTCGTCGCTCCAGAAACAGCGATTGCTCATGGTTGAACGGTTGCGCGCGTCGTTGCGGATGTTCGAGCGCATGTTGGAGGTGGAAGAACAGGAAGCGTTCCATGACGCGGCGACCGCATCGGCAGAGAAGCTCGAAGGAGAGTCGAGCCCGACATTATAATGTGCCCGAAGCGGCTGATTCTCGCCTGCTCATGCGTTCTATAGATTGTTTCGCGCGGCTCATCCACCGCAGTGGTTTTTCCCATCTGTGACAGGTATCCCGCCGATGGCTACCAATGACGTCATTCAGGCGGCCCTGCAATCGGCTGTCGACGACGGTGTGTTTCCCGGCGCTCAGCTGGCGGTTCGGTTGCGTGGCGAGCTGCAATGTGTGGTGGTTGCAGGGCGATTGTCGTCAACCTCCCCGGGCCTTCCTGTCCAACCCACCACGATCTATGATCTCGCCTCTCTCACGAAACCGCTGGTGACCGCGACCTCCGTATTGCTTCTTATTCAGCGGGCCAAGGTTATGCTTGAGGACTCCGTGCAAGGAGTCTTAACCGAACTTGAAGGGACGCCGATCGGTCAGGCGACTGTGCGAGATCTCTTGGCGCATCGTTCCGGCTTGCCAGGGTGGCGACCTTTTTACGAGCGGCTCGACGCCGGAGGTGTTGTTTCTGAGCCTCTTGGCGGGAATCACGATGTTAAGCAACAGGTATTGAAGCTGATTCGTGACGAACCATTGATTTATACGCGGGGGACGCGAAGTGTCTACAGCGACCTTGGATTCATGTTACTGGGGTTCCTGGTGGAACGTCTCAGTGGAATGCCGATGGATATTTGGTTCGGAGAAACGATCGCCCAACCCCTACAGGCTGATCCAATGATGTATTGCCCCCCGGTAGGGCGAGCGCGATTAGGCGTTGTGCGCCCTGCAATAGATGCTTCACAAATAGCCCCGACCGAACAGGATGAGCGGCGCAATCGACTTTTATGTGGAGAGGTGCATGACGAGAATGCCGCAGCAATGGGTGGTATCGCGGGTCATGCAGGGCTATTCGGGACTGCCGAATCGGTGCTGGCTGTCTCTGGAGCCTGGCTCCGCGGCTATCACGGAAGAGAGTCGATTCTGGACGCGAAGCTGGTCAGGCAGTTTACGACCCGCCAAGAATCTGCCGCGCAATCGAGTTGGGCATTGGGATGGGATACTCCGTCTGTGCCGTCCTCATCGGGATCCAGTTTTTCTGAGCAGTCGTTTGGGCATCTTGGCTATACTGGGACATCGTTGTGGATTGATCCATTGCGAGAGCTGGAGGTGGTCTTGTTATCCAACCGAGTCCATCCGAGCCGGAGGAACGAGAAAATTAAAACCTTCCGTCCCTATATTCACGACCTGGTATATTGGGAGTTTGTGTCTCTGTGAGCGTTGGGCTAGGCTAGGTCCTGGTAGTCGAGCCAGGTTTCTTTTTCGGCGAGATACTTCGTGCCTTTGAAATTAGCGCGGGTTCTCAATTTGCTGAAGCCAAATCGCTGCATCGCTTCGATGAGTTCTTGTACCGCAGCGGTGATGGTCGGATGTGAGTGTCCTTCGACATTCAAGGCTTCATACATGACCTTCGCGGCGTAGCCTGAGGCGGTTCGGTTGACGAGGATTGTACGATTGAAATACCGATCGCTCGGGTCAACCCCTTCAACCTGGTGCTTTTCAATCAACCCTTCTTTTTTGAAAAGCAGCGGGAGCGAACTCATTCACGGCCTCCGGGACACTCACATGAAATAGTTGAGCGCCGCTGATTATAGGGTGGGACCGGGCCGACTGCAAGCCATTGACAACCGTGTAACGCCTTTCTATCATCTCCCCCCGCTGCAGTAGACCCCTGTATCACTGAAGATATGAATATCCCCAACAGCTTGACCATCCTCCGCATTCTTCTGATCCCTTGCTACATTGGGTTGCTTATCTATGGGAAGTTCAATCACGCGCTTATTGTTCTGATTGTGGCGGGGCTTACTGATGCGCTGGATGGGGCGATCGCCCGGATGAAGAATCAGCATACCCGGCTTGGGGCTGTGCTGGATCCTCTGGCGGATAAGCTGCTTCTCACTTCCGGGTTCATCACGCTTTCGATGATTCATTTGATTCCGTTGTGGGTCACCATCGTTGTGGTCAGCCGGGACGTCATACTGTTGCTGGGAACGGCGGTGGCACATTTTACTGATTCTCGCGTGGATCTTACCCCCACCTTCTTGGGCAAGGGCACCACGCTTCTTCAGCTGGCCTATGTTGTCATGGTCATATTTCTCAGTTCCCGTCACATCGATCTCACCCTCACCCTGCCTCTTTTAATCGGTATGGTCTCCTTCACACTCTTATCCGGGTTGCACTATCTTTATAGAGGTATCCGGCACACGAGCGCGATCAGCGGCTAAGGCTCTGTATTGCTTGAGCTTGTGTGCCCAGCCACTGCGCAGAGATTGCGCATTTGTTTGACAGGTTTTGGGGTGGTCAGTAGACTCGCCTGGTAGGTATTCCTCTCAGTGTACAACCGGCCAGGGTGATGGCCACATCGAAGGGTGAGTGTTGCGTATGGCTACCTTTGCGTATGTCGGACGAACCAGATCAGGCGCCGTCAAGAAGGGCGAGCTGAGCGCGAAAACCCGAGATGAGGCGGTAGACCAACTTCGCAAGCAAAGCGTCGTCGTCACGAGCCTTGAAGAAAAGAAAAGGGGCACGGGCGGATTCAACCTGAGTTTGGGGTCCGGTCTGACGGATAAGGACCTGGTTGTATTTACGCGACAATTCGGCACGATGATCAATGCAGGGCTGCCCTTAGTGCAGTGTCTCGAAATCCTCTCGACTCAGTCCGAGAACAAAGTATTGAGGGAGACCATTGGGGAAGTAAAAACCCAGGTGGAGGCAGGTTCGACCTTTTCGGATGCCTTACGCCGCCACCCAAAAATCTTCGACGATCTGTACGTCAACCTGGTGCACGCGGGCGAGGTGGGAGGCCTGCTCGATACGATCTTGACGCGTCTCGCCAAATACATCGAGAAAGCGATGAAACTCAAAGGGCAGATCAAGTCTGCCATGATCTATCCCGCTTCGATCATGGGAGTTGCCGTCGTCGTTATTACGGTGCTCATGCTTTTTGTCATTCCAATTTTTGCAAAGATGTTTCTTGAGCTATCAGGCGGAAAAATGGGCTTGCCTGGCCCTACGCAATTAGTCATCGACTGCAGCAACTTTTTTATAGCCTACTGGTATGTCATTCTTGGAGCAATTGTGGGAGCCATTTTTGGCACTAAGAAATACTATGGGACCGTTCAAGGGCGGATGGTTATCGATAAGTTGCTTCTCAAGATGCCAGTGATTGGAGACTTAATCAGAAAAGCCTCGGTTGCCAAGTTCACCCGTACGCTCGGGACGTTGCTCTCCAGTGGAGTCCCATTACTCGATGGGATGTCCATCTGTGCAAAGACTTCGGGTAATAAGGTTATAGAAGAAACGTTGGTCAATGCTCGCTTAAGCATCGCCGGCGGAAAAACCATCGCGGACCCCTTGGCTGCGAGCGGAGTTTTCCCGAAAATGGTGACGCATATGATTGCCGTCGGTGAGTCAACCGGCGCGCTGGACGCGATGCTGGGAAAGATTGCGGATTTTTACGAAGATGAAGTTGATCAGGCAGTTGCCTCGTTGACGGCACTGCTTGAGCCGGCAATGATGGTATTCTTGGGAGTTGTGATTGGGTTTATCGTGGTCGCGATGTATCTCCCGATCTTCAAAATGGCGGCTGCGATCGAGTAGAGTATGGTGTCCAGTCCGTTAGTCTCATGGGGGTGGATTTAGTATTGAGTGTGAGGCGCGGAGCTTTCCCTCTGGCCAAACTGCTCGCGTTCCATCGCCTGTGGGATTATGCAGTGCGAGGCCTCGAACCCGAAGAGAATGAACAGGATTCATTTCTCTTCATGCCCCTTCGATCTCTTTCTCGCCCAGTGGTTCTCCAATCATGAATGATTTCAGGACAAGACTGTATTGGATCATGGGGCTTCGGATGGCCCTCGTGACCCTGATACTCGGCCTATCTCTGACCTTTCAAGCGGCGAAAGGCGGGTGGATCGAAACATTCTACGCCTTGATCTTTGCCACATACGTTCTGACTATCCCTTCCGCCATTCTGTTGCGTGCAGTTACCACGCCGGCGGCGCTCACGATATTTTTCTGGGTGCAGGTGGGGATCGACTTTCTTCTTGAAACGGTGCTGGTTGCCAGGACAGGAGGGATCGAGAGTCCTTTCGCGGTACTGTATGTCATGACGGTGGCAGTGGCCAGTCTTGTTCCTCGCCGACGGGTGGGGCTTCTTGCCGCCTGTTTCTGCATTATTTTATTCGGGCTTTTAACGAACATTCAATTGCATGGCTTGATTGAGGCGTGGGGGTGGCTGTCGCCCAGTCGATTGACCGTGCCAGAGACATTTCAAACCTTCGGCGTCTATGCTCTCGCTCTTCTCGTTGTGGGGATTTTAGGCGGAGCCTTAACTGAACAGCTTCAGCAGGCTGATCAGTCATTGCGCGAGAAGGAGCAAGGACTCACTCGTCTCCAAGCCTTTCACGAGAATATCGTTCACAGCATCAGTAGCGGCGTATTTACGGCAGATGCCGCGGGGTGCATCACGTCCTTCAATCCGGCGGCACAGGAAGCGACCGGGTATACGATCGCGCATGTGGCCGGGCGGCCATGGCGCGAGGTCTTTAACTGGCACCCAAACCAAGAATCAGACGAGCCACTGAGTGGCGACGTGTCGACGACGAAACGATTCGAAGTGGAATGTAAGCGTGCTGACGGCAATCGCCTCATCCTTGGCATGACGCTTTCTCCGTTGCACGAGCAGGGAAAGCAGGCAGGTTTGGTCGGTGTGTTCAAAGATCTGACACAGATTCGGGACCTCGAAGAGGAGATGCGGCGCAAGGAATGGCTGGCGAGTTTAGGTGAGATGTCTGCCGGGATGGCCCATGAGATTCGAAATCCGCTCGGCGCCTTGGCCGGCGCCATGCAAATGCTTCGAAAAGATGCCATGGAAGAAGAAACCGACCGCCGGTTGATGGACATTGCCATTCGAGAGGCCACAAGGCTCGACAACATTATTACCGAATTCCTCCAGTATGCGCGTCCACCGGCGCTGAATCTCGCAGAGCACGATCTCAACAAAGTACTTGCCGAGACGCTCGATCTCGTTCAACATGAAGCACGAACTCGTTCTAAGATTAAAATCGTCACGTCCCTGGCAACTGGGGCGCTCACAGCCCTGGTCGATCAAGATCAGCTCCGACAGGTCTTCTGGAATATGGCGACCAATGCGTTTGAAGCCATGCCGGAGGGGGGACAGTTGACGATCTCAACGAGTTCCCGCCACGTTGATACTGGCGGACGAAGAGGCGATGTGGTCGAGATTGCATTTCAAGATACAGGAGAAGGCATTCCGAAGCAGAATTTTGACAAGATCTTTCTTCCGTTTTTCACAACGAAGAAAGAAGGGTCGGGGCTGGGTCTGGCAGCGGTGCATCGTATCGTCGATCTGCACGGGGGCTGGATCAAGGTTGAAAGTCAGGAGCGTCAAGGCTCGCGATTTGTCGTATGTATGCCGCGTTTAGGGGATGCCGGAGTGCGGTTATGGCATGAGGGACGGACGCCATGGAAAAGATCCTAGTTGTCGATGATGAGAAGGGATTGCGAGAAGTCTTGAGCATCATGCTCAAGCGGGCGGGCTATGTCGTAACCGAAGCGTCGGATGGCGAAGAGGCCATCGGTTATGTGGGCAAGGAAATCTTCGATCTCGTCATCACCGACCTCCGTATGCCAAAAGCCGATGGTCTGGCGGTTCTGAAGGCGGTGAAATCTTCTTCTCCAGAAACCGTGGTTCTTGTGATTACGGCATTCGCGACCGCGGACTCGGCGGTCGATGCCATGAAGCAGGGCGCGTACGATTACCTGACCAAGCCATTCCAGGTTGATGAAGTGCAGTTGATCATCCGCAATGCCCTGGAGAAACGGCGCCTCACAGCGGAAAACATTTTATTAAAGCGCGAGATGGCGAGCCAGTCTTCGTTTGCGCAGATCGTCGGACAAAGCGAGGGCATGCAGAAGGTGTTCGATGTGGTGCGCAAAGTCGCGGATGCCAAGAGCAATGTACTGATTTGCGGGGAGAGCGGAACGGGAAAAGAGTTGGTGGCGCGCGCGATTCACTATAATAGTGTCCGGAGTACGATGCCGTTTGTGGCGGTGAATTGCAGCGCAGTGCCGGAGACCTTGCTCGAAAGCGAACTCTTTGGGCATATGAAAGGATCTTTTACCGGCGCGATGGCCAATAAGGCGGGGTTATTTGAGGTCGCCAACGGCGGCACGATCTTTTTGGATGAGATCGGCGATACCACCCCAACGATTCAAGTCAAGCTGCTGCGCGTCATTCAGGAGCGAGAGTTCCGGCGTGTGGGCGGCAGCCAGGATGTCAAGGTCGATGTGCGCATTGTGGCTGCGACCAATAAGGATCTCGAAAAAGCCGTGGCCGACGGCTCGTTTCGGGAAGATTTGTACTACCGGTTAGATGTGATACCGATTCGGCTCCCGCCGTTGCGGCTTCGAACAGGGGACATCCCGCTTCTCGTCAAACATTTCATCGAGAAATTTTCACAGGAAAGCGGCAAGCCGGCACCTGTGTTGACATCGGAAGCTATGCACGTGTTGTTGGGCCATGAGTGGCGCGGCAATGTGCGCGAGCTTGAAAATTTGATTGAGCGCGTGGTCACGTTTTCCGCTGGCGCGCCTATTTCGGATGAGGATATTCGTGGCTGGCTCCATCGAGTCGTGACTCCTCAGCAGCAGGGAGTGCCTACCGATCTGCCTGAAGACGGATTGGATTTGGAAGGCCTTATCAACGGCATTGAAAAAGATCTGCTCTTGAAGGCGCTTGAACGAGCCATGTGGGTGAAGAAGAAGGCTGCACGGCTTCTTAAGCTCAACACGCGATCCTTTCGCTATCGATTAGAGAAGTATGCCATCAAGGGAGGCCGCGATTAATCCGCAGCCGAGCCCCTCCGAGATCACCGTTTTCGCTCCCGCAAAAATCAACGTCATCCTGCGCATCCTCGACCGCCGCGCCGACGGGTTTCATAATCTTTGGTCGATCATGCAGACAGTTGGCCTCGAAGACGAGGTGCAGATCAGCTTGTGCGCTGACAGACAGGGTATTCGGCTGAGATGCGATGCGACGGATCTAGCCGCAGATCAGAGCAACCTCGTCTATCGCGCAGCCGTTGAAGTATTGGCGCGAGCCCAGCGATCGATCGGGCTTGACATCGAACTGCGAAAGCGGATTCCGATGGGAGCCGGCCTCGGCGGCGGGAGTAGCGATGCCGCAGCGACCATCATAGGATTGAACCATTTGTTACAGTTGAAGTGGTCTCCGGCGAAGATGGCTGGTATCGGACAATTATTAGGGAGCGATGTGCCCTTCTTTCTCTTTGCCCCTTCAGCGTTTGTGGCGGGCAGGGGAGAAACGGTTCGGCCGGTCGTCATTGAAGGAACTCGATGGGTCGTGCTGGTCAATCCGGGGTTCGGGGTCAACACCAAGTGGGCCTATCAAGAACTGGCTGGCACCAGAACTGCGGTGGCACCTTTGTCGCCGGTCCAGCAGGAACTCGACCGGCAATCGCAGGTGAGCTGGGATCAATTGATTGCCGCGGCAGAGAATGATTTCGAAGCGCCGGTTTTTGCCGCGCATGGGAAGCTCCGGGAGATTAAACGGAGCTTGCAGGCTCACGGAGCCAAGATCGCATTGCTGTCTGGAAGTGGAGCGACGGTGTTCGGCCTGTTTGCGGACGAGGCGCATGCGCGCCTAGCCCTGACCCAGTTCGTGAGCGAGAACTCAATGAAGGCATTCGTCGTTCCCACCTGTGCAGGTTCGCTCGGCTGGCGATAGAAACCACCAGGCTCCGCCGTGGCTCGATTGACAACTCCCTGTACATTCCGTTACAGTTTCAACCCTTAGCTGGCTTCCTCAACAGCGCGCAGCGAATAGAGGTAGGCGGGTCATGAATACGCCCACCGACGCCCGCCGTCGAGATGAACCCTATACGAAATTAGAATGTGACGTGGTCGCATCCAGAAACTCTCTGAGGAGTCGATGAGCAGAGAACTGCAAATATTCTCTGGCAACGCGAATCCAGCCCTGGCCCATGAAATTTGTGCTTACCTTGGCACCAAGCTCGGCGAAGCCACAGTCGGGTCATTTAGTGACGGCGAAGTTCGCGTCAAGATCGAGGAGAACGTTCGCGGTGGCGACGTGTTCGTCGTGCAGTCGAGTTGCCAGCCGGTCAACGATTCCCTCATGGAGTTGTTGATCATTATCGATGCGCTCAAACGATCTTCCGCAAATCGCATTACCGCAGTCATCCCGTATTTCGGCTATGCGCGTCAGGATCGTAAAGACCAGCCGCGTGTGCCGATCTCGGCAAAACTCGTGGCTGACCTCATCAGCACTGCCGGCACCGATCGGGTGCTGACGATGGATCTTCATGCGGGGCAGATCCAGGGGTTCTTCAATGTGCCGGTGGACCATCTTTACGCGTTGCCCGTTTTGTTGGATTACATTACCAAAAAAAAGGTAAGCGACCTGGTGGTCGTCTCGCCGGACGCCGGCGGAGTCGAGCGGGCTCGCGCCTTTGCGAAACGGCTCGAAGCAAGTTTGGCGATTATCGACAAGCGACGTGAAGGACCCAATCAGACGCAGATCATGAACATCATCGGCGACGTTGCAGGCAAGAGTGCGCTGCTATTGGACGACATGATCGACACGGCCGGGACCATTGTGAAGGGGGCGCAGGCTTGTATGGACCGCGGGGCTCGGGAAGTCTGGACTGCCTGTACCCACGCGGTGCTCACCGGGCCGGCATTGGAGCGAATCCAGCAATCCTGTTTGAAACAAGTGATCGTGACCAATTCAATTCCCTTACGAGGCAAAGAGCAAATCTGCCCGAAGCTACATCAATTATCGGTTGCGCCGCTGTTAGGTGAGGCGATCAGGCGAATCCATGAAGATGAGTCGGTAAGTTCATTGTTCTTATAATCTGAGACTGAGGCATCTAGAGACCATCGAGAAGGGGGCGGAGAGCTATCATGAAGTTTGATCTAGCAGTCACCATACGAGAGAAAACAGGAAAAGGTGCGGCGCGCCAGCTTCGGCGAGAAGGCAAGGTCCCTGGCGTGTTATATGGGCAGGGCGAGTGCCTGCTCTTGACGATAGAACCCGATAGCCTGGTGAGGATTTTGAAAGCACAGGCGGGAGGGGCGGCGCTCGTGTCACTTACGCTCACCGGTGCGAAGTCGAAACCGAACCGTACCGCATTGTTACGCGACTTCCAAGTCGATCCTGTCGAAGGTCATGTGCTGCATGCAGATCTGTTTGAAATTTCGATGGACAAGCCGATTCGCGTGAAGGTGCCTCTGCATTTGACCGGCGGAGTGCCGGCCGGCGTGAAAGAAGGCGGTATCCTTCATCACAATATGCGTGAGTTGTATATCGAGTGTCTGCCCGCTGCTTTACCGGACTTCATCGAAGTCGATGCCTCGGGGCTCGCCATTGCGCAAGGACTTCACCTGAAAGATCTGGCTGCGCGCGAAGGGGTTCGCTATCTCGACGATCCTGAGCAGATGGTCGTGAGTGTGGCGGCGCCGATGACGGAAGCCAAGCTCGAATCTCTCCTCGCAAGCGGAGCCGCCGCGCCGGAGGGCGCGAAAGAGCCTGAAGTGGTCGCGAAAGGCAAAGTGGCTGGTGAAGCCGCTGAGGGAGGCGAGCCGGCAAAAGCCGGCGCGGCGGCTGCCGCCCCTGATGCGAAAGGCGGCGAGAAGAAAGGCGCTGCCGCGCCAAAAGTTGAGAAGAAAGAAGCCGAAAAGAAGAAGTAACGGTGCGCCTCATCGTAGGGCTGGGCAACCCTGGCGCTGCCTATGCCCAAACCCGCCACAACGTCGGCATGTGGGTCATCGAGCGGGCTGCGGCTCGGTGGTCCATTCGCCTTGCCAAGCGTGGCATGGCCCATCGTGGGTCGGGACGGCTTGGCTCAGAACTCTTTGAACTTGCCGGCACCCTCGATTGGATGAACGTCACTGGGCCTCCGCTTAAGGGCCTCCTGCGCGAGTATTCGCTGACCGCTGATGATCTGATTCTCATCCATGATGACCTCGATCTCGTTCCGGGGCGTCTCCGGATCAAACAAGCTGGTGGGCATGGGGGGCATAACGGGATCAAGTCGGTCATCGATGCGATCGGGACACCCCAGTTTGTGCGGGTCAAGATCGGAATCGGCCGACCGGCGCCGCGTCAGGATTCAGCGGACTATGTGCTGGAGCCGTTCACAAAAGAGGAAATCGAGATATTGAGTCCCTGCCTCGATCGCGCGGTCGATGCATTGGAATGTCTGATCCATCGAGGAGTTGCAGTGGCGATGAACGAGTTCAATGTACGGGAGAAGCCGGGAGAGGGAGAGGAGCAATCTGACTGACTTCGTGCTCGCGGAACGCGCACGATAAGGTTGTGCTCGTTCGACGCGCGCAATCAGAGTCAACCTGGCTGCACCCCTGTGAGCAGGGTTCTCTGCATGGTAGGGAGTGAGGTGAGGAACAATGGGACTCTGTTGCGGCATGATTGGGCTCCCGAACGTGGGGAAGACCACCGTCTTCAACGCGCTCACGGGCAGTGGCGCGCTGGCAGCCAATTATCCCTTCGCGACCGTCGATCCCAATACCGGCATCGCCCTGGTGCCGGATCCGCGGATCGGAGTCCTCACCGATCTCTTCAAGTCAAAGAAGACGACCTATAGCACGCTGGAAGTCCGCGACATTGCCGGATTGGTTGAAGGGGCGAGCAAGGGTGAAGGCCTTGGTAATCAGTTTCTCGGGCATATCCGCGAAGTCGATGCGCTGCTCCATGTCGTCCGTTGTTTCCAGGGGACGGATGTCGTGCATGTCAGCGGAGGGGTGAATCCTCTTCGCGACATCGGCGTCATTGAAACCGAGTTGCTGTTGGCCGACCTCGACACGCTCGATCGGCGAAAGCAAAAGACGGAAAAGAAAGTTCGAGCCGGCGATAAGAAAGCCGCGTTCGAGGTGGCGTTTATCGAGAAACTGATCGGATTGCTCGACAAGGGCGAATGGCTGGGCAACCTGACCTATACCCCCGAAGAACGCGTGGTACTCGACGAATGTCAATTGCTGGCAGCCAAGCCCGTGCTCTTCGTGGCAAACGTGTCGGAGCAGGCAGGCGCCGATGAGGCAATGGTGAAGGCGGTTCGTGAGTTCGCCGACAAACGCGGCGCGCGCGTCGTCACGATCTGCGGCCAGCTCGAAGCCGAACTCTCCACGTTGCCCGAATCCGAGCGAACCGATTTTCTGAAAGAGATGGGGCTTACGGAATCGGGCCTTGTCCGGCTGACCCGTGAAGCCTATACGTTGCTGAACATCGTGACCTTCTTCACGGCCGGAGAGATTGAATCGCGGGCCTGGCCGATTCCCAAAGGCATGAAAGCACAGCAAGCGGCGGGCAAGATTCACTCCGACATGGAGCGTGGCTTCATCCGCGCCGAGGTCTATCACTATGACGATTTGCTGGCCTGCGGGTCAGAGGCGAAGGTGAAGGAGAAGGGATTGTTTCGCCTCGAAGGCAAAGACTACGTCATCAAAGAAGCCGACATAGTCTACTTCCGCTTCAACGTCTAGCAGGCTGCTGAAAAAGGCGGCTCATTGCGTTCTCAGTCGCCCGTCTCCTTGCGACGTACCACAAGGGTACGCCTCAGTCGCCGCGCTTCCTGTGGCCTTGTTATCCGCCTTTTTGAGCAGCCTGCTCGAACGTATGCATTTCTCAATTTCTTTCTCGGCAGAATCTCTGCTGGCCCCTACTTCTCCGGCAACGTCCGCTCAATGGGAGCGAAGAGCCGCAGGCCTTCGGCATTATTAATTTCTCTTAATCCAAGCGGTTTCCATCCCACCTCATCACATTTCACGAAAACCTCGTAGTAGAATTATCGCAAGCCTCGCTCATGGAGCATACCATGATGCACTCGCGGCACGTTCGATGGCAGTTCTTCCTTAGTCTCTTTCTCCTGACAACCTTATTTTTGATTACGGTTCCAGCGCAGGCTGAGTGGTATGTGGCAGGCCAAGCCGGGTATAGCTTTGCCGGACCCTTGCGCAACGTGACAACCACTGGCCCGTTCAGCGGTATTGAACTGCAAAATTTCGACTTGAACGACAGTGTCGCTTATGGCGGAAAGGTGGGTGTGTATCCCTTTCATGGTTCGCTGGGGTTCGAGTTGGATGTCAACCACAGTACGCCGCATGTGAAGAGTCTCGGCGATAGTCCCGGCATTCATCTGGCGGTGACGAATGTCGGTGCGAATATAGTTTTGCGGTACCCCGGCGTGACATTTCAGCCCTATCTCGGAGCAGGTCCGGGAATTATGATTGCGCGCTTGAGCCGATCGATAGAGACGCAGCAGGACACACAGGTCTCGATTGGGTTCAACTTTCTCACAGGAATTCGCGCCTTCGTGATGCCCAAAGTGGCGCTGTTCACGGAATATAAATACACGGATACGAAGTTTGGTTTTGACGACGCTTTCGGCTCGTTCGGCGGGTTTGACAGTACGTATCGAGCGCACCAATTATTTCTCGGCGTTTCCTACCATTTCTGACGGAGGGTGCCATGGGAACTCGATGGATGGGGGCTATACTCAGTGGCGTGGTGTTGCTGAGTCTCACGGCCTGCGCGGAGTCACTGCATCAAACGCAACGTATGACCATGCTGAGTCAGGCTCAAGAGAATGGATACGCTGGTGTGTATGATCCGACCAATCCCTTCTACTCGAATCCAGGATTCTGGTGGAGCCCCTTTGTCCCCTATCCAGGATTTTCTGGATACTATGGGCCCGGATACGGACCTGGGTATCGATCAGGTTACCCCTATCCTTATCCTGGCTATTTCCCCGGCAGATCGTTTTCTCCTCCGAGCGGACCAAGTTCCCGTCCCTCACCACCAGCGAATGCTCCGTCACGAATGTTTAAGCGTCGCTGAGGCAACGGATTCATCGGGACTGTTCATTGACACATTCTCAAGGCCTATGTTAGCTTCACCCCTTCGCGCTGGCTGAGTCCAGCGTGCCTACACCTCGCTCCGGGCTAGTCCCGGGGCCTTTGTCCAGGAGGATTGCTGCATGGAGCTCTACGAGTCTCTGTTCATTATTCGTGCGTCTGTCTCCGACCAGGAGACTACGGCCTTGATCGAAAAAATGAAGGCGGTGGCAGAGAAGACCGGCGCAAAGTTCATCAAATCAGAAAACTGGGGCAAGAAAAAACTCGCCTATGAAGTGAAGCGGGAGCGGAAGGGGACGTACGTCTACTTTTACTTCAGAGCGCCCAATATTACGGTCGGTGAGCTGGAGCGGGCCTACCGGTTGGAAGACACGATCATCAAGTTTTTAACAGTTCACCTCAAAAAAGAACTGGTGCCGCCACGGCCGATCGAGACGTCATCGGAGGAGTTTGCCGGTGGCCGGATTTAACAAAGTCATTCTTCTCGGGAACCTCACGCGGAATCCTGAGCTGCGGTACACGCCGAACGGAACGCCCGTGGCCAGTTTGGGTCTTGCGGTCAGCCGTCGGTACAAGCAGGGCGATGAGTTAAAAGAAGAAGTCTGTTTTGTCGACATCGTCGTGTTCGGCAAGCAGGCGGAGCATTGCGGGCAGTATCTCAGCAAGGGGAATGGAGTCATCGTCGATGGGCGGTTGCAGCAGCGCCGATGGGAAACGGAAGACGGCCAGAAGCGCAGCAAGCACGAGGTGGTGGCCCAAACAGTGACATTCATGCCGAAACGCCAGGATGGCGGAGGCGGCGGAGTTGAGGCGCCTGTGCACGACGATGCAGGGTATGAACCCGACGAGCATGTTTAAATAGAGAGGGAGACGGTCTTATGGAGCGTGAACAACAACAAGGTGGAGACCGAGAGGGCGGCGGCGGACGGTTTTTTCAACGCAGGCGGCCTTGCAGGTTTTGTCTAGACAAAGGGTCGATCGATTTCAAAGATGTCGGGCTGTTGAGAAACTTTCTCACGGAGCGGGGCCGGATTGTCCCGCGACGTATTTCCGGCAATTGCATGGGGCACCAGCGTGAATTGACGGCGGCCGTCAAGCGGGCCAGGCACATCGCGCTCATCAGTTTTGCTGAAGAGCGATAATCGGTCACTTTGGGGATGGATGGGCATGCAGGTAGGTGCGACGATGGAATTGCTCAAGCCGTTGCTGGCGGATATCACTGCCGATGGGCTCTCGCTGGTCGGCGAGGCCACGGCTGAAGAACTCGGCCTCACCGAGGATGATGCTGTGCTGACGGGGCCGCTGGCTGTGAGTCTGGACCTGACCAACATCGAGGGATTGGTCGCTGTAACCGGCGTCTTGGAAGGCACAATCATCCGAGAATGTGTGCGGTGCCTAAAAAAACATGAGGACCCGCTGGCGTTTTCTGTGCGCGCAGCCTTTATCCCGGAGCCCAAGTCTGCGCCACGCCATCCGAAGCGAATCGATCCCAGAAAGACGCGTGCGGAAATCACGGAGGCTGAACCAGAAGAAGAGCCCGACGATCAATATCATTATCAGGGCAATCAGTTGGACCTGGCTCCCATGTTGCGCGAACATGTGATCCTGTCCGCGCCGATGCAGCCGCTCTGCAGCGACGACTGCTTGGGGCTCTGCGCACAGTGCGGGAAAAATTTGAATGAAGGGCCCTGTCAGTGTGCCGCGGAACCACCGATTCCGACAGTTCGGGTGATCCAAGGCGTAAAACGCAAGACCGGCGGATCGTCAACATCGTAGTGTGACTGCCTGCTATCGAGAGTGAGAAGGAGCTGCCATGCCGAATCCGAAACATAAACATTCACGAGAACGACGCGACAAGCGCCGGACACAAAAACTGCGCATCACTCCGCCGGGCATGTCCGTCTGTCCGCAGTGCCACGAAATCAAGCTGCCGCATTACACCTGTTTGAATTGTGGAACGTACAAGGGTAAGGCGGTCATCCAGGTCGAAGAGTCGTAGCAGGCTGTTGAATAAGTCCGCCAGCGGCGTTCTCACGTCGCTCAGAGGCTCCGTGGGGACTGGCTCCACGAGCTGCCGAGTGGTGCCTGTCCCGCTACCTGACGGGGACAGCCACCAACCGGAAAGGCGGCAGTCCCCGGTCGCTCGTTGCGGCCTTGCCCCAGGCAAGGCGCGTCTCGGCGCGCCAGGGTTGGGCGGGTGAGAAATCTGGCCTTTTTGAACAGCCTGCTCGGTTGATTCCTGACGGGGCCGTTGGGCAGTGCTCAAGGCGCTTGCCGACTCTACGGATTACCACGGGATTCTGCTTGTTTGCCTGTTGCGTCAATCAGTTCACTGCTCTAAAATCCTGCCGCATGTCGCGTGGTAACAGTTGCTTTTCTTTCGTGACTGCGTGCCAAGTCATCATTCGGTGAATACTCAGCCTGTATGAAGATTGCGCTTGATGCCATGGGCGGTGACCATGGACCGGCCCCGGCCATTGAGGGGGCGCTCCAGGCTGCCCAGGAATGTGATGTCGAAGTGCTGCTCGTCGGTGACGAAGCCGCTCTCACCGCCGAATGCCGCCGCCTCGGTTGTACGGACCCCCGCCTCTCTATTCGGCATGCCTCGCAAGTTGTCGAGATGCACGAGTCGCCGGCTACCGTCGCACGGAAGAAGAGGGATTCCTCTATCTGGGTGGCCACGGAGTTGGTCAAGAGCGGCGAGGCGAGCGCCGTGGTCAGTCCCGGGAACACTGGCGCCAGCATGGTCGCGTCGTTCTTTGTGCTCGGGCTCACGAAGGGGGTCGAGCGCCCGGCGATTGCGACAAGCCTGCCTACGCTGACCGGTACGGCCATCATGTTGGATGTGGGGGCCAATGTAGACTGTTCGGCTCAGCATTTGGCCCAATTCGCCATTATGGGGAATGAGTATGGCAAACATCTCTTTGGGAAGCCCAACCCGCGTGTCGGGCTGCTGAGTATTGGAGAAGAGGACAGCAAAGGGAATGAGGTTACGAAGGAAGCGTTCAAACTCCTCAAGGCCAGCCCGCTCAATTTCATCGGCAATATCGAAGGCCGCGATGTATACAGCGGAAGCGCGGATGTGGTGGTGTGCGACGGATTCATCGGGAATGTCGCGCTGAAGATTTCCGAGGGAGTGGCCGATACGATCAAGAAGTTGTTGGTCAAGGAGATCTCTGGATCCTTCTTCGGCCGCTTAGCCTATCCGCTCATTGCCAAACCGCTGTTGAACCTAAAGAAGAGAATCGACTACGCGGAATTCGGCGGGGCGCCGCTTCTCGGTGTCAACGGGATTACGATGATCTGCCATGGCCGTTCGTCTGCCAAGGCGATCAAAAATGCCATTCGTCGAGCCAAGGGGCTGGCAGAGAGTCGTGTCGACGAGCTGATTCAACGCGATATTGAAGAGAGCTTTTCCCAAGCCAAGCCTCCCGAGGATGAGCCGTCATGAGAGCCCGAATCACAGGGACTGGATCGTATGTGCCGACGAAGACGCTGACGAATGCCGACCTTGAGCGGATGGTGGCCACCTCGGACGAATGGATTGTCGAACGGACCGGCATTCGTGAACGGCATGTGGCCGGCCCCGGTGAAGCCTGCTCCGATCTGGCAGTGAAGGCGGCGGAGCGGGCCTTAATGGCCGCGGGAGTGAGTGCAGCCGATCTCGACATGATTGTGTTAGCCACCTGTACCGGCGATTATCCGATTCCTGCCACGGCCTGTCTGATTCAACATCAGCTGGGAGCGACGCGCGCGGCGGCTTGTGACTTGTCGGCCGCCTGTTGCGGGTTCGTCTTTGCGTTATCGGTGGCGGATGCCTATGTGAAGACCGGCATGCGCCATGTATTGATCGTCGGGTCGGAGGTGATGTCGGCGATTACCGACTGGACCGATCGCAACACCTGTATTTTGTTCGGCGATGGCGCTGGAGCGGCAGTCATCAGCGCCAGTGAGAACAGCCGCGGCATCTTGTCTACCCATCTTCGTTCCGATGGCGCCCTTTGCGATTTGATTGCGGTGCCGGGAGGAGGATCGCGTCTGCCGCCCTCTGAAAAGGTGGTAGCGGAACGGATGCAGTACATCAAGATGAAGGGGAACGAGACGTTTAAGGTGGCGGTTCGAAACTTGGAAGAGGTCGCTCGGGAGACCCTGGCCGCGAATCATCTCCGTGTCGAGGATCTCGATCTGTATGTGCCGCACCAAGCGAATGTGCGTATTCTCAAGGCAGTGGCCGAGCGTCTCGGGCTTCCGATGGAGAAGATGATGTTGAATCTCGATCGGTATGGCAATACGTCGGCGGCTTCGATTCCCATTGCCTTGGATGAAGCCGTGCAGCAGGGGCGAATCAAAGAAGGCGGCCTGGTGATGTTAGGGGCGTTTGGCGCTGGATTGACATGGGCTTCCGCGCTCATTCGATGGTAGTAGACGAAGCGCTCAGCTATCAGCTGTCAGCTCCGGAATCGGAAATTCTCCCTGATGGCTGAGGGCTGACTACTGACGGCTTTCCAGAACTTTTTCCCGTTGACATTCAAGAGAGATTCGACGATATCTTACCCCCACGGAGCCAGCCCGGCGTCTCCGTTCCAGCTGTGAGCACCACGATTCATGAAAGCAACCAGCAGTCTCGCGCAATCACTCCGGTAGTATGACAACGCTCCAATCAACAAGGTCATCCGGAATTGGATTGGTCTTCCCGGGCCAAGGGTCTCAGTCGGTCGGAATGGGGAGGGCGCTTGCCGAGGCGTATCCGAGTATCAAGGGTCTTTATGAAGAAGCCTCGTCGGTTCTGGGATATGATATTGCCACGCTATGTTTTAACGGGCCGGCGGAGCAGTTGAACCTCACGGAATATACCCAGCCGGCATTATTGGTGAGCAGCCTTGCTGCGCTCCATGCCCTCCAACCGTTGGGCTTCACGCCGATTGCAGTGGCCGGCCATAGCCTGGGTGAATACTCGGCTCTTGTTGCCGCTGAGGGAATGACTTATCCTCACGCGGTGGCGATCGTACAGAAGCGAGGCCGCTACATGGCCGAAGCCGTGTCGCCAGGAACCGGGCTTGTCGCCGCGCTCCTTGGTCTCACGGGAGACGTCGTGAAAGAGGTGTGCCGGGACGCCTCATCGGTGGGAGTCGTCGCAGCGGCAAATTTCAATTCGCCCGGTCAGATTGTCATTGCCGGGGAAAAGGCTGCCGTCGAGCGGGCTATTGAACTGGCGAAAGCCAGGGGGTGCAAGAAGGCGATTCCTCTCCCCGTGAGTGTGCCGGTACATACGCCGTTGATGCAGAAGGCGGCAGATCGACTTGCCGGAGATTTGGCGGCGATCATCTGGTCAGATCTCAAGATGCCGTTGATTAACAATGCCGAAGCGAGAGCCATCACGAAGGCAAGCGATATCCAGGCTTCGTTGGTACGACAACTTCCTTCATCGGTGCTCTGGGAAGATTCGGTGAAGGCCATGGCTGCGATGGGTGTCACGACATTCGTCGAAGTTGGGCCAGGGACAGTGCTGAGCGGTTTGATCAAACGAATTGTGCCGGGGGCGTCGACCATGAATGTCAATGATCCTCAGTCGATCGAGGCGACTTGCGCTGCGTTGCGCGCGTAACAGGCTATAGTAAGCCATTGTGGGATAGCAGACCTAACGATGGCCAATACGTTTCGAACAAGGGGAAAACATACTCGCAGGATGCTCAAAAAGGCTATCCAGCAAGGCCGCGGTGAGCGAAGAGGCGAGGAGGTACCGACCGCACTTTGTGTGGCCGTTCGCCCGTAGAATGGATCTTGGCGAACGGAAAATGCCCTCCAGTGCTTCCGAGCCTCTGAACGATGCGAGAACGATGCATGGGAAAAGGCGCGTCTTGGCGCGCCGGGGTGGGCGGGTGAGAAGAATGACTTTTTCAGCATCCTGGTGAAGGGATGTGAGGAGCAAGCGGATGTCACTGTATGGCAAGGTTGCGATAGTCACAGGGGCGGCGCAAGGGATCGGTCGGGCGATCGCAGAAGCGCTGGCTCAAGCCGGAGCGGATATTGTGGTTGCGGATCTTGATCCGACCCGGTCGAAGGATACGGTTGCGGCGGTGGAGCAGTTGGGGCGCAAGGCGCTGAACGTCAAAGTCAATGTGGCCGATGCCGCCGACACGAAAGCGATGGTC
>Ga0134127_10000561_pt1 | contig 33588 bp, 26 predicted proteins | sample KB31753_FD_96459 | JGI IMG/M metagenome (GOLD analysis project Ga0134127, IMG submission 96459) | Terrestrial soil microbial communities with excess Nitrogen fertilizer from Kellogg Biological Station, Michigan, USA - KB3-175-3 | ecosystem: Environmental > Terrestrial > Soil > Unclassified ...
CGCGCCGATACGCGCCCCATCGCCGCGTAGCTCTCGCGCATCCATTGGTCGCGCAGATAATCGGCCGAACGACGCTCTTCCGCGCTCCAGTGCAGCCAGGAATGGTTATTTCCGCCGCGCAGAATCAACTGGTCGAACTCCTTCACTCCGCCGCCGAACAACGGAGATTTCAATTTCCCCACGCCATATTTTTTCTTAAAGACGATGCGAAAGGAATGCTTCGGCGATTCCTCAGGACGCCGGTTCCATCCTCCCTGGATGCGCAAACCCGCCCGCTCCCGGAAGCCAGCCGCGCCATTGGTGGGAAAGAATTCCACGAATACTGGACGCTCCCAAGCCTCACCGCTTTCCTGCGGATGCGTGTAAAGTCCGCGCTCTTCGCCGAAGAGATCAGCGAGATCCAACGTGAGCGCGAGCGATGGCAGTGCCTCCAACCCCAGTACCATCTTGTCGCGATAAGCAGCGTTGGTCACCACTTCGGGGTCCATTTCGTAATCGGCGAGCACAGTCGACCCCGCATGGGTACCCCAGTGAATTGGAAACCCAGCCCCAGTCTGCCGCACGACCATTTCCGGAAAAATAAAGGTGATGATTTGCTCTGCGGCGACGTTTGCTCCCCGGCCGGCCGTCACCGCCCGCACCGTGGTCGTCGTCACTAGACGCAGGGGTTCAGTATAGCGAACCCCGTTTGTAGGCGAGGCGGGTGCGCCGTTGGTCGTGAAGTAAACCGGAGCCGCATGGTCATGGTCAGGCGTGAGGAAGAGAGTTTCAGGCGAATGCCGTAATCCGCCGCGAGCAGAGAATTCCATCGCGGCCGGGCTCTCGGCGCCTACCCCCAGGAGCGGCCAGAGAACAACGAAGAGAATGGAACGGCATTTCACCGCGACAGGATGGAGCTCCGACCAAGGTAGTCAACCCCGCGGCTAGCTCTCAGTTGTTTCGCCTCGGTCGGCTGCCATCGCGCAGTACTGGTCAAACCAGTCGGCAAACCGCTCGACAAAGACTCGACGCGTCGGCGCAGGGCGGCATTACCGCGGTTGACTGGTCGCTCTGTCGCAAATGAAACCATCGGAAGTCCTCGATCCAGAGAGTTAAGGCGCGGGTGGCAATCGGACAGGGAAACCGATTCAATTCCTTAGGAGACATTGCGAGGAGAATCTGCCTAACTCCAACGTAAACTCAAATGTCAAATCCTCGCGGTCTAAAGTTCAAGGTTTCTTACTTTCCGTTTTCTCCTTCGCCTCTGCTGCGGCGATTTCCTTCCAGGACGGCGCGGTCCAGGCCTGCCACGGCGGGCCGGCGAGGATCACGTCCCCATCGGCACTCCATCTGGCCCCGTGTAGAGGCGAGTCCATGCCAGTAAGGGTCAACAGTTCCTGACGTGTGCCGACATCCCAGAGCCTGACGGCCTCCTGCCCGCCATGGATAGAAAACAACCGACGTCCATCCGGTGAAAAAGCGCTGCCTATGGCAGTGATGCGGTGCCCGTGGAGGGAGTCAATCAACTTTCCCATGGCGGGATCCAACAGCAGAACCTGACCACCCCGCTCGAACGCACTCGCCAGTCCGCCGTCGGGTGAAACCGCCAGTGCATTGTCAAAAAATCCTCCCGGAGCACGCTGGGGCACTCTGTCGGGGCGGGCCAAATCGTAGAATCCGACCTCATTGCGGATTCTGTTTCGGAGAGCCACGACCAGTACACTCCCTTTCGCCGCGAAGCACAAGGCCGGAGATTTATCGCATTTCAACAAGCGCGTGCGGGCGAAAAAGATAACGTACTCTCGATGTTGTTGGAACAGCTCCGGAGGGAGTTGACTACTCCTCACCGGCCCAGCCCACTGTTTGTGCAAAGCATAGCGCAGAGTCTGGCGATCCACCTCTCAAAGAAGCCAAAGGGTCAGACCGAACGCTTACGGCATCGGTCAGAATTGGCCTCCCTGCCGGGGGCAAGCGTGCTCTGCAGTTCAGGAGTAAACATTGGCCGGTTGTAGCTTTTTGCGCAGGTTGTCGAAGAGAGGACAAGGATTGCTGCTTTCCGCGCCCACCGACCGTTCCGGGTCGCAGCCTGCTGGTGGTCGAACCTCCCTGCTATTGAAGAACACACATCGCGGCTGTGGAGATGTGCGGCCCCGAGAGGAATCCTGTCACTGGCGTGGATCGTGCGACACATGAATGCCATTCATACAATGGATGAATTCTTTGCAATTCCATCTGCCGGCATGTGGCACAGCGAAGGCTGGATCACTCCGTATTCTTGAATGGCGTGGTCCACGATGCGCGCGCAATGAAACGTGGAAACGGATTTCCTTGCTGCGCGCCGGGCCGGTTCAGGAGCCGAAACTCATTACATGAAATTGTCCAGATTGAAACCACTCACGAAAATTGTTTGCCTGGGCTGTGCGCTGATCGGCGGGGTATCGCTCGGCTTCACCCAGGACGCCGACAAGTTCGACAAGCTCGAGAAGGAGAACGCTGATTTGCGCAAGCGCTTGGAAGCGCTCGAACACTTGGCGCAGAAAGAGGGCATCATGCCCAGCGGCGAAGCGCCCAAGGCTTTCCCCGTGAAAGCGCTCTCGGATATCACAATCAGCGGCTTTGTCACCGCGTCGTATTTTTACGACACGACCGAACCGGGGGATCGGCGATCGAACGGCTACTTGTGGAACACCACCCACAATTCGTTTTCCTTGAACAAAGTGAAGCTGACGCTGGCCAGCAAGCCGGCCGAACGCAGCGGGGAGAACTGGGACGCGGGTTTCCGTGTTTCCATGATCTGGGGCGAGGACTCTTCATTAGTGAACACGGGCGGCGAGACCCAGGGCCTGGAGGGACTTCGCGAAGCCTACGCGGACCTCAACGTGCCGCTCGGCACCGGCCTGAATGTAAAGGTCGGTCAGCTCATTTCGCTATTGAACTGGGAATCGGGCGATGGCGGTGCCGCGAACCCAAACTTCTCGCAGGGCTACCAGTGGTTCTACACCGGCAACGGCCCGTCGACGGGTGTGCAATTGGCATACACATTCACGGACTGGCTCGAGGTCAAGGGCCGCGTTCAGAACGGCATGTATGCCGGCGCCATTGACAACAATAACGGGAAGACCGGGATGGGCAGCATCAACCTCAAGCCGACGAAGGATCTTTGGGTGAACCTGCTAGGCTTCGGCGGTGACGAATCGCCGACCCTTTCCGTCAGTGGTGGCTCCGTGCTCGCCGGTTACCAGGTCACGCCCAAACTCGGAACGGGATTCGAGTTCGACTATTTCAACTTCGATCCGTCCCCCGGCTCCGCGGCGGAGCTATGGTCCGTCGGCGGATGGGTCTGGTACGATTTCACTCCGAAAATAGGTCTCGCCCTTCGCGCCGAGTACTTGGACGACAAGGACGGAGGCGGTATCAAGGGTATCAATTTTCCGGGCCGCCCCGGCAGCGCCATTACCTCACCCGATCCGGACGGCACGGTGTCCAGTGTCGCGCTCACGCTCAATTGGAAACCAGTGCCCAACATCAAGATTCAGCCGGAAGTCCGCTACGACCACACCACCTACAAAGACGGATTCGACGGCAAGGAGGATCGAGTCACGATCGGCGCTGGCGTTTCCTATCTTTTCTAATCCTCCACTCCATCAAACCATCGACACTTCAATTGACTTGAAACTGAAAACGCACATGAAAACCAGATTCAACAAATTCCTCATTGGCGCCGCGCTGGCCGTGCTCGCGTGCACGACCGCGACGGCGGAAACCGTCAAGGTTGGCGTGCTACATTCCCTCAGTGGCACGATGGCCATCAGCGAAACGTCGCTCAAAGACGTGCTTCTGTTCACCTTCGACGAAGTCAACAAAGCCGGCGGAGTGAAAGTCAGTGGAAAGAACTATATGATCGAACCGGTTGTGGTCGATCCCGCGTCGAACTGGCCGCTCTTTGCCGAGAAGGCGGAGCAGTTGCTCGTCAAGGACAAGGTCGCTGTCGTCTTTGGCTGCTGGACTTCCGTCAGCCGCAAGTCGGTGCTGCCGGTCTTCGAGCGCAACAACGGGCTGCTGTTCTACCCCGTGCAATACGAGGGCGAGGAGTTATCGAAGAACATCTTCTACACCGCCGAAGCCGTGAACCAGCAGGCCATCCCGGCCGTGGATTACATGCTCGCGGATGGCAAAAAGAAGTTCTACCTGCTCGGCTCCGACTATGTGTATCCGCGCACCACGAACAAGATTTTGAAGAAGTATCTCAAATCCAAAGGCATCCCGGACTCTGATATCGAGGAGATTTACACTCCGTTCGGTCACACCGATTACCAGACCATCGTCGCCGCGATCAAAAAGTTTGCCACCGCCGGCAAGGCTTGCGTGATCAGCACACTGAACGGCGACACGAATGTGCCGTTCTTCAAGGAATTCGCCAACGCGGGGCTTACGTCTGAAAACTGTCCCGTGGTTTCCTTCTCGATTTCAGAGGACGAATTCCGCGGCCTGCCGGCGAAGGACCTGGTCGGGCACCTCGGCTGCTGGACTTACTTCATGTCCATCAAGTCGCCTGAGAACACCAAGTTTGTGAAGGACTTCATGTCGTGGATCAAGGAGCCGAAGGTCACTGGCACGGATTTCACGGTCGGCGGCGTCGACGCCAAGGGTCGCGTCACCTGCAGCCCAATGAACCTGTCGCGCATCGGGGTGTATCTCTGGAAGCAGGGGGTGGAAAAGGCGGGCTCGTTCGACGTGGACAAGGTCCGCCCTGCGATCATCGGACAGAAGTTCAAGGGGCCGGCCGGCGAGGTCACCATGCAGGAGAACCATCACCTCGAGAACAACGCCTTCATCGGCGAAACCCTGGCGACGGGGCAGTTCAAGATTATCAAGACGATGAAGGACGTGGCGGGGGAGCCGTTCAGCGAGAAATTCCTCGGCACGAGCACCGCCAGCGCAAATTGACCTCCCCGCGATGCACGATGGCGGAGGGGGCGGTGGAGTGCATTCCCCGCCCCCTCCGGAACGGATGAGCGCCTCCGATGCCAAACAGAACCTGGAGCTTTCTCGGCCTTGCGTCGCTGTTCTTCGCCTCGGCTGCACCGGCCATCGGCGACATGGCGTTCCGGACCAATCTCATCCAGGCCATCTTCAGCGAGGATGCCGCGGAGCAGATTGAACTGGTAAAAAAACTAATTCAGGCCAACGACCCGCTGGTAGAGCAGGCTCTGGCCGCATGGCGCCAGGGCGGACTTTATTTCTACGAAACGAACGAGACCAAAACTCCGTTTCTCCTCGACGCTGCGACCGATGCCGAGGGCAGGGCCAAAGCCATCCGCGTGGCCGACGGCGAATTCCTCAAGGACGACAAGGGGCAGCCTTTCATGTTCGCCGCCGCCGAGATCACGGCCGTCGATACCAGCTCCAAGCTTCGCAAAGCCATCAAGACCACTCTCGATCTCTTCGCGCTCGGCAATCGGAATCCGAACATGCGCCGCGACGCTGTCGTGAAACTTGGGCAGGAACTGAACGCCGAATATCTCCCGCACTTCACGACCCGACTCGCCTCGGAGCAGGACAAGGTCGTTCGCAAAGCCCTCGCTGAAGCCATCGCACTCACGCAAAGCGCCGGCGATGACGTGGCCACACGCGTGGCCGCCATCCAGCAGCTTGGCGAGATGCGTTCCATCAACGCGCTCAGTTTTCTCCAGCAACTCGAGAAAGAGTGCAAAGCCAGTCCCGCAAAGTTCGGTCAGGAAACACTCGCGGCGGCGCACTTCGCCGTGCAGCAGATAGAAAACTACGTCCGGTGGGGCAGCCTCTATGGCACCGCCTTTCGCGGGGTCAGCCTTTCCGCCGTCCTGCTCGTGGCGGCGCTCGGACTGGCCATTACGTTCGGCCTCATGGGCGTCATCAACATGGCCCACGGGGAAATTATCATGGTGGGGGCTTACGCGGCCTATGTGACGCAGAACCTGTTCAAGGGATGGTTCGGCGCGAGCGGGGCGGGCTTCAATTGCTACTTCATCGCGGCGCTGGTCGTCTCATTTGTCGCCGCCGGGCTCGTCGGACTTATTCTGGAACGCGGTGTCATCCGTTTTCTCTACAAGCGCCCGCTCGAATCGCTGCTGGCGACGTGGGGCGTGAGTCTCGTGCTGCAACAGATATTCCGCCACACCTTCGGCGCGGCCAACGTGCAAGTCAGCTCGCCCAGCTGGCTCAGCGGCAGCTTTGTCATCAATGACGTGTTGCTCGCCTACAACCGCATCTTCGTGATCGGCTTCGCGGTGTTCATCGTGCTCGGGACGTACCTTCTGCTCACGCGCACGCCGCTCGGCTTGCAGATTCGCGCCGTGATGCAGAATCGCTCGATGGCCTCGTGCGTCGGCGTGCGGACCGACCGTGTCAATATGCTGACGTTCGCGTTCGGCAGCGGCCTCGCCGGCATGGCCGGCGCGTGCCTCTCGCAAATCGGCAATGTCGGCCCGAGCCTGGGCCAGAACTACATCGTGGACTGCTTCATGATTGTCGTGCTCGGCGGCGTGGGCAATGTCGCCGGCACCGTCTCCGCGTCGATGGGCGTAGGCGTGACTGACCAGATCCTCCAGCCCTGGTTGGGGGCCGTGATGGGTAAAATCACCGTGCTGGCCGCCATTATCCTGTTCCTCCAATGGCGGCCGGCCGGTTTGTTTGTCACGCGCAGTCGAAGCCTCGAAGGATGACGCGCCCTTTTCCCAAACGCGAACTGCTGCTCATCGCCGTCTTCGCTTTCGTCGGGCTCGTTGTCCTGCCCTGCCTTAACGGCTTCGTGCCCGCCACTTCGCCTTTTCACGTCACGACTTTCACACTCAGCGTTTACGGCAAATATCTCTGCTACGCCGTGCTGGCACTGGGCGTGAACTTGCTTTGGGGTTACACCGGCCTGCTCAGTCTCGGTCAGTGCTTGTTCTTCGCGCTCGGCGGATACGCTCTCGGCATGTATCTCATGCTGAAGATCGGGAAGCTCGGCCAATACAAGAGCGACCTGCCCGACTTCATGGTCTTCCTCGAATTCGACAAACGCTTCCCCGAAACGGGCGGCCTGCCGCCGCACTGGATTCCGTTCAAGAGTTTCGGCTTCGCTGCTGCGATGGTCGTCCTCGTGCCGGCCGTCGTCGCCTTCATTTTCGGGTGGCTGGCATTCCGCTCGCGCATCAAGGGCGTCTATTTTTCGATTCTCAGCCAGGCGCTCACCTACGCAGCGACCCTGATGTTCTTCCGCAACGACTTCACTTTCGGTGGCAACAACGGCCTCACTGACTTCAAGTTCCTGCTCGGCTACGAAGTGAATGCGCCCGCGACCAAGCGTGCGCTCTACATCTGTTCCGGGGTGCTGCTGCTTGCGGTGTATCTTTTTTGCCGCTGGCTGACCTCGACGAAATTCGGCCTTATTCAGCGCGCCATCCGCGATTCGGAGAACCGCGTCCTGTTCTCCGGCTACTCGACGGCGCAGTTCAAGCTGTTCGTCTTCGTCCTCGCTGCCGTCATCGCGGGACTGGGCGGCGCGCTCTACGTCCCGCAAGTCGGCATCATCAACCCCAGTGAGATGGCCCCCGACAAATCCCTCGAAGCCGTCGTCTGGTGCGCTGTTGGCGGAAGGGGCAATCTGCTCGGCCCCATCCTCGGCGCGGTCGGCTGCAACTGGCTCAAAAGCCACGCCACGCACGCCTTCGCCGAGCAATGGCCTTACATCCTCGGTGCGCTCTTCATCTTCGTCACGCTCTTCATGCCGAAGGGGCTCATCGGCCTGCCGGAGCAACTGAGTGGCCTTTGGCGGCGATTCTTCGTCAAAGCAAACGAGGAAACCGCCGATCCTGCCGGCGCCACCATGATCTTCTATCGTGAGCGTCAAGAAGGCAAAAAGGAGAACAAGGAAGACGGCGCCGGTCCCCACCCTCCACCCGTGGCGACAGAATCGACGGGTCCCGAACCGTGAACTCACACAAGAAGGAATTCATTCTCACGCTGGAGGGCGTCAGCAAATCGTTCGACGGCTTCAAAGCCATCAACGACCTGAACTTCTACATGGACGAAGGCGAGTTGCGCGTGGTCATCGGGCCGAACGGCGCGGGCAAGAGCACGATGCTCGACCTCATCACGGGACGCACAAAGCCCGACTGCGGCAAGATTGAGTTCAGCAAGGACACGGACCTCACGGCGCTCAACGAATCTCAGATCAACCGCCTCGGGATCGGCCGGAAATTCCAGACGCCTTCCGTGTATGTCGATCACACCGTGTTCGAAAACATCTGGCTTTCCCTCGAAGGCAGCCGCAGTCTCTGGAGCACGCTCGTTTCACGCCTCACCTCCCCGCAACGCGATCGCATTCACGCCGTGCTCAAGACGATTGGCCTGGGTTCGAAGTCTGATTCCAAAGCCGGCTCCCTCAGTCACGGTCAAAAGCAATGGCTCGAAATCGGCATGCTGCTCGCGCAAAACCCGAGGTTGTTGCTCGTGGACGAACCGGCCGCCGGCATGACGGACGAGGAAACATACGAGACGGGCCAACTCCTCATGAGCCTTGCCGGCAGGCACAGTGTTATCGTCATCGAGCACGACATGGTGTTCGTCCGTCAGATCGCGCGCACGGTCACGGTGCTCCACCAGGGCAGCATCCTGTGCGAAGGCACCGTGGACCAGGTGCAAAACGACGAGCGCGTGATCGAAGTGTATCTTGGCCGGAAAAAGAAGGCTGCAACCGTCCATGTCTGATGCTTTCCCTCTCCGACATCCAGGTGAGCTACGATGGCTCGCGCATCCTTCGCGGCGTGAACCTTTCCGTCGCGCCCGGCCAGGTTGTTTGCCTGATGGGTCGCAACGGCGTCGGCAAGACGACGACGCTAAAATCCATCATCGGCTTGGTGAAGCTCGACGCCGGTTCCGTGAAGCTTGCCGGGGCGGAACTCGCTGCTCTCAAACCGGATGCCCGTACCCGCCACGGCTTGGGCTACGTGCCCCAGGGACGCGACATTTTTCCGAACCTCACGGTGATGGAAAACCTGCGCATTGGCGCCGTCGCCCAAGGCAAAAGGTTGAACGGCGAAGTAGAACGCGTCTTCGCCCTGTTTCCGATTCTGAAGGACATGACGCAGCGAAAGGGCGGGGTCTTGAGCGGCGGCCAGCAACAGCAACTCGCCATCGGCCGGGCGTTGCTCACGAATCCCAAGGTGCTTTTGCTCGACGAACCGACCGAAGGCATCCAGCCGAACATCATTGACCAGATTGGCGAGACCATCAAGAAGCTCCGTGCCAACGGCCTCGAATGCGAAGACGGACACCAGCGCGTCGAAGAAATCGGCGCCGCGATCAAGACACTCCGCCGCGAAGGTCGCATCGGCATCCTGCTCGTCGAGCAGTATCTCGACTTCTGCCTCGACGTTGGCGATTCCTTTTCCGTCATGGACCGCGGGTCGATTGTCGCCGAAGGCCCAATCCAACAACTCAGCGACGACATTGTGAAACAACACCTGACCGTATGAATAGGCCTCTTCCAATCGCAGCCTGGGTGAGTCGTCTTCAGCAGCCGTTCGCCTTCGTCTGTTGCTTGTTGGCTGCCTCCGCTCAAGCTCACCCGGGCCACCGCCTCGCGGACCATGGACCGCTTCACGTCGTTACGAGCCCATATCACCTTGCTGCGCTTGCGCTAGTCGGTGGGTTGTTGTTCGCGGCGGCCCTCTTCGTTCGTCGTCCAATGCCACGTCGTGTGATGCAAGTACTCGGCGCTGCCGCCCTTCTCGCATTGGCGCTGCTCTGGCCAACACGCGGATAACTCGTGGTCGCGCCCGCCAACATCGTGAGCATTCGCGCGGGTCACGCCTCGCTCGCGGTCCAATTCGTTTCCGGCGAGAGCGCTGTCACGTCGGCATTCGCCAGCAGTCCGATCAAGCTTCTAACGCCGCGCACGCGGGGACGGAGCGTGTGGGCTTGCACGAGCAGCTTTGGAGGAGGACTCGTCGCCGGCGATGAAACGGGGCTCGATCTTTGCCTCGGTCCTGGCGCGCGCTGTTTCGTTGGAACACAGTCGTCGACGAAGATCTATCGCAATCCCAGCCTTCTCCCCTGCGGCCATCGGACGCACGCCACACTGAAAGCCGGCTCGCTCCTCGTCTTCGCGCCCGATCCCGTGCAAGCCTTCGCCGGCTCCAGCTACACGCAGTGCCAGACATTCCATCTCGAGCCCGACGCCAGCCTTGTGTTAGTGGACTGGCTGACTTCGGGCCGCTCCGCCCGCGGCGAGCGCTGGGCCTTCTCTCGATTTGCCAGCCGGAATGAGATCCGTATCCGCTCCGGCCGACCTGCAGACACTCAAACTCCGAAGGGAGGAAATAAAGTTCCCGAGATCGGATCCTCTCAGTTGACGGATGAACTCGTTTTTCTCGACTCATTTCAACTCGACCCCGCAGATGGCGATTTCGCATCCCCGCATCGCACCGGTCGTTTCAATTGCCTTGCGACGCTCCTGTTTCTCGGCCCCCTCATCGGCGAAACTGCGGAGAAGATGCTCGAAGAGCTATCCGCCCGGCCTGTGAGTCGCCGCGCTGCGCTCGTCTGGAGCGCGAGCCCGGTTCGAGGCGGGGCCGTGCTTCGTGTCGCCGGAGAGGCAGTTGAGGCAGTCGGACACGAGTTGCATCAGCATCTGCGCGCGCTGAGCAGCCTGCTGGGCGACGACCCGTGGTCGCGTAAATGGTAACCTCATGCACCTTTCACCCCGCGAACTCGACAAGTTGACCCTGCACCAGGCCGGTTTCCTCGCGCAGAAGCGCCTCGCTCGTGGCGTCCGTCTCAATCATCCGGAGGCCATCGCGCTGATCGCCACGGTGCTGCTGGAGTTCATTCGGGATGGCAAGCAGGTGGCGGAGTTGATGGACCTAGGCCGGAAGTTGCTTGGCCGCAACCAGGTCCTACCCGGAGTGCCCGAGATGATTCACGACGTGCAGGTCGAAGGCACCTTCCCCGATGGTTCCAAACTCGTCACCGTGCATCACCCCATCGCCAGCGAGAGCGGCGATCTGACGCTCGCGCTCCACGGCAGTTTCCTGCCCGTGCCAAAGTTGTCCGCCTTCAGCCAATCGCGGAGTGACGTTCTCCTTCTCGCCCTCCCAAGGGGAGAGGGCCGGGGTGAGGGGGCCGCGTTTGCGGAACCTGGCGCCTGCCAAATCCAAGAGGGCGAAATCGAACTCAACGCCGGCCGCGATAGCGTCGCGCTCGCCGTCACAAATCTTGGCGACCGCCCAATCCAGGTCGGCAGCCACTACCACTTCATCGAGACAAACGCCTCACTCCGTTTCGACCGCGGATTGGCCTACGGCAAACGCCTCGACATTCCCGCTGGCGCCGCCGTTCGTTTCGAGCCGGGCGAGACGAAAACCGTGAAGCTCGTAAGCATTGCCGGGAGGAAAATCATTCAAGGCGGCAACAACCTCGCTTACGGCAAAGTTTCTGAGGCTGGCAAGAGAGCCGCATTGAAACGAGTGAAGCAAAAGGGATTCGCCAATCAAGGGTCCTGATATGGCTCATCGAATGAAACGCCGGCACTATGCCGAGATGTTCGGGCCGACCACCGGCGACCGCGTCCGCCTCGGCGACACGTCGCTCGTCCTCGAAGTCGAGCGCGACCACACGCACTACGGCGATGAGTGCAAATTCGGCGGCGGCAAAGTCATTCGCGAAGGCATGGGCCAGGCCGCTGGCGTCGGCGCAGAAGGCGCTCTCGATTGCGTCATCACCAACGCGCTCGTCGTCGATTACACCGGCATCTACAAAGCGGACATCGGCATCAAGGGCGGCCTCATCGCCGGAATCGGCAAAGCAGGAAACCCCGATGTGATGGCCGGTGTGACGAAGGGCATGATTATTGGCGTCACCACCGAAATCATCGCGGGCGAGGGACTCATCCTCACCGCCGGTGGACTGGATGCGCACATCCATTTCATCTGTCCTCAGCAGGCCTACGAAGCCATCGCCGCCGGGGTCACGAGCATGGTCGGCGGCGGCACAGGTCCAGCCGTGGGGACGTGCGCGACGACTTGCACACCTGCCCCATTTTACTTTCGCGCCATGCTGCAAGCCGTGGATTCACTGCCGCTTAATTTCGGGTTCACAGGTAAGGGCAACACCGCGTTGCCCGCCGGGTTGCCGGATCAGATCCTTGCCGGCGCTGTCGGACTTAAGCTCCACGAAGACTGGGGCACCACGCCCGCCGCCATCGACTGCTGTCTTGGCGTCGCTGACGAGCACGACGTGCAAGTGACGATTCACACCGACACGCTGAATGAGTCCGGCTTCGTCGAAGCCAGCATCGCTGCCTTCAAGGGCCGGACGATCCATACGTATCACAGCGAAGGGGCGGGTGGTGGTCACGCCCCGGACATCATCCGGATTTGTGGCGAGTCAAACGTGCTGCCCAGCTCTACGAACCCGACACGCCCCTATACGGTGAACACCATCGACGAGCATCTGGACATGCTCATGGTGTGCCATCATCTCGACCCGAATTTGCCGGAGGACGTCGCGTTCGCCGAGAGCCGCATCCGCGGCGAGACCATCGCCGCCGAGGACATCCTGCACGACATGGGCGCAATCAGCATGATGAGCAGCGACAGCCAGGCGATGGGCCGCATTGGTGAAGTCATCACACGCACCTGGCAGACCGCCGATAAGATGAAGCAACAGCGCGGTCGCCTGCCCGGTGAGAAGGGCGAGAACGACAATCTCCGCATCCAGCGTTACATCTCCAAATACACCATCAACCCCGCCATCGCCCACGGGATGAGCCACCTCATCGGCTCGGTGGAAGCAGGCAAACTCGCCGACCTCGTGCTCTGGAAGCCGTCGATGTTCGGCGCGAAGCCGGAGATGGTGATCAAAGGCGGTGTCATCGCCTGGGCGCAGATGGGCGATCCGAACGCCAGCATCCCGACACCGCAGCCCGTCTTCATGCGCCCGATGTTCGGCGCGTTCGGTCGCGCCGTTGGCGGCACGTCCATTGCCTTCGTCAGCCAGCTTTGCAAAACCAAGGGCGTCGCCAAAGGCTACGGCCTGACCAAGCGTATCGAAGCCGTGAAGGGCTGCCGCAAAATCACCAAGCGTGACCTCAAGTGGAATGACGCCCTGCCCAAGATCACCGTGGACCCGGAAACTTACGAAGTCCGCGCGGATGGTGAATTGCTGACGTGCGAGCCGGCCCGCGTGCTGGCGCTGACACAGCGATACTTCCTGTTTTGAGTCGTGAATCACGAAGAATCAGCAGATGTGGACGGCACGCCGCCTCGCAGTAGCGCCCGGCTTCAGTCGGGTGCTGGGATGGCGAACGGGCGACCAGCTGTTTCAACGGCTTCCCTCGACGGCTCCGAAGCCGCTGAAACGGCTCACAAACTTCCGCGCTCGCCGGACACCCGGCTGCAGCCGGGTGCACATGTTAAGTCGACCGATTTCCTCCTCTGGCAACTCGCCGACTCCGCCTTCCCCACCGGCGGATTCGCGCACTCGGCCGGCCTCGAAGCGGCCTGGCAGCACGGCGAGGTCCGCAACGCCGTCGAACTCCGCTCGTGGCTCGACACCAGCCTCGCACAACTCGCGCATGTCGCGCTGCCGTTCGTAAATGCAGCGCACGCCGAACCTCATCGGCTCGCCGAGTTCGACCACCACTGCGACGCCTTCACGCGGAACCACGTCGCCAACCGCGCCAGCCGCCTTCAAGGCAAGGCGCTGCTCGCGGCGGTGGAACGGGTGTTCAACTCCGAACTCCGAACTCCGAATTCCGAATCACCCCCGTTCGCCCACCTCGCCCCTACCTTCGGCGCGGCGACGCGCTCACTCGACATCCCACGCGCCACGGCGGTGCGCCTGTTCGTCTTCATGCACCTGCGCGGCGCAATCGCCGCGGCGGTGCGTCTGAACATCGTCGGGCCGATGGAGGGCCAGTCGATTCAGCACCGACTTGTTACGAAGGCCGAAGCTGTTGCTCATCGCGGTGCAACCGTCACCCTCGACGATCTCGCCCAGACCGCGCCGCTGCTCGATCTCTGGCAGGGCGCGCACGATCGCCTCTACTCTCGACTCTTCCAAACCTGACCGATTCCATGAACACCCACCCTCACCACCCGCATGACGACCACGGTCACACGCATGAGCGCCTCGACCACCCCGGTCACTTCCACGAACGCGACCTCCCATTCGACCGCGACTTCGGCCGGCGTGCTTTCACCGTCGGTGTCGGCGGCCCGGTCGGCAGCGGCAAGACAGCGCTCATGCTCCAGCTTTGCTTGAAACTGCGCGACCGCATGAGCCTCGCCGCCGTGACGAATGACATCTTCACGAAAGAGGATGGTGAATTTCTCACCCGTCACGATGCGCTGCCCGCCGAACGCATCCGGGCCGTCGAAACCGGCGGCTGCCCGCACGCCGCGATTCGCGAAGACATTTCTGCGAATCTTCTCGCGCTGGAGGAACTGCACGCGAGGTTCCACCCCGACCTTCTGCTCATCGAATCCGGCGGCGACAACCTGGCCGCCTGCTTCAGCCGCGAACTGGCCGACTACACCATCCAGGTCATCGATGTGGCCGGAGGTGACAAAATCCCGCGCAAAGGCGGCCCCGGCATCACGCAGAGCGATCTGCTCGTGATCAACAAGACCGACCTTGCGCAAGCCATCGGCGCCGATCTCAAAGTGATGGAACGCGACACGAAAAAGATGCGCGGCTCCGGCCCGTTCACCTTCGCGCAAGTGAAGCACGGAGTTGGCGTGGACGAGATTGTCCACCATCTCGAACACGCCTGGCAGCACGCGACGGGCGTGACGCACAGCCACTAAGCTGCGATTCGGCGCATCCGAAACAGGGCAGCGAATCGCGATGGTTGGCTCCTTTTGGTCAGCCTGCGCAAATGTTAACACGCCCCAGCGGCGTGAGTGTTTGGCTGCAGTCCACTTCGTGCATCAATTGCCTGATCTCTATACGCTTCGCCCGACTGGCACCGCCGCTGCTCTTCTGAGGGCAATTCTGAAAACTTGACGTGTGTCCTGGCGGGGAGCGACCCGGAGCGGGTGGTTTATGCGATTCAAACAGTACGAAGTCGGCGGGTTTTTCGACGAGATGTTCGGCGAGATCGGCGAACCGCGCGCGTCGGCCCGGACGCTGGTCAACAACATCGAAGCCTTGCGCGACGGCGAATTCCTCAACCGCCAGCAGGCCGCCGAGCGAGCATTGCTGCAAGCGGGCATCACGTTCAACGTCTATGGCGAGCACGCGGGCACCGAGAAGATTTTTCCGTTCGACCTCGTGCCGCGCATCGTTGCCGCCGCCGAATGGGGGCGCATCGAGCGCGGGCTGAAGCAACGCATTCACGCGCTCAACCTGTTCATTAACGACCTCTACCACGGCCAGAAGATTCTCAAGGACGGCGTTCTGCCGGCGGACATCGTGCTGTCGTCGAAGGCGTATCGGAAGGAATGCACGGGTTTCAATCCGCCGCGCGGCATCTGGTGCCATGTCACGGGAACCGATTTGGTGCGGCATCGCGACGGGCAAATCTATGTGCTCGAAGACAACTTACGTTGTCCGTCGGGCGTCTCCTACGTGCTCGAAAATCGCGCGGTGATGAAGAGCATGTTCCCGCAGGTTTTCGCGCAGTCGAAGATTCGGCCCGTGGCGAACTACCCGAGCCGGCTGCGGGACATGTTGGAGTTTCTGGCGCCCGACCACGCCACCGCGCCGCGTTGCGTGCTGCTCACACCGGGCATCTACAATTCGGCCTACTTCGAGCATTCGTTTCTCGCGCAGCAGATGGGCATCGAACTGGTCGAAGGCCGCGACCTCGTCATCGACGACGGCCACGTCTGCATGAGGACGACGAAGGGCTTCGAGCGCGTCGATGTGATTTACCGGCGCATCGACGACGACTTTCTTGACCCGAAATGCTTCCGACCCGATTCAATGCTCGGCGTGCCGGGGCTGATGGAGGTTTACCAGAAAGGCCGCGTTGCGCTGGCCAATGCGCCCGGCGGCGGCGTGGCGGACGACAAGGTGGTGTACGCCTACGTGCCGCGCATCGTGAAGTATTACCTCGGCGAGGAGATTATCCTGCCGAACGTGCCGACGTACATCTGCGCGGAGCCGGATGACTTGAAGTACGTGCTCGAACATCTCGACGAACTGGTCGTCAAGGCGGCGAACGAGTCCGGCGGCTACGGCATGCTGGTCGGCCCGCACGCGACGAAAGAACAGCGAGCCGAGTTCGCGCAAAAGGTGAAGGAGAATCCGCGCAATTACATCGGACAGCCCACGCTGGCACTCTCTCGCGTGCCGACGCTTTGCGGCGATCACTTCGAGGGACGCCACGTGGACTTGCGGCCCTACATTCTTTACGGCAAGGAAATCTTCGTGCTGCCCGGCGGCCTCACCCGCGTCGCGCTCAAGAAGGGCTCGCTCGTCGTGAACTCCTCGCAGGGCGGAGGCAGCAAGGACACCTGGGTTTTCGCTGATGCGCCCGTGCCGGAGCAGGACGATTTCACCCCGGGGCGCGTGCCGGCCAGCGAGTCCATCGCCGTCGCATGAGCCGCCAGTCATTCATTCACACCCCGACGGCAGTCACCGGCCCGCTGCGTTGGCCGTGAAAGACTGAGGCATGCTAAGCCGCGTCGCCGATTCCATTTACTGGATGAGCCGGTATGTCGAGCGGGCAGAGAACGTCGCCCGCTTCATCGACGTGAATCTCCAACTCATGCTGGACGCTCCTTCGGGCGAAGGCCAGCAGTGGGAGCCGCTGGTCAACACCACGGGCGACCACGGGGAATTCACCAAACGCCACGGCAAGGCGACCCAGCAGAACGTCATTCAATTCCTCACGTTCGACGCGGAGAATTCCAACTCGATCCTTTCCTGCGTCCGCGCCGCTCGCGAGAACGCCCGCACCATCAGGGAAATCATCTCCTCCGAGATGTGGCTTCAGTTGAACAAATTCTACCTGATGGTCACCGCGGCGGCGGAGGGCGACTCGCGCGCGCTGGCCAATCCGCACGATTTTTTCACCGAGGTCAAGAACGCCAGCCACCTGTTCAACGGCATTGCGGCCGCCACGATGACGCACGGCGAACCGTGGCACTTCTTCCATATGGGCCAGATGCTGGAGCGGGCCGACAAGACCTCGCGCATCCTCGACGTGAAGTACTTCATCCTGCTCCGCTCGGCGCAGGACGTCGGCACGCCGTTCGACGACATCCAGTGGGCGGCGGTGCTGCGTTCGGCCAGCGCGTTCGAGATGTACCGCAAACGCCACGGCCGCATCGCGCCGCGCGGCGTCGTGGAATTCCTGTTGCTCGACCGCGAGTTCCCGCGCGCCATCCACTTCAGCCTACTGGCGGCGCGCGATTCGCTGCACAAGATTTCCGGCACGCCGCTCGGCACCTTTCGCCATGCGCCGGAGAAACTGCTCGGCCAGCTCTGCTCCGACCTGGCTTTCACCGGCGTGGACGAAATCGTCAACGCCGGCCTGCATGAATACCTCGACGGCTTGCAGACCCGGATGAACCACGTCGGCGCCGGCATCTTCGAGACGTTCTTCGCCTTAAAGTCACCCAAAACGGTGAAACCGGCGACGCAGGAGCAGGCTCAGTAAATGGACTCATGAGACGCATTGCCATCCTCACCGCCGGCGGCGACACGCCGGCGCTGAACGCAACCATTCACGGCGCCGTCATCCGCGCCAGCGAATTGCGCCTCGAGGTCATCGGCCTCATCAAGGGCTTCAACAGCCTGTTCAACGAGCGCGTGCCGCATGTTCATCTCAACCCGCTCTATCAGGAAATCCCCGAAATCGATCCTACCAAAGGCGGCACGCTCATCGGCTCCTCGCGCGATTTCGTCGATCCGAACGATCACGCAAGGCTCGATGAAATCGTGGAGCGTCTGAAGAGGCTCCGCATCGAGGGGCTGATCTGCATCGGCGGCGACGGCACGCTCAACGGCCTGCAACCGCTTGCCGACCGCCTGCCTACCGTGCTCGCGCCCAAGACGATCGACAATGACCTCGGCCAGAATTATCCGAGCGAGCCGGACGAATTCGTGCGTGTCAACGAGTCTGCCTCTAAGACTGGCTTTCGTTACAAGCGCACCGAGTCGCGCGCCGTCTTCCAGCTCGATCAAATGGTGAATTACGTCACACCCGGATACGCGACCGCAGTCTTCGTCTCCGCCAGCGGCGTGGAGCGCATCCGCACCACCGCCGAGAGCCATCGCCGCATCGCTATCATCGAGGTGATGGGCCGCCACTCCGGCTACATCGCGCTCGGCTCAGCTTACGGCCGTCCCGACATCGTTCTCGTGCCCGAACACCCGCTCGATCTCGAACACCTCGTCGCGCGCGTGAAGCACACCTACGATCTTCAAAAGAACGTGGTCATCGTCTGCGGCGAAGGCATCGTCGACGAGAAAGGCAGCGAACTCGGCGCGGAAAGCAAGACCACCGACCCCGCCGGCAATGTGCAACTGACTGGGCCGCCGAAGCCCTCCGCGCGAAGCTCATCCAGATGATCGGCGATAAGTATTTTCAACTCTACCGAAGAGGGGAGTCCGCCCGTGAGGCCATCTTCACCAGGAAGGTCGGCCACACCCAGCGGGGCGGGCGCCCGATTCTCTTCGACCGTTTTTATGCCGCGCTGCTCGGCGCGAAAGCGGTCGAGCTTCTCCTCGAGGGCCGCAACAATGCCGTCTCCATCCTCCAATACAACTCGACCAAGGGCTTTCACGTCGAAGGTTACGACGCGAACCGTTTTCGGGATCGCTGGGGCCTCATCCACGCCCGCCACATGCATCCCGAACTATACGACCCCAGGCTGATGAAACCCTCTCGCCTCGGCATCGACTACCTCACGCCCATTTTCACGGATGCGATAGGCGAGGACGACATGGAACACATGCGGCAAACCCTCTTCGCGTCCGGCAACCTCACGCAGCCCTACCACTCCATCAACACCGACGTGAACAAGCGCATCCGCTACCTGGAAACCGTCGCGGCCTGAGCCCGGGGCCAGTGGAGACGCGTGCAAATCCCAAATCGTAAATCGTAAAATCATAATTCCGGTGGCCATCCACATCGCCCTTCACCACAAGACGCACTACACGTACGACAAGCCCGTGGGCCACGGCCCGCATGTCGTGCGGTTGCGGCCGGCGCCGCATTGCCGGACGAAGATTCACAGCTATTCGCAAAAGATCACGGGCGGCGAGCACTTCATCAACTGGCAGCAGGATCCGTTTTCCAACTGGAACGCGCGGCTCGTCTTCCCGGGCAAGTTGAAGGAACTCGCGGTCGAGGTGGAACTCGTCGCCGAGATGGCGGTCCACAACCCGTTCGACTTTTTTATCGATGAGTCGGCGCAGACTTATCCGTTCGCCTACGAACCGGCCTTGAAGAAGGATCTCGGTCCGTTCATGGAACTGCCCGCGCCCACGACGAAGCTGCTCGCCCTCGTGGACGCGCTGCTGGCGAAGTATCTCAAGGCGCAGGCGCGCACGATTGATTTTCTCGTCGAGGCCAACCGGCGGCTTCAGCGCGACGTCCAGTACACCATTCGCCTCGAACCGGGCGTTCAGACGCCGGAGGAAACGCTCGCGAAGGGCAGCGGCTCCTGCCGCGACTCCGGCTGGCTGCTTGTGCAAACGCTGCGCTCGATGGGCTTTGCCGCGCGTTTCGTCAGCGGCTATCTCATTCAACTTGCGCCGGACGTGAAATCGCTCGACGGCCCGAGCGGCACCGAGGTGGATTTCACCGACCTGCACGCGTGGTGCGAAGTCTATCTGCCCGGCGCCGGGTGGATCGGCCTCGACCCGACCAGCGGCCTGCTCGCGGGCGAAGGCCACATCCCGCTCAGTTGCACGCCGGAGCCGTCGAGCGCCGCGCCGGTTTCGGGCGCGGTGGACAAGTGTGTGTCCAGGCTGCATCACGAGATGAAGGTCACGCGCATTTACGAATCGCCGCGCGTCACCAGGCCTTACACCGAGGAGCAATGGCAGGAGATCGAGAAACTCGGCCACGCCATCGATGCCGACCTGAACAAGCACGACGTCCGTCTCACGATGGGCGGCGAGCCGACGTTTGTTTCCATCGACGATCCAGACGGACCGGAGTGGAACTTCACTGCGACTTCGCCAAAGAAACGCATTCTCTCCGACACGTTGCTCAAGCGGCTTCGCGGGAGGTTCGCTCCCGGCTCGCTCGTGCATTACGGACAGGGCAAGTGGTATCCGGGCGAGTCGCTCCCGCGCTGGGCCTTCGGCTGTTACTGGCGCAAGGACGGGCTGCCCCTCTGGCAACGCGACGACCTCATCGCCGAGGAAGCGGCGAACTACAAACACACGACCGATCGCTCGGCGAAGTTCATCCACGCTTTGAGCACGCGGCTCGGCGCGGACCCGAAGTGGATCCTGCCGGGCTTCGAGGATCCGTTTTACCATGCGTGGAAGGAGCGACGTCTCCCAACCAATGTGGACCCGCACAAGGCCGACTTGAAGGACGACGAGGAACGTGTGCGGCTGGCGAAGATTTTGGAGCAGGGTCTCGACAGCGTGGTCGGCCATGCGTTGCCGATTCAGCGGGCGTGGACGAATCACGCGCCGGTCTGGGTGAGCGGCCCGTGGTTCCTGCGCGCTGAGCGGTTGTACCTCGCGCCGGGGGATTCGCCGATGGGACTGCGCCTCCCGCTCGATTCGCTGCCGTGGGTGAAGGAGTCGGATTATCCTTACATTCACGAACTGGATCCGACCGCAAAGCGTCCGCCGCTGCCGTCGCCCGAGGAATTTCGCCAGCGCTATCTGCGCGCCAACACGCCCGCTCGGCGCAAGGCAGCCACGCTCCGCCGCCGCGGTCAAAGCGATGCGGACGCGAAGAAGGAAGCGCTGCGCGAAGACCCAACGCGCCAGCCGCGCAGCGGTGAATCTGCCGCTTGGATCGTCCGCACGGCGCTGTGCGTCGAGCCGCGAGGAGGAAAACTGCACGTCTTCATGCCGCCGGTCGCCACGCTGGAGGATTACCTCGAACTCGTCGCAGCCGTCGAGGACACGGCCGCGCAACTCGAAACTCCGGTTGCCATCGAAGGCTACACGCCACCGCGTGATTCGCGGCTCAACGTGCTCAAAGTGACGCCCGACCCCGGCGTGATCGAAGTGAATCTGCACCCGAGCAAATCGTGGGACGAACTCGTGGACCGCACGACCGTGCTCTACGAAGAAGCGCGGCAGACGCGGCTCGGCACGGAAAAGTTCATGGTGGATGGACGCCACACCGGCACGGGCGGTGGCAACCACATCCTCATCGGCGGCGACACGCCTTGCGATTCGCCCGTGCTGCGCCGGCCGGATTTGCTGCGCTCGCTCATCGCCTATTGGCAGAATCATCCCTCGTTGAGCTGGCTCTTCAGCAGCCTGTTCATCGGGCCGACTTCACAAGCGCCGCGCGTCGATGAAGCCCGCAACGATTCGCTCTACGAACTGGAAGTCGCCTTCAAGGAACTCGACCGGCAACTCGGCGTGCCACGCCCTCCCCCCCTCGGAGGGGGAGAGGGCCGGGGTGAGGGGGAAGCGCCCGTCATTCCTCCATGGCTGGCCGACCGCCTCTTCCGCAATCTTCTCATCGACTCCAGCGGCAACACCCACCGCGCCGAGTTCAGCATCGACAAGCTCTACTCGCCCGACGGCAGCAGCGGACGGCTCGGCCTCGTCGAGATGCGCGCCTTCGAGATGCCGCCCCATGCACGGATGAGTCTCGCGCAACATCTCCTGCTGCGCGGACTCGTCGCCAAGTTTTGGCAGCATCCTTACACGAACGATCTCGTGCGCTGGGGCACGGACATCCACGACCGCTGGATGCTGCCGCACTTCTGCGAGACCGACTTCAGGGACGTGATTCACGACTTGAGCGACGCCGGGTATCCCTTCCAGTTCGACTGGTTCGCGCCGCACTTCGAGTTTCGTTTCCCACGCATCGGGGATTTCGCCCAACGCGATTTGCAGCTCGAACTCCGCGCCGCACTCGAACCGTGGCACGTCCTCGGCGAAGAAGGCGCGGCCGGCGGCACGGTGCGCTATGTGGATAGCTCGCTCGAACGTCTCCAGGTCAAAGCCCGCGGCCTCATCGGCGACCGCTTCGCACTCACGGTGAATGGCCGCCGCGTCCCGTTGCACCCGACCGGGATCAACGGCGAAGTTGTCGCGGGCGTTCGTTATCGGGCATGGCAGCCCCCGAATTGTCTTCAGCCCACCATCGGTGTTCACGCGCCGCTCGTGTTCGACCTCTACGACACATGGAATCAACGCTCGCTCGGAGGATGCCAGTACCACGTCGCCCATCCCGGCGGCCGCAGCTACGATGCCTTCCCGGTGAACAGCTACGAAGCGGAGAGCCGCCGCCTGGCCCGATTCTTCGTCCACGGCGCGACGCAGGGAAAGTTCATCCCGCCCCCCGAACCCATCAACAGGGACTTCCCTTTCACCCTGGATCTGAGAGTGGGATGATTGCGCGCCGATTCGGAGATAAAGTACCGTTGCCTTTGCCACATGAGTGAGCAGCACGAGACAGGACCTGCGAAGACGGAGAATCTGTTGCAAAACTACTCCGCCGCCGCGGGCGTCTTCGATGAAATGGAGGAATCGTCCGCCACGCCGCGACCGCATTGGCGCCCGTTCATTGAATCCCTCCAGAGGTTGGGCCGCCACGAACTCGCATCGCGGTGGGAGAACGGCCGACGCATCATCCGCGAGCACGGCGTCACCTACAACGTCTATGGCGACCCGCAGGGCATGGACCGCCCGTGGGGGCTGGACCTCGTGCCGTTGCTCATTTCTTCGGAGGATTGGGCCCGCATCGAGGCCGGACTTGTCCAACGCTCGCGGCTGTTCAACCTGATTCTCGCGGACATCTACGGCGGCGCGCAGCGGCTGTTGCGCGACGGTTTTCTGCCGCCGGAACTCGTCTATGCAAACCCTGGCTTCCTTCGTCCGTGCCGGGGCATCGCGGCGCCAAAACAGGTCTATCTGCATTTGCACGCGTGCGACCTCGCGCGTTCAGCGGACGGCAAATGGTGGGTGCTGGCCGACCGCACGCAAGCCCCGAGCGGCGCAGGTTACGCGCTGGAAAATCGCACCGTCATCTCACGCGTACTGCCGGACGAGGTGCGCGAACAGAAGGTCCAGCGACTGGCGAACTTTTTCCGGACGGAGCGCGAGATGTTGTTCGGTCTGGCGCCGCGCGGCCGCGAGAACCCAACGGTCGTGTTGCTCACTCCCGGCCCGCACAACGAGACTTACTTCGAGCACGCCTACCTCGCGCGCTATCTCGGCTTCCCGCTAATTGAAGGCGCCGACCTCACCGTGCGCGAGAGGCGCGTTTTCCTGAAGACGCTCGAGGGGCTTCAGCCGGTGGATGTGATTCTGCGCCGCGTCGATGACTCGTTTTGCGACCCGCTGGAGTTGCGCGGCGACTCGTTCCTCGGCGTGTCGGGGTTGGTCGAAGCCACGCGCGCCGGCAACGTCACGCTGGCCAACGCGCTCGGCACAGGTCTGATGGAAAGCCCGGCCCTCCTGGCGTTCCTTCCGAGCTTGTGCCGGCATCTGCTCGACGAAGACTTGCGGATGCCATCGGTGGCAACCTGGTGGTGCGGGCAAGGCGAGGAACTTCGCTACGTCCTCGATCACTTCGATGCGCTCGTGGTGAAGCCAGCCTTTGGCGCGCCGAGCCGCCAGCCATGGTTCGGCGGGCGACTCAGCCGCGCCGAGCGGGCACAACTCACCTCGATGATTCGCGCGCGCCCCCGCGATTTCGTCGGGCAGGAGCGCGTGGTGCTTTCCCGCGCGCCGGTCTGGTCGGAGAATCGCTTCCAGGCCCGGTCGGTGGTTCTCCGCGCCTACGTGGCAAACGGCGGCGAGGCTTTCGCAGTGCTGCCTGGCGGACTGACGCGTGTGTCGCGCACGGCGGAAGATCCTGTCGTATCGATGCAAGGCGGCGGCGGCAGCAAGGACACCTGGGTGTTGGCCAATGGCGCCACCGGTGCTGCGGCATCGGGCCAGCCGCCGCTGGCCTCCGGGTCGCAGCCTGGCGGCGAGCGCACATTCTCAGGGGTGCCGAGTCGCGCGGCGGACAATCTCTACTGGCTGGGGCGCTACACTGAGCGGCTGGAACAGGCGCTACGCACGCTGCGCTGCGTGCTCGGCCGCTTGTCCGATGAAAGCGCCCGCGAAAGTTCCGCAGAACTGGCGGCACTCGGAGAGTTAATGGGCCGACTGGATTTGCTCCCGACGCCACTCAGCCCCGGCTTTGGCGTGCGGGAATTGCAGCAACAATCCCTGCGCTTCGTATACAAGCCGGACATCCCGGGTGGCGTGCGCGAATTGCTGGGCCACGTCCGCCTCATCTCCTCGGCCGTGCGCGACCGATTTTCCGGCGACACATGGCGCATCCTCGGGCGGCTCGATACAGACGCCCGCGCGCGTCCGGGCTTGCTGCCGCTGGCGAGCGCGCTGGCTATGATGCACCATCTCGTGTTCGACCTCGCCGCGTTCAGCGGCATGGAAATGGAGAACATGACGCGGGGCCACGGCTGGCGGTTCCTCGACGTCGGGCGCCGAGTGGAGCGCGGCTTGTTCATTGTGAAACTCCTGCGTGCGTCCATCCTCATGCGCGAGCGCTCCGCGGCCGTGCTGGAACCGGTCCTCGAAATCGCGGACAGCGTGATGACTTATCGCCGGCGCTACTTCGCCGAGGCCCATCTGCCCGGCGTCCTGGAGTTATTGCTGCGCGATGTCTCCAATCCCCGTTCACTAGCGTACCAGATCAACATCCTGTGCGGTCACACCGGCGAATTGCCGCGCGATGCCGGAGCGCCCGGCACGATGGACGAAGGTCAACGCATCACAGCCTTGATCGACGCACTCGGCGAAGCCGATTCTCACGCAACCGCCGCTGCCGCGGACGGCCAGTGGGATGCCGTTGTCACTGCACTCGACGCCCTCGCTGCAGGACTGACGTACTACTCGGACGACGTGACCCACCGCTACTTCAGCCACACGACGTTCCGTGTTAATTGACCATGCGCCAGCTAGTCTACGAGATTTCACACACGACGACCTACGACTACGCCGACAGCGTCTCGGTGTCGCATCATCTTCTCCGGCTGGCGCCACGGCGAACCGCCCGCCAGCGATGTTTGTCGCATGAACTTGCCATCGAACCATCGCCAGCCGTGTCCAGCGCGCACTGCGACTACTTTGGGAACACCACACATTTCATCGGCGTCGAACGGCCGCACACCGAACTCGTCGTGAAATCGCGCAGCCGCGTGGCCATTGGTCCGACGCTCGTCCCGGAGCCGACTGAAACGCCCGCGTGGGAGGGCGTCCGCGCCCGCTGCCGCGACGACCATTCGGGGCAAGCCCTCGAAGCCCATGAATTCATTTATGCGTCGCCGCTGGTGCCCCTCGGCGCGGATTTCACCGACTACGCGGCGCCGTCCTTTGCGAAACATCGTCCCATTCTCGGCGCCGTGAGAGATCTCACCCGTCGCATCCACGCGGACTTTAAGTTTGATCCGACCGCGACAACGGTCACGACGCCGCCGCAGGAGGTGCTCAAACAACGGCGTGGCGTCTGTCAGGACTTCGCGCAGTTCCAGATCGCCTGTCTCCGGTCGCTCGGCTTGCCCGCCCGTTACGTAAGCGGTTATCTGGAAACCGATCCATCGCCGGGCCAAACGAAGCTGCGCGGCGCGGACGCCTCGCACGCCTGGGTCAGCTTCTACTGCCCCGGCCACGGCTGGATTGACGTCGATCCGACGAACAACTGCTTTCCCTCACTGCGGCACGTCACCATCGGCTGGGGCCGGGACTACAGCGACGTCGCTCCGATCAAGGGCGTGCTGGTCGGTGGGCAGAATCAACAGTCGCGCGTCGCGGTGGACGTCCTCGCCTGCGGGCCGATGGATGAGAACGGGAGGTTGCCAGAGGATGGGGCCGGCGCGGTCTGATTTCTCCGGTGACTCGCTATGCCTCATGAATCGAACCAACGGATTGCCCTGTTGGGTGCCATCCAATCCGAGTCAGGCGAGGGTCGGTTTTCATCTATCGCCTGAAAGAGCCGCACATTTCAGAAGACGTTGTTGGAATCCGACTTGGGCAACGCGCTGTCGCGAAAGCATGCGGAGTGCCGGAAGGGAACTGGTCTCCCACTCCTTGCACCTCCTCGCGCACTGCTCAGTCACTGCCTAAAGCCCGTTTTCGTGGGCGAAAATACCCATTTTACCTCACAACACAAGCCTACACTGGGACGACAAGGGCCAGCACCGTGCCAGCACCTTTGCTGACGTTTTTGCTGACAGTGCGGACGGGCCATTTGACGAACACGTTGCCGTCCCTGGCAGGATGAGAGTGCTGCCGTAATGCTCATAAATTCCTTACCCGACTGGAGGATGCGAACGAACCCGTCTTCCAACGAGGATTCTGGCAGTAGAAATACTACCTCGAATCTCATTGAACTTGGGGCTACGTTCAGCATAAGGCTTGCGAATTTGGCGCACCACCAAGGAAGGAATGTGCGCGGCAGCGTGTCTTGAGGCTGTCGTGAACCGCGGAACACTCGATGAATCCGCGAAGACAAATTCTGGACCTATTTCGCCCGCGCACGAATCGGCATCTGGCGCCGCTTATTACCGCCCCCAACTCAATAACGTTGATGACGACGAATAGTTCGATGAAGAGAATCATCAATCATGCCCTCGCCGCACTCGCCGCGCTTCTGATCAGCGCGTCCAACACCAACCTCCACGCCGCGACCTTCAGCGACGACAACTGGATCAGTATGAATCCGGGTTTTCCCGGCGCGGATGACCCCGTGTCCGCGACGGTCGTGGATGGTTCAGGCAATCTCTACATCAGTGGCTGGTTTACAGTGGCTGGCGATGTCCTTGCCGATCGGGTCGCCAAATGGAACGGGAGCAGCTGGAGCGCGCTCGGTTTGGGGGTGAACGGCACTGTGGGTGCGTTGGCAGTGTCGGGCGGCGACCTGTATGCGGGGGCTGGTTTACGACGGCGGGCGGCATCACGGTCAATGGTATTGCCAGATGGAACGGGAGCAGTTGGAGCCCGCTCGGCTCGGGAATGAATAGCGGTGCGTTCGCGCTGGCGGTATTGGGCAGCGACCTGTATGCGGGAGGCTGGTTCGGGAAGGCGGGCGGCAAAATATCGCCGTATCTGGCGCGCGTGCGCATCGGCAGCAGGGCCCAGGCCTGACCGCTTCCAACGGCACGGCCACACTTCAGTTCTCCGGCGTGACCGGCTACGCCTATGACGTGCAGCGCACCACCAGCCTCACCACACCGCTTTACCCTGCGGCGGATGGCTCCTTCACTTTCATTGAAACGAACGCGCTATCGGAGAGCGCTTTCTACCGCGCGCAGCTCACAGACTCCGACCTGTAGCCTGTTCCATGAACAGACGTGCTGATGATCTGGGATAGGCGCAACGTGCGGGTTAAGTAGAGATTGCGGGCGCTGCCACTTTCAGCTTCGAGCTCCTGGAAGGGTCCCATCTGCAGGTGCACGTGAATTGGGGCCATGAATCAATGGGCCGTCAAATCCGAAATCAAAAATCGGAAATCACAAATCGCCAATTGTGGCGTAAAGAACCTGACTTGAACAGCACGGCGCGTTCGGTGCATGCTGGGGGTGTCATGAGCCAAACTGCCGAATCCGAGGCATGGACCGACGCCAGGGCGAAATTGGCGCGCTTTCCCAACACACACTGGACCCTGGTTCTTGAGGCGGCACGTGGTGAACCCGGGCGATCGCAGGAAGCGCTTGGTCAGTTATGTGTCCTTTACCGAGAACCCATTCGCTCGTGGCTCCGCCGGTCCGGTGCCGCTCCGGACGCGGTGGACGATCTCACCCAATGCTTCATCGAATACCTGCTCGAAGGTAACCGGCTTAAGAATGTCGAGCAGCGTGAGACGAAATTCAGGACCTACCTCATCGAGTGCATTCGCCGGCTGGTTCGTGGTGAATGGCGCAAAGCGATGGCCGCCAAACGCGGGAGCGGGCTCGCCCCAGTCGAACTTGACGAGACCGCCGTGGGATTGACGGTTGATCCCGAGCGGCACGTGGACCAGGACTTCGCCCTGGCCGTGCATCAGCGGGCTCTCGATCGTCTGGCGACCGGTCGGTTCAGTGGCGAACCCAAGCGGACCCGATTCCAGCATCTTCAGCCGTTCATCCTTGGTTACGATCCGGAAATTTCATACGCTGAAATCGGAAGTCGATTGGGGATGTCCGCAAACCATGTCAAGAAGGCCGTGTTCGACCTTCGCCAGGAGTATTACGAGGTTTTTCGCGACGAGGTCAGCCGGTTGGTCAGGCCTGACCTGATTGACGAAGAAACCCGTTACCTCATGACCCTCCTGGCGGGTTCGTCGGCCACGGAACCAGTTTCGTAACCTTTCCCGGATGCCCGCCTGAGACTGGAGGATGACATGACGCGATCGGCCATGGTGCAGCAAAAGAAAAACGCAACGATCCGGTATTTCGGGGATTACGTGCTGATGGGGGAAATCGCCGAAGGCGGCATGGGTGTCGTTTTCGACGCACGCCAGATCAGTCTCAACCGACGTGTCGCCCTCAAACTGATTCGCTCCGGAGCCCGAGCCTCCGAAGGCGAGCTTCGGCGCTTTCGAGTGGAAGCGGAAGCCGCGGCCCGGCTCGACCATCCGGGGATCGTTCCCATCTACGAAGTCGGAGAACACGACGGGCAGGCCTTCCTCGCGATGAAACTCATCGATGGCGAGAGCCTGGCTGAAAAACTCGAGGCCCGTGGGAGGTCAGCCGAGGCGGCGAAGATTCCCAAGGCCGGCGGAGGCACGGTCGCGATCCCCTCGCCAAGTCGAGTCCTCGATCTCGGAGGCGACGCAGCCCGGCTGATTGCTCAAGTCGCACGGGCCGTTGCCCATGCCCATGAGCGGGGCGTTTTCCACCGGGACATCAAGCCCGGCAACATCCTGATTGATGCCGCCGGCGCACCTCATCTCACCGACTTCGGCATCGCCAAATTAGTCGAGAACGACGCGCATCAAACGATCAGCCACGCCATGCTCGGCACACCCGCCTACATGTCGCCCGAACAAGCCGCGGGCCAACGCGAAGCAATCTCAGCCGCCAGCGATATTTACAGTCTGGGCGCCGTCCTCCATACGCTGCTGACCGGGCGTCCCCCGCCCCGCCCCGCCGCGGACGACTCCGCCGAATTCGCAGCTCCGCCGCGCCTGCCCCGATCCGAAACGCCCGATCCAACGGAGGACGCTCTCGAGACGATTTGTCTGCGTTGCCTGCAATTTGACCCGCAGCGGCGTTATCCCAGCGCCCTCGCCCTGGCCGAAGACCTCGAACGCTGGCTCGCCGGCGAAGTCATCCACGCCAAACCTCCGCACGTCCATTTCCGGATCCGCCGTTCCATCCGCCGGCACCCCTGGATCACCGCGAGTGCGGCGGCCCTTCTCGTCGGCGGTTTAATCGGCATTCCCATCGGCCTCTGGCTCGGACACCGGAATTCTCCCGACCGGTCCCACGACCCATCTCTCGATCGCCTCTCGTGGAGGACTGTCTCGACTCAATCAATCCAGGCCGAACCCAATCACGGCTATCGCTTGCGGTCACGGCAAAGTGTCTCCATCACGCTTCCACAGTCCCCTGTCGCCGGAGATGTCGTGCGCGTCGTCGATTCCGGAAGCGGCTGGCGCCTGTTTCAAAACTCGAATCAAGTCGTTGTCGCGGAAGAACTCGGCGTCCTGGCCGCGGCACGGCACTGGACCAAAACGGATGCCGATCACCAGTGGACTGGCGTCGCTTCGTCCGACGATGGCACCAAGCTGGCTGCGGTCGCTTTCGGAGTCCGCGATCGCGGCGGGCAGATCTGGGTTTCAACGAATGCAGGATTGAGTTGGGGCGCCGTGGGGCCGCAACGATACTGGACCAGTTGCGCGATGTCCGCGGATGGCGTCACAATGGCAGCGGCCGCCGCGTTCGGGAAGCTTTACCTGTCGACGAATTCCGGACAGACTTGGCAATCCCACGACGTGCATCGCAATTGGACCGGAATCGCCTGCTCCGCGGATGGACGAAACCTTGTGGCCGTCGACAACGGCACCAACGTCGAGGGCGGATTCATCTACATCTCCCAGGATCGCGGTGAAACCTGGACCCCGACCGAGCACCAACGGACTTGGCATTTCGTGGATTCGTCCGCCGATGGCAAAGTCCTGGCCGCATGCGTGGGCGAAGCGAATGTCAAAGGCGACATGGCTTTCGGGTACGTCTATGTCTCGCGCGATGGCGGAGTCACGTGGAAGGCATGCCTCACCGATGCACCCCGTCGATGGACAGGCGTGGCGATCTCGGGGGATGGACGCGTCCTGTGCGCCATCAATGACAACGCCCGCGTCGCGCCAGGCGGTCAGTTCTTCGTTTCATTGGACGGAGGTGAGACATGGAACGGGCGCGGGCCGACCCAGATTTGGTGTCGACTCGGCATGGCGAAAAGTGCGGGAACAATCGTAGCCGCCGTTCGAACCCGGCCTGACGAAATACAGCAATTGTCCATCTCCCACGATCTCGGCGAAACCTGGCGTTCGATGGGATTACGTGTGATCTGGTCGGATTTGGCAAGTTCGGCCGACGGACGTCGCTGGATTGCTTCGGCCGGGCATTCTAAGCCCGGCCGGGAAAGCGGCCTTTACCAGTCGCTTCCCACCACGCAACCCGGGGCCCATGGCGCCATCACGGGCGCGGCGGGAACGGAGATCGAGCTTCAATACGCCGGCGACGGTCAGTTTCGAATCACCCGTGCCCGGGGCCGGGTCGAAGTCGACGGCACGGTGATCTCCGAAATTCTTCCCCGCCGGCTGTAACCTTGAGCCGAGTTTCGCCTAAGACGTACCCGATCGACTCAATATCGGGTCAGGCGATTGCCCAATCCCTGACCGATGCGTAATCCGGGCGGAATTTCTCCGATGAACTACAACACATCATTCTATGAAAATTCAGCCTTTGATGGCACTCGTTGTTTTGAGCCTCCCGACCGTCCCCGGCGCCCGGGCGACGACGCATACATGGACGGGCGCCGATCCTTCCGGCTACTGGTCCGCACCGGCCAATTGGTCTCCGGCCGGCGTGCCCGTAAACGGCAACGACCTCGTCTTTCCAGGTGGCTTGCCGCCCGGAGACATGGTGAGCACCAACGATTTACCCGACAGCAACTTCCGCTCAATCAATTTCACTCAGGCCGGTGGCCACACTATTCGCGGCAATCCGATTACGCTGACGAATCGTACGGATGCTATAATCAACAGCGGGACTAATGTGATTGTCTGTGATTTGACTTTCAGTGGAACACCCCCAACTCTCCAACACCAATACCCCACAATCCGGGATTCTGGAGGTTCTGCGGAGTTGACGGTGATTGGAAATGTTGGGGGTGGCAGTCTCTACTTTTCCGAGGAGCAGTTCGGGGCACGGTCGCGGTTGGTAATTAGGGGACAGTTCACGGGAGGCAGCGTTCGCGTGAATTACGGCACTCTGGCTCTCTATGGGGATAACCCCAACGCTGTTTCCGCAGACGTTCAGCATAGCACACTCCTTGTCCAGGGTTCACAGCCGAACCTTAACATTAGGCTGTTCTCTCTTGTCTGGAAAACTCTGATCTCGAGTATTCTGAGCGGTGACGGTCAGGTCGGAGACGTAACGGGAGGCGACTACATCATTCCCGACTCGACGCTTTCGGTCAAAAACGTCAGTGTAAGCTACTTGGGGATTCGTCTCAATGGGACCAATGTCGGCGAATACGGCAGACTCGTTGCATCTGGCGACCTGAGCGCGAGCAGCGGCTTCCTTAGCGCGTCTGCTGGTTTTAATCCGCAGGCAGGCCAGGTTTACACCATTGTCGAGAAAGACATCTCCAGGTCCGGTCACAAGTGCATTTTTCGGGCCCGAAGGGACTATCACCAACCTGAATGGAATGCCTTTTCGCATCAGCTACATCGGTGGCGATGGCAATGACGTGACGCTCACGGCCATGCTCCTGGCGCTTTGCTTCTGCGCCGGCGCAAACCGGTTGCAGGCACAATCCGTCTATGAACCCACACCTTCACCACGCTGGCAGGCGGAGGCGGCCGTGGCAGCGCCGACGGCACGGGCAGCGAGGCGCGGTTCTATGGACCCCAGCGTGTCGCGATCGACGCTTCGGGCAATGTCTATGTGGCCGATACGTACAACTCCACGATTCGGAGGATCACGCCTGCAGGCGTGGTGAGCACCCTGGCCGGGCTGGCCAGAAGAAGAGGCAGCGACGATGGCACCGGCAGCACGGCGCGCTTCCAGTTTCCCTTTGGCGTGGCGACCGACGCTGCGGGCAATGTATATGTGGCCGATAGCTACAACTCCACGATTCGGAAGATCACGCCCGCAGGCGTGGTGAGCACCCTGGCAGACGCCACGGGCAGCGTGGCGCGCTTCTTGGTCCCCACTGGCGTGGCGACCGACGCTTCGGGCAATGTATATGTGGCCGAATATGCCAACCACACGATTCGCAAGATTACGCCCGCCGGCGTGGTGACCACCTTGGCCGGGACGGAGTCATTGGCAGCGCCGACCGTACGGGCAGCGCGGCGCGCTTCGCTTCCCCCTTTGGCGTCGCGACCGATGCTGCGGGCAATGTATATGTGGCCGCCTACGACAGTCACACGATTTAACAAGATCACCCCCGCCGGCGTGGTGACCACCCTGGCAGGCGGAGGCGGCCGTGGCAGGGCCGACGGCACGGGCAGCGCCGCGCGATTCAATCAACCCTCTGGCGTGGCCACCGACGCTGCGGGCAATGTCTATGTGGGCGACACCGGGAACAACGGCATCCGCAAAGGATTCATTCCTCCGCCTCGATTGGCCGCATACTCCACCACGGCAAATGGGTGGTTTGTTTTCCAAATCTCAGGTTTGACAAATCAATCCTGCCAGATTGAAACATCTACCAACCTCAACAGCCCGGCCAACTGGCTTCCCATCTACACCAATACCGCGCCATTCTCGTACACGAATTTTGATATTGGGGCGGACTCACAGCGATTTTATCGGGCCACGATCAGGCAATGAAACCGTGTCGGAGTTGGGATTGGTAAATTGCGGGGTCGCGCGAAACTTTCAGAATCGCATGAAAATGGCACTTCGTTTTTCATTATGGACAACCCTGCTGCTGATGATGACGCAGGGGGCCTTTTTCGTAAGTGCCGTGAAATCAGTGGAGCGGGTGAAGGGGATCGAACCCTCGTATCGGGCTGTCCGCCTAAAGGCGAGGGTCGGTTTTCAACCAACGCCTCATTACAAAAAGATGAATAGAAACGCGAAGATAAAAGTCGGAAGTCTCTGAAATTAAGACACTTGGAGTCGAGGATCGGAATCGGACGCCTAACATTTAGCAGTGTATCCGTCGTGCCGCCGCAAGAAGGCGTTGCAGTGTTGAGTGGCGTGGTGCGGCGGCGCGACGGATACACTGCTGTTGAACTGAGCCGCTGAG
>Ga0134127_10000564_pt1 | contig 33471 bp, 33 predicted proteins | sample KB31753_FD_96459 | JGI IMG/M metagenome (GOLD analysis project Ga0134127, IMG submission 96459) | Terrestrial soil microbial communities with excess Nitrogen fertilizer from Kellogg Biological Station, Michigan, USA - KB3-175-3 | ecosystem: Environmental > Terrestrial > Soil > Unclassified ...
GCCGGTGCTGAAGGACGGCGACTACGTCTGTTTCGAGTCGCTGGCGATCCTTCACTACCTCGACCGCAAGTACCCCTCGCCGCCGTTGTTCGGCAGCACGGCGGAGGAGGCCGGCACGATCACGCGCGTGATCTGCGAGTACCAGTCGTACGCCGAGGAGCACCTCATGCGGATCATCCAGGCGATCCTGTTCCAGGGCGTCGAGGGCCGCATGGAGGAAGTCGAGCGCGCGATGACTTACGTGCTCAAGGAAGCAGCGACGATCGAGCAGCGGCTGGCGACATCTGCGTGGCTGGTCGGCGAGGCGTTTTCGGCCGCCGACATCATCGTGTTCCCGGGCATCCAGATGCTGCTGCGGAGCCTCGAGCGGCGCGAGGCGCAGGAGCTGCGGGCGCGCTTCCTGCCGCTGGAGAACAACCTCCCGGCAATCGCCGCGTGGATCGGGCGCGTGCAAGCGTTACCCGGTTACGAGCGCACCGTGCCGCCGCATTGGAAAGAGTGAAGAAATCAGTAAACTCGCGCCCGCCGTTTTCCTTCACTTCGGAAGTAGCCTGTCATGCCTGATTTTCCGGTCCACGTTCAATTTCCCGGCCGCCTGGTCTTCGTCGGTTTCGGCAGTATCGGCCAGGGCGTGCTGCCGCTCGTGCTGCGTCACATCGGCATCAAGCCCGAGCGCATCACCATCGTCACCGCGGACGAGTCGGGCAAGCGCGAGGCCGCGGAGTACGGCATCAAGTTCGTCGTCAACCCGCTCACGCGCGACAACTACCGCCAGGTGCTCGAGCCGCTGATCGGCAAAGGCGATTTCCTGCTGAACCTGTCGGTCGACGTTTCGAGCATCGCGCTGATCAAGTTCGCGCACGAGAAGGGCGCGCTGTACCTGGATACGTGCATCGAGCCGTGGCCGGGCGGTTACACGGACCCGTCGATCTCGCCGGCCCGGCGCACCAACTACGCGCTGCGCGAGGAAGCGCTGGCGCTGCGCCAGTCGCACAAGAACGGTCCGACTGCAGTGATCACGCACGGCGCGAACCCCGGCATGGTGTCGCACTTCGTGAAGCAGGCGCTGCTGAACCTCGCGTCCGACACGGGCGTCAACGCCGGCAATCCGAGCACTCGCGAGCAGTGGGCTGCGCTGGCGCACAAGCTGCAAGTGAAAGTGATCCACATCGCAGAGCGCGATACGCAGATCGCCAACGTGCCGAAACGTCCGGGCGAGTTCGTCAATACCTGGTCGGTCGATGGGTTCGTCAGCGAAGGCAGTCAGCCCGCCGAGCTGGGCTGGGGCACGCACGAGAAGACGCTGCCGCCGCGGGGCCATCGTTTCGACTTCGGCCCGCAGAACGCCATCTATATGTTGCAGCCCGGCGCCAGCACGCGCGTGCGCACCTGGACACCCAAGGCCGGACCGTTTCACGGTTTCCTGATCACGCATGGCGAATCGATCTCGATTCCCGACTACTTCTCGCATCGCGAAGGCGGCAAGGTCGTGTACCGGCCGACCGCTCACTACTCGTATCACCCGAGCGACGACGCCGTGCTCTCGGTGCACGAGTTCGCGGGGCGCAACTGGCACCTCCAGGAGCGCAAGCGGATCCTCAAAGCGGAGATCATCGAAGGCATCGACGAGCTCGGCGTGCTGCTCGCCGGTCACAAGAAAAACGCGTACTGGTACGGCTCGCAGCTGTCCATCGATGAGGCTCGCAAGCTCGCGCCGCACAACACCGCAACCAGCCTGCAGGTCTGCGTCGCGGTGCTCTCCGGCATGGTGTGGGCGATGGAGAACCCGCAGCAGGGCTTGACCGAGCCCGACGAGATGGATTTCCGCCGCAACCTCGAAGTGTGCATGCCGTATCTCGGCCCGGTGGTCGGTGCGTACACCGACTGGACTCCGTTGTATCAGCGCGGCGAGCTGTTCGAGGAAGACCTGGATCGCAGCGATCCGTGGCAGTTCAAGAACGTGCTGGTGTGAGCGTTCGAGTCAGCTTCAATCTCGACGACGCGGATCTCGAGCATCTCGCCGCCATCGCGCAGCAGACGCAGCTGCGCGCTCGCAGCGAGCCCGCCGACGCGATCATTGCCGGCGCGCGCGAAGTGCTGGAGACAGCGAATCGCGCGCAGCTCGCCGGCTTCGTGAAAGAGCGCTACTCCAGCCTCGACACGATGCTGCAGATGGTCAGCGACTCTCAGTGGCAGCTGAGTGCGGAAGATCGGCAGCGTGCGCTCAATGCGCTGGCGTGCTTCAGCTCATCTTCGTCGGCGGCTTCGCCGAGCGTGTTGCTCGATCACGCGATCATGATCGAGCTGGTGAGCCGCGACCTGCACCATGACCTGGACGCGTATCGCGATTTCTGCAAAGCGCGCCAGACGTACGACAAGAAGCACGCAGCGGGTGATGGGAATCGCGAGGTATGGCTGCAGGAGCGCCGCACGGTGTTGCAGGAAAGGATGCACAAGAGACGACGGCGGGATTTGGATGGGGCAGCGAGCGGATTGCGAAAGGTGCTGACGCTGCTCGGACTCTAAGAGTCAGGCTTTAGCCTGACTATTCGTATCTCACCGCCACGATCACATACACCTTCACCCCTCCCGGCAGCTCCACCTTCACCTCATCATCGAGCGCCTTACCTCTCAGCGCGCGCCCCAGCGGCGAATCCATGCTGATATACCCCGGCGCCGCATCGAACTCGTCGGGTCCCACGATGCGGTACTCCGCCTCAGCTCCCGCTTCGTCCTCCACCTTCACCCAGGCACCGAAGAACACCCGCGTGCGATCCGGCGGCGCGGAGCCGACCACGACCATGCCTTCGAGCCGCTGTCGCAAGAATCGGACACGCCTGTCGATCTCGCGCAACTGACGCTTGCCGTAGATGTATTCCGCGTTCTCGGAGCGGTCGCCTTGCGCTGCGGCCTCCTGCACGGCCTGCGTCACTTGCGGTCGCAGCACGCGCCAAAGGTGATCCAGTTCATGTTTCAGCCGCGCTGCACCCTGGGGCGTGATGAACTTCGAGCCGCGCGGCTGCGGTGGGCGGTATCGCGACATGTGAGCTGGTTTGCTAAGCGGCGCTCAGGCGGCGCCTGATATCGTCAAATGGCCTGAAAATTGCGAAATCCTTCACGGTACTTGCGCCGGGCCGTCTCTAGGCTGACGTCCCATGAGCATCAAGTACTACACGCACTTCCTGCTGCAAGAACGCTCCCCAAAGGGCATGAGCGAGTTCCGCGGCGTGGTCGAGGTCAACCGGGTGCTGTCGCGCGGCGATCTTAAAGAAGCCGCTACGGTGCTGGCGAAGAACTTCGAGTGCGAGTCGAAGGATATCAAGGTTCTGCAATGGTCGCGGTTGCACTGATCTAGTCGACGTTTCCTGCGAATCCCCTAGCGGGCTTTACTTCCCTTCAGAAAGTCCGCTTCTCTGCCCCGGGCTAAACCCCGGGGTCTTTTTTTTCTAGACCCTGTTGCCGGCGCGTTATCCTCTCGCGCCTATGTCCTTCGACGAAAAGTTCTATCGCAGCCGCGACGGGCTGCAGCTCTACTATCGCGACTACGCCGGCGACGCGAGCAAGGCGCCGGTGCTTTGCCTGCACGGGCTCACGCGTAACAGTCGCGACTTCGCTGCGCTCGCCGAACACATCGCTCCGACGCGCCGCGTGATCGTGCCGGACCAGCGCGGCCGAGGCCGCTCGCAGTACGACACGCATTGGTTGAACTATCACCCCGGCACCTATGTCGATGACATGTGGACGCTGCTCGCGGAGCTGTCGGTCCCGCGGCTCGTCGTCGTCGGCACTTCGCTCGGCGGCTTGCTGGCGATGCTGATGGCGGCGATGCGGTTGCAGATGCTGGCCGGCGTGGTGTTGAACGACATCGGCCCCGAGATCGATCCGACCGGCGCAGCCCGGATTCAATCGTATGCCGGTCGCTTGCCGCCGGTGCGCACCTGGGGCGATGCCGCCGCACAGATGAAGATGACGTTCGGTCTCGCGATGCCTGAATTCAGCGATGAGCAATGGCTCGCGTTCGCGCGCCAATCGTTCGACGCGGGCGACGACGGTGTCCCGCGCCTGGCCGCGGATCCGAAAATCGGCGACGCCATCCGCAGCATTCCGCCGCCGCCGGGAGCGACGCAGGCAATGTGGCTCGCGTTCGGACATCTGCGCTCCATTCCGGCACTGGCGTTGCGCGGCGCGCATTCAGATCTGCTGTCGGCAGCAACGTTCGAGCGCATGCAGCGCGAGGTGCCGAGCCTCGTCGCGGTGACAGTGGCGAACCGCGGCCATGCACCGCAGCTCGATGAGCCCGACGCACTGCGCGCGATCGATACTTTTCTGTCGGGGTTGCGCGAGTAGTCAGCCATGGCGTTCAAGGATCATTTCTCGGGGCACGCCAGTGCGTACGCGCGCTACCGGCCGGATTACCCGAAAGAGCTGTTCGAATACCTTGCGACGCTGACTGCCCGCCGCGAAGTCGCGTTGGACTGCGCGACCGGCAGCGGCCAGGCCGCGATCGGTCTCGCGCGTCACTACGACTGCGTCGTTGCGAGCGACGGCAGCGTCGCGCAACTCAAGAATGCGCAGGCACACCCGCACGTCGCGTACGTCGGCAATCTCGCGGAACAGCCAGCGCTCAAGGATCACAGCGTCGACCTTGCCGCCGCTGCCCAGGCCGCGCACTGGTTCGATCATGCGCGCTTCCATCCCGAGATGCGTCGCGTGCTGCGGCCCGACGGCGCGCTGGCAATCTGGACCTACGGAGTGCCTGCCATCGAGCCGTCGATCGACGCCGTGGTCATGTATTTCTACAACGATGTGGTCGGTCCGCACTGGCCGCCGGAGCGCCGTCACGTCGAGAGCGCCTATCGCGATCTGCCTTTCCCGTGGCACGACGTGCCCGTGCCGCAATTCCAGCTCCGCCTCGAGTGGACGCTGGATGATTTCATCGGCTATGTCAGCACCTGGTCCGCGACGCAGCGGTATACCAAGGTGTCCGGCGCCGACCCGCTGCCGAGCTTACGTGCTGAAATCGCGCCGCTGTGGGGCTCGAATGCCCGACCGGTCGTGTGGCCGCTGCACTTGAGAGTCGGCAGACCCTGAAGAGAGAGATAGAAGAGATAGACAGGATGAACAGGATGAACAGGATGAACAGGAAGGGATCGGGAATGAACGCGAAGCTGATTTCTCTAGCACTCGCATGCTCGCCGTTGCTCGCGGCGGCTGAGCCCACCGCGGGGTCGTCCACGACGGCCGGCATTCTGAAGTCGGGCGTCTATCTGCAGAACCTGGACAAGGCGGTCCGGCCGCAGGACGACTTCTATCGACACATCAACGGCGGCTGGCTTGCGACCGCGCAGATTCCTGCGGACCGCTCGAACTACGGCACGTTCACCAAGCTGCAGGAGGATGCGGAGCGCGACCTGCGCGACATCCTCGAAGAGGCGGCAAAGGCCAAGGCGCCGGCCGGGAGCGATGCGCAGAAAGTCGGCGACTACTACGCGAGCTTTCTCGACGAGGCCGCCGTCGAGGCGCGCGGACTGCAGCCGCTGCAGGATGAGCTTGCGCGCATCGATGCGATCAAAACGAAACAGGAGCTCGCCGGCTACATCGGCCGCGCGCAGCGGCTGTTCGTGGCGCAACCGTTCGCGTACTTCGTCGCCGTCGACGAGAAGAACTCCACCCAGTACATCAGCACGGTCACGCAGACCGGCCTCGGTATGCCGGATCGCGACTATTACCTGTCCGACGACGCGAAGCTGAAGGGGATTCGCGAGAAGTACCAGCCGTACGTGCGCGACTTGCTGGCATTGGCCGCGACGCCCGACGCGGAAGGTGCGGCGAAGAAGATCTATGCGATCGAATCGCGCATCGCCACCGCGCACTGGACGCGCGTGCAGAACCGCGACGCCGAGAAAACCTACAACCGCTACGACCGCGCGGCGCTGGCGAAGTTGATGCCGGCGTTCGACTGGGATGCGTTCCTGCGCGGCGCGCAGATCCCGAGCGAGAAAGTAGCGGCGGTGAACGTCACGCAGCCGAGCTACTTCGAAGCGCTCGGCAAGCTGTTCGCCGAAGTGCCGGTCGCCGACTGGCGCGTCTACTACCGCTACAAGTTGCTGAGCACGTATGCGCCGGACCTGCCCGCGAAGTTCGTGCAGCGGCAGTTCGAGTTCAACGACCGTACGGTGTCGGGCATCGAAGAGCTGAAGCCGCGCTGGAAGCGCGGCGTCGACACGATCGAAGGCTCGGTCGGCGATCTGGTCGGCAAGGTGTATGTCGAGCGTCACTTCAAGCCGGAGCAGAAGCAGCGCATCGACGCGCTGGTCAAGAACCTGCTGTCGGCGTTCGACGGCGGCATCGACCAGCTGGAATGGATGACGCCGGATACGAAGCGCAAGGCGCACGAGAAGCTCGCGATGTTCACCACCAAGATCGGCTATCCCGACAAGTGGCGCGACTGGTCGAAGCTCGAGATCCGCCGCGACGACCTGATCGGCAACGAGGTGCGCGCAGCGGCGGTCTTGTTCGATCGCGGCGTCAACAAGCTCGGCGGCCCGATCGACCGCACCGAGTGGCTGATGACGCCGCAGACCGTGAACGCGTACTACAACCCGCCGACCAACGAGATCGTGTTTCCGGCCGCGATGCTGCAGCCGCCGTTCTTCGACGTGACGGTCGACGATGCGCTGAACTACGGCGCGATCGGTTCCGTCATCGGTCACGAGATCAGTCACGGCTTCGACGACCAGGGCCGCCGCTACGACGGCCACGGCAATCTGAACGACTGGTGGGCGGCGGCGGACAACGAGGAGTTCACGCGCCGCGCGAAGGCGTTCGGTGCTCAGTACGACGCGTCGAGCCCGCTGCCGGGCACGCACGTGAACAGCGGCCTGACGATGGGCGAAAACATCGCCGATCTTGCCGGCGTCGCGATGGCGTATCACGCGTACAAGATCTCGTTGCAGGGCAAGCCTGCGCCGGTGATCGACGGCTACACCGGCGACCAGCGCTTCTTCATCGGCTGGGCGCAGGGCTGGGCCCGCAAGTATCGCGACGACGAGCTGCGCCGCCGGCTGCTGACGGATCCGCACAGCCCGAGCGAGTACCGCACCAACATCATCGTGTCCGACCTGCCGGAGTTCTACGCGGCCTTTGACGTCAAGCCCGGGGACAAGATGTACCGGGCCCCGGCCGATCGCGTGAAAATCTGGTAGTCGTCGGAACTCCGACAGCGACTCGGGACTTTCGACCTTGACGCCCGCTCTGCGGGTGTCCTGCGTCTTTTATTCGAACGAAAGGGTCCGGGTATGCCACTTTTGCGCGCCGCCTTCTTGCTGCTGCTGACAACCCTGCTCGCCGGTTGCGGCTACAACACCTTGCAGAAGCAGGACGAGCAGGTCACTTCCGCCTGGTCGGAGGTGCTCAACCAGTACCAGCGGCGCGCGGATCTCGTGCCGAACCTGGTCAACACCGTGAAGGGCGCGGTCGCCGCGGAGAAGGACATTCTCGACAGCGTCATCGAAGCGCGCGCCAAGGCGACCTCGATCCAGGCGACGCCCGAGCTGATCAACGATCCGCAGGCGTTCCAGCAGTGGCAGGCGGCGCAGGGCGAGCTCAGCTCGGCACTGTCGCGGCTGATGGTCGTGGTCGAGCGCTATCCCGATCTGAAGTCGATCTCCGGATTCAGCGATCTGCGCGCGCAGCTCGAAGGCACGGAGAACCGCATCGCCGTCGCTCGCAAGCGCTACATCGATGCCGTGCAGGCGTACAACATCACGGTGCGCTCGTTCCCCAGCAACCTGACGGCGAAGATGTTCGGCCATACACCGAAGCAGAATTTCACGGTCCAGGACGAGGCGACGATTTCCAAGCCGCCGACCGTCGACTTCAACACGCCTGCACAGCCGCAGCAGGTCGAGCCCAAGCCCGAAACTCCGGGCTGATCTCGCGTCCGATGCACGCCCGCTGGCTCGCCCTGCCGGCACTTTCATTGTTGCTGGTATTCGGCTGCGCCGCGCGCGCCGAGGTCGCCGTTCCGCCGCTACGCTCGCCGGTGACCGATCTCACCGGCACCCTCACGCCCGAGCAGAGCGCGACACTCGAACAACAGCTGCGCGCCTTCGAAGCGAAGAAAGGCAGCCAGATCGCCGTGCTGATCGTGCCGACGACGCAGCCCGAAACGGTCGAGCAGTACGGCATTCGCGTCGCCGAGGCGTGGAAGCTCGGGCGCCGCGGAGTGAACGACGGCGCGCTGCTGCTCGTCGCCAAGGACGATCGCGCGGTACGCATCGAAGTCGGCTACGGCCTGGAAGGCCCGCTGCCGGACGTGCTTGCGAATCGCATCGTCGAGCAAGTGGTCGTGCCTCGCTTTCGCAGCGGCGATTTCTTCGGCGGCATCCGCGAAGCCCTCGAGCGCATGATCGCGCTGATCGAGGGCGAGCCGTTGCCCGAGCCGGCGCGCAGTCAACGCGGCGCGCCCAGCGCCGACAGCTTCGGCTCGGCGCTGCCATTGTTGTTGCTCCTGGTGTTTGTCGGCGGCGGCATCCTGCGACGGATGCTCGGCAGGTTCGGCGGTGCGTCGGTCACTGCCGGTCTCGCGGCCGCGATCGTGTGGTTTCTGACGAGCACGCTGGTAATCGCAATCGGTGCGGCTGTGCTCGCGTTCGTGATCGGGTTGCTCGGCGGTGGAGGCGGAGGCGGCTGGACGAATTCAGGTCGCCGCGGCTGGGGCGGATACACGGGCGGCTGGGGCGGCGGTCTGGGTGGCGGCGGCGGTTGGGGCGGTGGTGGCGGTGGCGGCTGGAGCGGTGGAGGCGGCGGCTTCGACGGCGGCGGAGCGTCCGGACGATGGTGAGCCTGCAGCGCATGCTTCGTCATCTGATGACGCCCGACTGGATTCTGCGTCGCGTCTTCGACGCGGCGACCCTTCAGGCCATCGAGCAGGCGATTTCCGACACGGAGCGCGGCCATGGCGGCGAGATCCGCTTTGCAGTCGAAGCGAGCGCGAGTCCGCTGCACTTGATGCGCGGCGTCACGCCGCGTCACCAGGCCATGGACGCGTTCGCGCGGCTCGGCGTCTGGGATACCGAGGAGAACAACGGCGTGCTCATTTATGTCTCGTGGGCCGACCGCGACGTCGAGATCGTCGCCGATCGCGGCTTCAACGGCCGGGTCACCGAGCAGGAATGGGCCGAAATCTGCCGACGGATGGAGCAATCTTTCGCACGCGGCGCGTCGCGGCAGGCGATCGTCGAGGGCATCCAGGCTGTCGGTGCGCTGATCGCGCGCCATTTCCCGACAGCGGACCGGGACGAACTGCCCAACCGGCCGGTGTTGCTGTAATAATGCCCGCCATGGATCTCTCGCCCGCCGTCCGTCTGACTGCCGTCTGCTTCGCGCTGAGCCTCGCCGGCTGTCAGATGATGCAGCGGAAGCCAGAGGAACCGCCGGCGCCTCCCGCGCCGCCCGCGATTCACGATCCGGTTGCGACGCACCTGTTCACCATCGGCTCCGCGGACGATGAAGTCGTCGGCGAGCTGCAGGTGACCAAGGTGATGGGCGAGGACACGCTGCCGGACATCGCGCGGCGCTTCAATCTCGGCTACGAAGAAATTGCACGCGCCAACCCCGGCGTCGATCCGTGGGTACCCGGCGAGGGACGCGAGATCGTGTTGCCGACGCAGTTCGTGCTGCCGGCCGCGCCGCGCGAAGGGCTCGTGATCAATCTCGCGCAGCTGCGCGTGTTCTATTTCCCGAAGGTGAAGGAAGGCGAGCCGCAGACTGTCATCACGCATCCGATCGGCATCGGCAAGGTCGGCTGGCAGACGCCGGAAGGCACGACCAAGGTCACCGGCAAGCGCACGAATCCCACGTGGTTCCCGCCTGCGTCGGTACGCAAGGAACACAAGGAAGCGGGCGATCCGCTGCCGTCGAAGGTGCCGCCGGGTCCGGACAATCCGCTGGGTGCGTACATGATGACGCTCGGCTGGCCGAGCTATCTGATTCACGGCACGAACAAGCCGTACGGCGTCGGCCTGCGCTCCAGCCACGGCTGCATGCGGTTCTATCCCGAAGACATCGCGGAGCTGTACGACAAGATTCCCGTCGGCACGAAGGTGACGGTGGTCAACCAGCCGTTCGTATTCGGCTGGCACAGCGGCGCGCTGTACGTGCAGGCGTTCCCGGTGATGGAAGACGATCAGCGCGAGCATCCGAAGGCGGCCGACACGCTGCTGAACGCCGCGATCTCCGACGAGATGTGGCAGAAGGTGAAGTACCACGGTGCCGCGGTCGATCTCGAATTGGTGAATGGCCTCGTCAGCCAGCCGCGCGGCATCGCGCTGCCGGTGTCGAAGGCAAAGGTGACGGTCGAGGGTTTCGTCGCGGGCGCCCGGCATGTCGAGAACCGCGTGCCAGCGGGCGCGAACTGGAACGGCAGCGAAGAGATGTACTACACCGCCGAGGAATTCGCGGCGGCTCGCGCCGGCACGCCGTTGCCGAAGAAGCCGGCACCGAAGACCACGAAGAAGACCGCGCCCAAGCCCGCCGCCGTCGCCAGCGACTCCGCCGGCGCGACCGGCTCGCGCTGAATCGAGTCAGGCTTTAGCCTGACATCCCACTGTCATCTCGACGCCATACCCTGCGGCGGTCTCACTGACCGCCGGAGCTTGCATGCGCATCCTGATGATCTCGGACGTGTATTTTCCGCGGATCAACGGCGTTTCCACTTCCATCCAGACCTTCCGCCGCGGCCTGCACGCCGCCGGCCATGAAACGATCCTGATCGCGCCGGAGTACCCCGGCGCCGCTGCCGACACCGAACCCGGCATCCTGCGAGTGCCCTCGCGCGCCGTGCCGCGCGACCCGGAAGATCGGGCGATGAAGCTCGGCGCGATTCGCGCACTGCGACAGCAGCTCGAGCGCCTGGAGCCGGAGCTGGTGCACATCCAGACTCCTTTCATCGCGCACTACCAGGGCACCGCACTCGCGCGCGCGCTGCGCATTCCGGTCATCGAGACCTATCACACGTACTTCGAAGAGTACCTGCACCACTACGTGCCGCTGATGCCGCGCATGCTCATGAGATTCATGGCGCGCCGCTTCACCGTTTCTCAGTGCAATGTGCTCGACGCGCTCGTCGTGCCGTCGCGAGCGATGGAGCAGGCGCTGCTCGACTATGGTGTGGAGTGCCCGATGCACATCATCCCGACGGGCATGGAGATGGAGCGCTTCGCCGGCGGCGACGGGCACCGCTTCCGCGCGCAGCTCGGCATCGCTCCGGGGCAGCCGGTGTTGGTCCACGTCGGCCGCATCGCGCACGGGAAGAGCATCGAGTTCCTGTTTCGCATGTTCGCCACCGTCGTACGGAGCAAGCCCGGCGCAGTGTTCGTGGTCGCGGGCGAAGGGCCGGCGCTGGCTTCGTGCAAGGCGTACGTCCGTTCGCTCGGGCTCGCGGAACACGTGCGCTTCGTCGGGTATCTCTCGCGCGAGCGCGAGCTGCTCGATTGCTACCGCGCCGGCGATCTGTTCGTCTTCTCTTCGAAGACCGAAACGCAGGGTCTGGTGCTGCTCGAATCCATGGCGCTCGGCGTGCCGGTCGTGTCGACGGCGCACATGGGCACGGCGGACATCGTCAATCCGCAGCGCGGCGCGCAGGTCGCACCCGACGATGAGGGCGAGTTCGCCAACATCGTCCTGCGCCTGCTGGCAGATGCGACGCGACGTGCGGCCATGTCTGCCGAGGCGCGTGCGTATGCAGCGACCTGGTCGGCGAGCTCGATGGCCGACCGGCTGTCGGGGCTGTATTCGAGCGTGGCAGGGCAGGTATCGAGGAACTCACCCGTCTCGCAGCCCGTATAAACCCCGTATACCCTGTGACGCGGTCACGGGGTCACGCCACTTACGGGGAACCTCACCATGCGTTGGGAAGGGCGGCGCGAAAGCCAGAACGTCCAAGATCGTCGCGGCATGCGCTTCGGCCGCGCCGGCGGCATCGGGCTCGGCACGATCGTGCTCGCGCTCGTGGCGGCCTACTTCGGCGTCGATCCGTCGGTGATCCTGCAAAACGGGCAGCCTTCGGGACAGCAGGCGGAACAAGTGCCGTACCAGGAGTCGGCCGAAGAGGCGCAATTGCGCAAGTTCGTCGCGGTCGTGCTCGCAGATACCGAGGACGCGTGGGGCGCAATCTTCACAGCAGCGGGTAGAACCTACGAGCAGCCTGGGCTCGTTCTGTTCTCCGGCGCCGTCGAGTCCGCGTGCGGCTTTGCGCAAGCGGCAGTCGGGCCGTTCTATTGTCCCGGCGATCGCCAGGTGTACATCGACCTGTCGTTCTACCAGGACCTGCAAAGTCGCTTCGGCGCGCCCGGCGACTTCGCGCAGGCATACGTCGTCGCTCATGAAGTCGGGCATCACGTGCAAACGCTGCTCGGCATCTCCGAGCGCAACATGGCAGCGCGGCAACGTGCCAGCGAAGCCGAGGCAAACGCGCTCTCCGTTCGTCAGGAACTGCAAGCGGACTGCTTTGCCGGCATCTGGGCGCACAATGCAGATCGCTCACGGCAGTTGCTCGAAGCCGGCGACATCGAAGAAGGTCTGAACGCCGCCGCCGCGATCGGCGACGACCGCTTGCAGAAGCAATCGAAAGGCTACGTCTCGCCGGAATCGTTCACGCACGGCAGCTCGGCGCAACGCGTGAGCTGGTTCAAGCGCGGCTTCGAGAGCGGCAGCGTCGAATCGTGCGACACGTTCGCGACGAGGAACCTGTAAGCCACACCGACACACCCTCTCGCGCGCATTCCTTGTGCTAAGTTACGCGCCAAGAATAAGAGGGGAGGCACGGTGCCCGAGCGCTTGCTCGAAGGTATCCAGATCACTGAAACGCCGGGCGCGGAGCAACCGATCGCACGTGCGAGCGCGCACCTGACCGCATTCGTCGGCCGCACACTGCGCGGCCCCGTCGACCGCCCGATCCCCATCCAGAGCTTCGCGGATTTTCAGCAGGAATTCGGCGGCCTGTGGCAGCCGAGTCCGCTCTCCTACGCAGTCGAGCACTTCTTCGAGCAGGGCGGACGCCAGGCCGTGATCGTTCGCGTCGCGAACGGCGCGGCGCCGGTCACGCTGTCGCTGCGCTGTGGACGACAGACGTTGCAGCTCGAAGCGCGCGCACCGGGCACGCGCGAATTCCTGCGCGCCTCTATCGATTACGATCACCTCGACGCCGACGACGAGCAGCGCTTCAACCTGGTCGTGCAGCGCGTGCGCTCACCGGGCTCGGAGCGCATCGAGACGCAGGAAATCTTTCGCGGCCTGTCGCTCGATCCGTCGTCGCCGCGCTTCGTCGCCGGCGCGCTGCTCGAGTCCAGTCTGGTGCGCGTGCGCGGCGAAGTGCCGTCGGTGCGTCCCGATCGCACGTTGATGGCCGGCACGAACCTGCCGGTTGGCTACGTGAGCTCCAACCCGGACGGCGATGACGGCCGGCCGATCAGCGACTACGACGTCATCGGCTCTGCGACGCGGCGCTCCGGGCTGTTCGCGCTCGAAGACGTCGATGAGCTCGCCTTCTTATATATACCGCCGCTGACGCGCACGACGGATGTCGGTGTCAGCACCGTGCTGGTCGCCGCGAAATTCTGCCGCCAACGGCGTGCGATGCTGATCGTCGATCCGCCCACCGCATGGGACTCAGCGGCCGCAGCGGTGCGCGGACTGAAGCTGCTGAATTTTCACAGCGACCACGCGCTGATGTTCTTCCCGCGAATCGCCGCCACGGATCGTTTGCGCGCCCGCCCCGAGATATTCGGCAACGGGGGCGCAGTCGCGGGGTTGTTGTCGCGAACCGGCGAGGCGGTTTCCGCCGCGATTGCGGCACAGGATCCGGAGCCGCTGTTGCGTGCTGGTGCCCGGCTGGCTCGCGAAGTGGCGCCAGCCGATCGGTGGTCGCTCGCAGCTCACGGCGTCAACGTGCTTCATGCCGTGCGCAGCACTGATCGCGAGCGGCCGCCGCTGCGAACACTGGCGTGCGGCGCGAGTGCATCGTCGGACTGGTCGTACCTTTCGCAGCGTCGCTTCGCATTGTTCGTGATCAACTCGATCGAGCGCGGGACGCGCTGGTGCGTACTGCGCCCCGGCGACCCGACAGTGTGGGAGCGCGTCGCGGCGCAGGTGCGGCGCTTCTTGAGCGAGTTACTCAGCGCCGGTGCGTTCGCCTCGGTGCCGCCCGACCAGGCCTTCTACGTGATCTGCGACGAGCGCATCAACGAGGCGAGCGAGCCGCACCTCGTCAATCTGCTGGTGCAGTTCGCGGCGACACACGCCGGCGAGTACCACAGCTTCATGGTCTCGCACTCGGTGAACGGCGCGACGGTGCGGCCGGTGATGGTGAATCGCCTGGAAGCTTCGCTGATCGTGGCGCCGGAGCTGGAGCAGGAGATCACGATCCGCATCGATCCGCGCGACGGGTCGCTGCTCGCGGATTATTGAATCACCGGATTGTCAGGCTAAAGCCTGACCCTTATTTCCTCTTCCACAGCACCTCCTGTCCATTCTCATGCCGCGCGAGCACGCGCGCGACGACGAACAGCAGATCCGACAAACGATTCAGATATCGCGTCACTTCGGGCGCGACCGTTTCGCTCTGCGCCAACGCCCAAGCATTGCGTTCCGCGCGCCGCGTGATTGCGCGCGCCACGTGGCAGGCAGCGGCGGCAGGACCGCCGCCCGGCAGGATGAATTCCTTCAGCGGCGGCAGCGGTTCGTTGAAACGATCCAGGCACTGCTCCAGCTGATCGATGTGGCTGTCCTGAATCGCGCGGTAGCCGGGCACCGCCAGCTCACCGCCGAGGTCGAACAGCTCGTGCTGGATCTGCGTGAGCGCTTCGGCAACCGCGGGCGGCAGGTTCGGCACCGCGAGGATGACGCCGATCGCGCTGTTCGCCTCGTCGACTGTGCCGTACGCCTCGATGCGCGCATGCGTCTTCGGCACGCGCGAGCCGTCGCCCAGGCCGGTCGTGCCGTCGTCGCCGGTGCGGGTGTAGATCTTGCTCAGGCGGTGGCCCATGAATCTTCTCCTCGACTCCTCGTCAGTCGCAGGCGGCTACGTTAGCAGACGATCGATGGCGAGTGCGGATTCCAATGCGGCTGCGATCTCGTCGAGAGCGCGGTCGACGCGGTGCGCGTGGTCCTCGCCGGTGCTGCGTGCGCCGAGCGTGGCCAGATAGGCGCCGCGGAACGCAGGGTCCGCGAACAGCCCGTGCACGTGACAGCCGGCGATGCGGCCGTCCGAGCTGATGGCGCCGTCGACTGCGCCATCATCGAAGCGAATCATTGGCCGGGACGCGCCGGGCCCGGTGGTCGCGCCGAGATGCATCTCGTAGCCGCCGATGCGTGCACCTGTCGCGAGCTCGACTCCAGTGACGGCGCGCAGCGTCTTGTGCGCGGTCATGGTCGAGCGAACGTCGAGCAGCTCCAGACCGGGAGACGACGCGCGCGGGCCTTCGATGTGCTGCGGATCTTCGACGAGCTTGCCGAGCATCTGATAGCCCGCGCAGATCCCGAGCACGCGGCCGCCGCGGCGCACGTGGGCCAGCAGATCGATGTGCCAGCCCTGCGCGCGGCAGAACTCGAGATCGGCAATCGTCGCCTTGCTGCCGGGCAGGATGATGAGATCCGCATCGAGCGGCAGCGGCCGCCCCGGCGCGACGAATTCCAGCTGCAGGTCCGGCTCCAGGCGCAGCGGGTCGAAGTCGTCGAAGTTCGCGATGTGCGGCAGGTGTGGAATCGCGATCCGCACGCCGGCTGCGGACTGAACAGCACGCCCATGCTCCAACTGCATCGCATCTTCCGCCGGCAGCGCGCCGGCCGCATGCAGCCACGGCACCACGCCGAACGATTCCCAACCGGTTCGCGCCGCGATCGTGTCGAGACCGGCGCGGAACAGCGTGACGTCGCCGCGAAACTTGTTGATGATGAAGCCGCGAATGCGCTCGCGATCCCGAGCGTCGAGCACTGCGTGCGCGCCGACCAGCGCCGCAATCACATGACCCCGATCGATGTCGCCGACCAGCACGACCGGCACGTTCGCCGCATGCGCGAAACCCATGTTGGCAATGTCGTGCGCGCGCAGATTGGTTTCCGCCGGACTGCCCGCACCTTCGACGATCACGAATTCGGCTTCCTGCTGCAGCCCGCGGAAGCTGTCGAGCGCGACTTGCAGCAGATCGCTGCGGTCGCGTGCGAAGGATCCGGCGTCGCGCGTTTCGATCCGCCGGCCGCGAACGACGAGCTGAGCCGTCATGTCCGACTGCGGCTTGAGCAGCACCGGATTCATGTCGACGGTCGGTGGCGTCCGGCACGCGAGTGCCTGCAGTGCCGTGGAGCGACCGATCTCGCCGCCGCTGGCGGTGACTGCCGCGTTGTTCGACATGTTCTGCGGTTTGAACGGACGCACGACTTTGCCGCGATTCGCGAGCAGCCGGCACAGCCCCGCGACCAGCAGCGACTTGCCGACGTCCGAGCCACACCCCTGAATCATCAGCGCGGCCACAGCACAGCTCCCGCGGCCAACACGAGCGCGAGCGCCCACAGCAGCGCGCAAGCTCCAAGATAGGTCCGCAACGAGCGGCGCAGATCGCCCGCATCCGGCCGGCGACCGGCTCCGAACAGCGGCCGTTCGTGCATCACGCCTTCGTACGTCGCCGCGCCGCCGAGCTCGACTTGCAGCGCGCCTGCCATCGCGGCTTCGGGCCAACCGGCGTTCGGCGACGCGTGGCGCGGCGCGTCGCGGTACATCACGCGCAGCCCGCCGCCGCCTGCCATGACGATCAGGAGTCCGGCGAGACGAGCGGGAATGAGGTTCGCGACATCGTCTGCACGCGCCGCCGCCCAACCGAATGCGCGCCAGCGCGGCTCGCGGTGACCGATGAGACTGTCGGCTGTGTTGAGCGCCTTGTACGCGAACAATCCCGGCAATCCGCCGACCGCGAGCCAGAATGCCGGCGCGACGATGCCATCGTTGAAACTCTCCGCGAGACTCTCGATTGCAGCGGCCGCGACTGCGGATGATGTGAGCTGCGCTGTGTCGCGCCCGACGATCTTCGATACTGCGTTACGCGCAGCGCAGAGATCGCCGCGTGCGAGGGGTTGCAGAACATCGCGAACGTGCGAGTACAGACTTCGCTGCGCCAATCCCATGGTCGCGATGAGTACCACGACGATCATGCCGAACGGCAGCTGCCGTGCGCCGCTCTGAATCGCGTAGCCGACGGCCCCGGCAGTGCCGGCGACGATCGTCATCGTGACGATGCCGAGTGCCTGGCGCGCCGCGGCGCTGCGGGCGGGATCGTTCCAGCGACGTTCCAGTGTCTCGATGAGCTTGCCGATCCAAACGACCGGATGCGCGATGCGCGCGTACAAAGCCTGCGGATACCCCAGGCAAGCCTCGACCGCGAGCGCCGCGGCCGGCAGCCAGATCTCAGCTCGCATGGCGGCCGTGGATCGCGATCAACGGCGCGCCGCGCTCGCGCACCGCAACCCATTGCGCATCGATTCCATACACCTCGCGCAGCGTCGATGGCGTCAGCGCGGCTTCGGGCGTGCCGTCCGCAACGATGCGGCCGCGATGGAGAATCACGACCCGATCGGCAATGCGGGCGGCGAGCGCGAGATCATGAATCGTCAGCACGACGCCGTGGCCCTGCGCCGCGAGCGATTGCAGCAGGTCTGCAGCTTCGAACTGATGCGCGGGGTCGAGGCCAGCGAACGGCTCGTCGGTCAGGATCCAATCGGACTCACCCGCCAGCACGCGGGCGAGCAGGACGCGCGCCCGCTCACCGCCCGAAAGCGTCGTCACCGTTCGTTGCGACCACTGCGTCGTGCGCGTCGCCTGCATGGCGCGGCGCACGGCTGCTTCGTTTTCCGCATCGCTGGCGCGATGCCGGAACGGAATCCGACCGAGCGCGACGAGCGTCGCGACGTCGACCGGCCAGGAGATTTCCGGAATCTGCGGCAGGAAGGCGATGCGCCGGGCGCGCTCGTCGGCCGCCAGCGAAGGCAGCGGCGTGCCGTCGAGCTCGACGGTGCCGTGCGACGGACTCAGCAGGCCGGCCATGCATCCGAGCAAGGTCGACTTGCCGCCGCCATTCGGGCCGAGCACAGCCGTCACGCTGCCGGATGCGAACTCAACAGCGACCGACTCGAGAATGCGGCGCCCGCCGCGCTCGACCGTGAGCTCCGCAACGCGCAGCCGGGAATCGATCTTCATGTGACCTGCCTGCGCATCGAATACAGCAGCGCGAAGAAGAACGGCGCGCCGATCAGCGACATCACGACGCCGAGCTGCACTTCCGAGCCGCCGGGCAGGATTCGCACGACGACGTCGCCAGCGAGCACGAGCGCTGCTCCGCCCGCGGCGCTCGGTACGAGCAGGGTCGAAGGCTTTGCGCCCACGAGCGGACGCAGCAGGTGCGGCACGACCAGCCCGACGAAGCCGATGATTCCCGACACCGCGACGCTTGCGCCGACGACCAGGCCGACGCCACCGGCCAATTGCCACTGCGCGCGTCGCAGATCGATGCCGAGCGAGCGTGCGCCCATTTCGCCGAGCGTCAGCGCGTCGAGCGCCTGTCGCGAAGTCAGTATCAGCGCCGCGCCGACCGCGATGAGCGGACTCGAGATAGCGAGATCGTCGAGGCTGCGATCGGCGAGTGCGCCGAGCAGCCAGCGCACGATCTCGCCCGCCGCCCACGGGCTCGGCGACAGCGAGAGGACGAGTGCGATGCCGGCAACTGCGATTGCGCTGAGAATCACGCCCGAGAGCACCAACGTGAGCGCGCTCGCTGTCATGCCGGCGAGCAACAGCAGCGCCGCCATGCCGACGATCGCGCCGCCGACACCGCTCAGCGGCAGCACCCATGGATGCCAATCGGCGATGCCGAAGAAAATGCTGAGCACGGCGCCGAACGCTGCCATCGAAGAGACGCCGAGCGTGCCGGGATCGGCGAGCGGGTTGCGCAGGTAGCCTTGCAACGCTGCGCCGGCCAGGCCGAGCGCGGCACCGATCACGATACCGAGCAGCGCGCGCGGCAGTCGCAACTCCAGCAGAATCGTGCGACCGATCGTGTCCTGGTCGAGCCACACGTTCCAGCCGAGCACGATGCGTCCGACCACGATGGAGGCGATCGCCAGCCCCAGCACGAGCGCCAGCAGCGAGGGCATGACCCAGCGTCGCGTCGTCATCATCGCGAGGCCTGCGCACGAGAAGTTGCATAGACGGCGTCGCGCGCCCGCGCGAGCGCGGCGACTTCTTCGACGATCGTCGGCCCGGAGCAATACATGAAGCGCGCAGCAAAATCCCAGCGCTTCGAGTGAACCTTGCGCAGCGCGCGATGCTGTACGACACGCGCTGCCTGCGTGCCGTCAGCTCCCAGAATTTCGCCGACCAGCAGCAGATCCGGCGGCGTGGCGAGCAGCAGCTCCAGCTGCATCGGCTGATGTGTCTTGATGCCGTAGCGCGCCGCGACGTTGTCGAGCCCGACGGTCTGCATCAGATCGTCAGTGACAGTGTTCGCGCCCGCGGTCAGTCCGCCGGTTTCGTAGACGGCAGCAGTGAGTCGCGGCGCGCCTTGCGGCAAGCGCGCTGCCTCGATTGCGTGTTCGATCCTGGCGACCAGCACTTCGCCTGCTGCAGCGCTATCGACGAGCGCTGCGATCCGGCGGATCTGCGCGAGGCTCTCTTTCACCGAGAACGGGACGTCGAACAGCTCATAGTGAATGCCTACGCGCCGCAACGCGTTGCGGGTCGGAATCGCCGAGTGACGGCTGGCGAGCACCAGGTCGGGCCGTAACGCCACGATCTCCTCGGCCGATTCGTACGTGATCGGCAGACGCTGCGCCAGCTTTGCGATGGGCGAGCGCACCGGATCGCGTGAGTAGTGACTGATCGCCGCGATGCGCTCAGTCGGCACCAGCTCCACGAGAATCGCATCGAGACACTGGTTGAGCGAGACGATCCGCTTCGGCGCGTCCGCGCGCGCCGGCGGACTCGCGACGCTGAGCACCGCGACCAGCAGACACAGCAGCCGCCGCCCCATCAAAACTCCACTCCACGTTGCGCTTTGTACCCAGCCTGGTACGGATGCTTCGGCGAGATCACCTCGGTGACGAGATCGGCGATCTCCAGCAAGCGCGCCGGCGCGTCGCGGCCGGTGATGCAAATGTGCTTGTCGCGCGGGCGCTGCTCCAGAAACGCGACGACTTCGGCAACCTCGAGATACTCGTTACGCAGCGCGATGTTCAGCTCGTCGAGCAGTACGAAGTCGAGCTGCGGATCGAGAATCATTCGGCAGCTGCGTTCCCAGGCCTGGCGCGCAGCGGCGATGTCGCGCTGCCGATCCTGCACGTCCCAGGTGAAGCCTTCGCCCATCACCTCGAACGTCACCTGGTCGGGAAAACGGCGGAAGAAATGCTTCTCGCCGGTCTGCCATTTGCCCTTGATGAACTGCACGATGCCGACGCGCATGTCCCAGCCGAGTGCGCGTGCGACCATGCCGAACCCGCTCGACGACTTGCCCTTGCCGGAACCGGTCAAGACGATGAGCAGGCCGCCGCGCAGCTTCTTGGTGGCACGCTCGGCGCGGCGCTCCTCCTGAACGATCTTCATCTCCTGCGCGTGGCGCAGGTCGCGCTCCGATTCGCTCATGGTCGTCGCCCCAGCGCAGCGGCGAGCCTGCGCCATTGCTCGCGACCGCGCGGCAGTCCGAAGCGCAGCAAGTCGGGAGCGTAGTCGAACGGTCGAACCAGGATTCCCGCGGCGAGCAACCGCGTGAAGCGTTCGCGCGCGTCGGGTGCGCGTGCGAGGCGAAACAGCGATGTGCCGCCGGCGAGCTCGAAGCCGTTGAGCGTCAACAGGGCATCGACTCGCTGCGCTGACTTTTCCAGGAGCGTGCGCTCGCGATTCATCCAACGTACGTCTGCGTAAGCGGCGAGTCCTGCGGCCAGGGCGTCGCTCGACACCGGCCACTCGCCGATCAGCCCCCGGATCGTGGCGGCGAGCGGCGTCGCGGCGACGATGAATCCGAGTCGCAATCCGGCGAGCCCGAAGAACTTGCCGAACGAGCGCAACACGATGAGCTTCGGTGCCGCTGCCGCGCCGGCTTCCGCGGCGACACTGATTTCAGGAACGACCTCTGCGAACGCTTCATCGACGATGAGCGTGCCGCCGTGGCGAGCGAGCGAATCGTGCAGCTCCAGCAGTCGCGAACGCTCGACGCTGCAGCCGTCGGGGTTGTTGGGATTGACGATCGTCAAGCATGCCGCTCGCTCTGCGTGAGCGCGGACTTCTTCGAGTACGATTGTCTGCGTCAACGCACCCGCGCGAGTCCACGCGTCGGCATGCGATCCATAGGTCGGCCCGACGATGACTGACGCCCGGAGATTCACGATCTGCGGCAGGAGCCGCAGCGCGCATTCCGTTCCCGCCGTTGCGACGACGCGCGCCGGATCGGATACGCCGAACGCCGCGGCCGCGACGGCTTCGAGACGCGCCAGCTCCGCGGGCTCGGGCAAGCGATTGCGTGCACGCTGCGAAGCACGGGGTGCGGGATAGGAACGCGGATTGATGCCCGTCGAGAGATCGACCCACGGCTGCGGGACATCCGGGAACAGCGAGCGGGCGGCAGCGAGCCGCCCGCCATGATGGGCAAAGCGGCCGGCCGCGATTTGCGTTTCGGCGTGCACAGAACGTCAGAACGTTTGACGGACTCCGAAGAACACGCCGCGCCCCGGCGTTCCGTAGCGCGCGATCGTCTCGTATTCCTCGTCGAAGGCGTTCTCGATCCGGCCGAACAGCTCGAGGTCGTTGCGCAGTGCGTACGACGCGCGCAGATCGACGACCGTGTAGCCGTCCACCACGACGCTGTTGCTGGCGTTGTCAAAGCTGCGGCTGACGTCGAGCACTGCAACGGTAGTCGTCAGACCGAATGGCCACGCGTACGTGATCTCGCCGTTCAAGGTCTGGCCGGGACGCCGCGCCAGCTCGCGGCCGAAGTCGGCTCCGGGCGAGCGATTCGTCGTATCCATGTCCGTGTAGTTCGCCTCGACGTGCAGGCGCTCGCCGATGCGAGCGACCAGTCCGAGCTCGATGCCTTCGGCCTCGGTCTTCGCGACGTTGTCGTAGAAGCCGAAAGGCCGGGTCGTGCAGCGCGGATCGGTCGACGGGAAACACGAGACGAAGTCGATCATTTCGTCCGTGTCGCGGCCGAAGTACGTCGCCGACAGCAGCAGCACGTCGTTCAGCAAGTGCTGCTCGACGCCGACGTCCCACGCCTCCGCGCGCTCCGGCGCGAGCGCTTCGTTACCGAACTCGCTGAACAGCTGGAACAGTGTCGGCGCCTTGAAACCTTCGCCGTAGCTGGCGTGCACGCGCGTCGTCGGCGTCGCGGACCACGCAAGCGATGCGCCGCCCGTGCTCTCGCTGCCGAAGGTGTCGTGATCGTCGTAGCGCAAGCCACCCGTCAGCGTGACGACATCGATGGGCGAGAAGGACAGTTGCGCGTAGATGCTGTCGAGCCGCGCGTCGTGCGCCAGCGGCGCCGGGTTTGGATTGAACACATCGGGCGAGCGCGTGTTGAGCTCCGACCGCTCGGACTCCACGCCGAATACGCCGCCGAGCGCATCGCTGAGGACCAGCGTGCCTTGGTACTCCCAGCGCTCGTTGCGCCCGGTCGCGTCGAAGGTCGTCGGCACCGGCGAATCGGGATCGGTGTTCTCGCGATCCGTGTCCGTGTACGCGAAGCCGACGCGGTTCTGCAGCTTGCCGCCGAACGTCGACGCGTTGATGCCTGCGTAAGCTACGAGCTCGTCTGTGACGCCGTACTCGCGCGTGTCGGTGAGCGCGAACGTCGGCGCAGGAAAGCCGTCGAACTCGACGCGGCCGTGGCTGTAAGTCGAGCGTAGCTCGGCAGAAACCGCGTCGTTGATTTTCACGAGTCCGCGCACGTTGGCGCCGACGTTGCGATAGCCGTCAGTTTCGTGGCCGCCGAGATCGTCATCGAGTGCGGAGACGCCATCGGTCGTCAGGTATTTGCCGGCGACACGCCATGCGAATCGCTCATCGCCCGCTTCGGCGCGCGCCTGCACCGTCGCCGAGCCGCGCTGACCGCCTTCGGCGGAGTAGGCAGCCAGCAGTGGTCCCTCGGGAATCGTGGTGACGACGTTCACGACGCCGCCGATCGCCTGGCTGCCCCACAACGTCGACTGCGGGCCGCGCAGCACTTCGATGCGCATGTAATCGCCAGTCAGCAGGTTGGCGAAGTTGAAACCGCCGCCCGCCGACGACGGATCGTTGAGCTTCACGCCGTCGATCAGCACGACGGTCTGATCGGATTCCGCGCCGCGAATGCGCAGCTGGGTGGAGCCGCCAAGACCCCCATTGCGGCTCACGGTGACGCCCGGCGTAGTCGCGAGCAAATCGGAAACGGTGAGCTTCTGACTGGCGCGAACTTCCTCGGGCTCGATCAACGTTACCGAGGTGCCGATGCGGGACAGCGGCTGCTCGATGCGGTTCGCTGTGACCATGACGCGCTCGAGCTCATCGGAGCCGGAGGCATCGGCAAAGGCGCACGCCGGCGCGAGCAGGCACGACAGGACGAATGGAAACGAAGACGACGAAGTCGACGATAGGACGGACATGACGCGAAAGCTCCGGAAAAACTGCCAACCCTTTCACCCGCAGGTCTCGCAGTTTGGTCGCGGCGAGCCTGAAGGACCGGTCGCCGCTCGGGAACTCCCGCTCGCTCAGCACACCCCGGCTGATCGATGGACGACGGCGGCAAGCAGGTCTCCTGGCTCGTGGCTTGGAGTCCGTCGCGTCACCTTCCCGGACCGGCAATTGCCTGCAGATCCAGTGGTTTCGACGCGCGGCGCACCACTTACAGTTGCGGGGGCAGCCCGGGCTTCACACCCAGTTCCCATTTGAATCCCCCTTTTGAAATCATCGGGGGAACTTGTCGCGCGCGGCGAGAATGAGCCGAAGGACTTTTGCCGTCAAGAGGCTTCAGCCGGACATTCCCAACAACCCCACGTAACAACCAATCTCGGCAACCTGTTGCGTAGCGCCCAACGTATCGCCCGTGTATCCCCCGATCCGCTGCACGCACCATCGCCACAACACTCCCACCAGCACGAGTGCCACGACGATCGCAACGATCACGCGCGGTCCGCACAACACGAGCGCCGGCAATCCGAACAACGCTGCGACGACGACATCGCCAACTTTCACGCGCTCCACGACCGGTGCCGAGCGCGAACGATCGGCACTGCCAACATAGCGCCCCGCGACAATCACCAGCACTGCGCAGAACCGCGAGAACGCATGCGACGCGACCAGCGCCGCCATCGCCGTCCACAACGGCAGCAAACTCAGCGTCGCGATCTTCAGCAGCAGCATCAGAATCAGCGCGATCGCACCGAACACACCGATGCGCGGATCTTTCATGATCTCGATCGCGCGCTCGCGCGTCGCACCGCCGCCGAGTCCATCGCAGGTGTCTGCAAGCCCGTCTTCGTGAATTGCGCCCGTCATGAGAATCGTCACTGTGGTGCTGAGAATCGCCGGCAGCGGCGCGGGCAATGCGAGTGCCGCAAGCCACATCACGGCTGCGCCGCTGGCGCCTACCACCAAGCCAATCGCGGGGAAATAGCGAATCGCTCCTGTGAGCCGCTCCGGCGCATGCCCGACCCACGCAGGCACGCGAATGCGCGTGAAGTACTGCACGGCCGTGAGCAGCAGACGGATCTCAGTCATTGCCGATCTCGGTCACTTCTGACGGTCGGTGACGCCGGCAGACTCGAAGCTCGCCATCTCCGTCATCAAGCGCGCGGCCGATTCGATCAGCGGCCACGCCAGCGCCGCGCCCGAGCCTTCGCCGAGCCGCAGGCGCAGATCGAGCAGCGGCTGCGCCTGCAGGTGTTCGAGCAGCTTGCGATGCCCGTTCTCGGCCGAGCAATGGCTGAAGACACAGTGCGCGCGGACGCGCGAGTCCATTTCGGTGGCAAGCAGAGCCGCGACGCTGACGGCGAAGCCGTCGACGACCACGATGCAGCGATGTCGCGCGACTTCGAGCAGCACGCCGGTGAGCATCGCGAGCTCGAAGCCGCCGAACTCCACCAGCGTTTCGAATGGCGACAGCCCTTGCGGGCACCGCGCGGCAGATTCGGTGAGCAATTGGCGTTTGCGTTCGAGGGCCGGGTCGTCGAGCCCGGTGCCGCGCCCGACGCAATCGGCAAGCGGCCAACCGGTGCGACGATGCAGCAGCATCGCGGCACACGCCGTGTTGCCGATGCCCATCTCTCCCAGCAGCAATGCGTTGGAGCCGCGAGCGATCGCATCGGTCGCAAGCGTGCGGCCGGTTTCGATCGCGCGCGTGCACTGCTCGGAGCTCATCGCCGGCTCGAAGCGGAAATTCCGCGTGCCCGGCGCAATCCAGGTCGGCGGCCGTACGCCTCGCGGGTTGACGGGGATGACGCCCGCATCGACGACGGTCAGATCGAGCCCGTGCTGATTCGAAAGCACGTTGATGGCAGCGCCTTCGTTGCGATAGTTCTCGAGCATCTGCGCCGTGACGGCCTGTGGAAACGCACTTACGCCATCCGCTGCGATTCCATGGTCGCCCGCGAATACGAACATCGCCGGCGAGCGCAGCACCGGGGTTTCGGTTTGCAGCACCGAGCCGATCTGGATCGCGAGTGCTTCGACCAGGCCGAGCGAGCCCTGCGGCTTGGTGCGAGTGTCGAGCCGACGCTGCAGCGCCTGCGTGGTTATCATGTCCGTCATGGAGCCTGGCCTTCAGTCCGTATCGCGAGCCGCGGGGCGCACATAATGCCTGATCGACATCTGATTCTGGGCGGTGCGCGCTCGGGCAAGACAAATCATGCGATTACGCTCGCCGCGAGGCAGGCCGCCGCGCGCGGCGAACCCGTCGTCTACGTCGCGACCGCGCAAGCGCTCGACGATGAAATGCGCCACCGGATCGACCGGCATCGTGCGCAGCGGCCGAGCACGTGGCAGACAGTGGAGGCGCCCGATCAGCTCGCAGCCGCGTTGCGTGCGCAGCCGCGGGCAGTTTTGCTCGTCGACTGTCTCACGCTCTGGCTCTCGAACGCACTGTTGCTCGACTTCGACGAAGCGGCGCCCACTGCGCCGGCGCGGCACTGGGATGCAGAGCGCACGGCATTTCTGCAGTGGCTCGCGGAATATCGCGGCGTCGCGTTGCTGGTCTCGAACGAAGTGGGCTCGGGCATCGTGCCGGCGTCCGCGCTCGCGCGGCGGTTCCAGGATGAGCAAGGGCGCTTGAACCAGGAAGTCGCAGCGATGTCCGACTCGGTCACGCTGGTGGTCGCTGGCATTGCGGTGCCGATCAAGGCTGAATAGAGTCCGGTACGTGGCCCACTCAGAATTCCTCGCGACCGCACTCGACGCCGCACGCGCCGGCGCAGAAGTCATTCGGCGCTACTACCAGCGCAACCTGCAGGTCACGCTGAAGGCGGACAAGTCGCCCGTCACGCAGGCGGACGTCGAAACCGAGCAGGTGATTCGTCGCATCATCGGCCAGCGCTTTCCGGCGCACGGCTTCTACGGCGAAGAAACCGGCCACAGCTCGCTCGATGCGGAGTACTTGTGGCTGGTCGATCCGATCGACGGCACCAAATCGTTCGTGCGCGAATATCCATTCTTCTCGACCCAGATCGCGCTCATGCATCGCGGCCGATTGATCGTCGGCGTCTCATCCGCGCCGGTCTACGGCGAGCTGGCGTATGCAGAAATCGGCCACGGCGCGTGGCTCAACGAGCAGCCGATCAAGGTCAGCGACATCGCCTCGATCGAGACCGGCGCGATCTCCACCGGCAATCTGAAAACGCTGGCGAGCGGCCCGCGCTGGGCGGGCTTCGGCAAGCTCGTCACTCGCGCGCAACGCATCCGGGGTTACGGTGATTTTCTGCACTATCACTTGCTGGCCGCGGGCAAGATCGACGCAGTCATCGAGTCCGACGTGAACATCCTCGACATCGCGGCGCTGGCGGTGATCGTCGAGGCTGCGGGCGGACGATTCACGGATCTGGAAGGGCGGACGCCGGATCTGAATACGAGCTCCGTGCTTGCCACCAACGGCAAGCTGCACGATGAGGTGCTGACAGCGCTGCGCTAGGCCAATCGCGCCCGCAATTTCAGACGCCCGTTTTCCTCGTCCAGATGCTCGTGTTCGTTTCACCGCTGGTCTACGGCGGCCTGCATCTTCTCTGAGGCGATCGTCGTCGTCAGCCCGCGACGAAGGTTCGCCCGCCGTCCCAGGCAATTTCGCGGACGGCGACTCCGTACAACTGCGTCATCGTTTCCGGTGTGAGCACTTCGCTGGTCGGTCCTGTCAGCCACTCGCCATCGCCGAACAGCAGCACCGCGTTGTCGGAGAAGCGCGCCGCCAGACCTGCATCGTGCATGCTCATCACTACCGTGCGACCCGCGCGCGAATGATCGCGCAGCAGTTTCAGTACATCGAGCTGATGATGCGGGTCGAGATGATTGATTGGCTCGTCGAGCAACAACACGTCCGGGTTCTGTGCCAGCAGAGTCGCGAGCGCGGCGCGACGACGTTCGCCGCCGGACAACGTGTCGACATCACGCCTGGCCAGATCGTCGAGTGCAACGGCCTGCAATGCTTGGTGCGCGATGGTGCGATCCGCAGCGCTTTCCCAACGCCAGAAATCGATGTGCGGATGACGCCCGACCAGCACACTGTCGAGCACCGTCGAGGGAAACGGATCCTCCGTCGTCTGCGTGAGCAGACCGAGCTTGCGAGCCAGCGCGCGGCGCGGCCAGTTTGCGAGCGGTTCGCCGTCCAGCGTGACCGTACCGCGCGACGGAGCACGCAGGCCAGCGAGCGTGTGCAACGTCAGCGTCTTGCCCGCACCGTTACGACCGAGAACCGCAGTGACTGCACCGCTCACGATGGTCAGTTGCAGTTCGCGAACCAGCACGCGGCTTGCCACTTCGACCGTCAGCTGGCTGCACGCGAGACTGCTCACGGCGACCGCTTGCGGCGCGGCGCTCATCGCTTCCTCCAGCCGATCTCGCTCGCGGTCTTCGCGCCGATCAGCACCTGTTGCAGCGACTCCGGTATCGTCGCCTCCGTACTCGAAACCGGAATGCGGCCGCCCATGAGCTCGGCGAACGACTGCGGATACAACGGCTGGCGCTCCGGCTCGGCAAAGCCGTCGGGAGCAATCGGCTGATCGTCTTGCAGATCGTACTTGTCGGTGGCGCCGAGTGCGTGCAGCAGCTCGTGCGCCATGACGGTGTCGTTCGAGCCTCTCATGCCGGCGTCGGCGAATACGTTCACGACTCCGAGCAGGCCTTTCTGCAGGCCGATCGAATGCGGGAGCGCGGGCGAGATCGCGGGATCGTGATACAAAAGGAACAGCTTGATGTCCGGCGCTGGACCCGATGGCGCAGCGACGCGCCACGCCCAGTACCGCATGCGCAAACTCCACAGCACTGTTGAAAGTCTGCTGCCGCCAGGATCGAGCGCCGGCGGCGCTTCGGACAGCGGCGGCGCGAGCGTCAGGCGAATCGGCCGCTCCATCTGCAATCCGTAGTGCTTCGCTTCCTGCTCGAAGAATGTCTCGATCCGTTGGAACGCATCGGCGGGCAGCTGACTGATGAAGCGCGCCGTGACTGCGCTGCCGTCAGCGTTGATCGGATACGCGGCGAGCCGCAACGGAATGTTCCAGTCCGTCGAGTACACGCGATCGAAGTAAGTGTTGAGGGCGACGAACAGCAGGATCACCAGCAGGATCGCGATCCGCAGCCGCCGCCACATCAACCGGCGGCCTCGACGTTGAGCTCCGCGAGCTCACCCTCTTCGGCGCGATAAGCGACGGTCATCGGCTGGCAGCAGACGCTGCAGTCCTCGATGTACGACTGCGATTCGACCGACAGGTCGAGCAGCAGCGTGATTGCCTCGCCGCAGTAAGGGCAAGTGATTTCGGCAGTCGTCTCGAGCATCTCTAGACCGTGAACGCGCTCTTGATCCAGTTGACTTCGTGCCCCGGCGCCGCCGCAATCGCGACGACGTCGAAGCGTGCCGGATAGCGACGCAGCTCCCGATGCGCTAGCAACAAGTACTCGGCCGCATTCGCGAGCCGGCGCTGCTTGCGCCAAGTCACGGACGCAGCCGCGCCGCCGAACTCCTCGCTGGAACGATAGCGCACTTCGACGAACACCAGCGTCGCACCGTCCAGCATCACCAGGTCGATCTCGCCGCCCTTGCATCTGAAATTGCGCAGCACGAGCCGCAAGCCCGCCCGCTCCAGGTGCGCCAGCGCAGCCGTCTCGCCTGCGCGGCCCGCTTCCTTGCGGTGCCGATCGTCCATGAGCTTCTTCCTGTTTCAGTTCACTGCTGTCGTCGCAGCAGTGCTCAATGGGTTCGGCTTGCCGCCTGCAACCTGCGCCCAGTCCAGCTCGCGATGTACGCGGCCCTTGTTGTCGATCGACAGCAAACCGGTCATGCCGGGCACCGTGTGCTCGTTGCCGAACTTGCCGGCTTTCAACAGCGGGATGAGCCGATACGCGTCGAAGCCGAATGCGTAGAGCCGTCCGCGGCCGCGCGCACGCACCGGCCAGTGCTTGCTCAGCGCTGTACGCAACTGCGTGGAGACTGCGTCCGGCGATATCACCCAGGGCATGTCGGGAAAGATCACGCCTTCCAGGTCGCTGTTCGCTTCTGTGTCGGGCTCGAAAATGTCGGAGGTTGCGTAGACCGGCAAATCCTCCGCGAGATGGAACCGCAGCGCGGGCCGCAACGAGCGCCCCTGCACCGGCTGCGCGCCGACGAACACGAACTGCGCGTCGCCGCGGCGCCGCGGCTCGAACTCCAGGCGTGTGCCGATCGTCGCGCTCAATGCGTTGGAGCGCGCACGGCTCTCGTCGATGAGCAGCAGTTGCGTGATCGGTTGCGAGTAGTCGCGCGAGGCAGGATCGTAGAAACGCATCGCGGCGATCGTGCCGCCGAGGGTCTTCAGCTCCGTGTCGAACGCTTTGAAGACGCGCTGGCCCCACTCGTTGTTCGGCAACAGCAGCAGGCCGCGCATGCGGCCGTCCGCAGTCACGCGTTGCGCCACCTGCCGCGCCTCGTCTTCGGGATCGAGCGCGAACTGGAACATCAGCGAAGGCGCATTCGATTCGTCCGCCGTCTGGTTGAGCGCGAGCGTCAGCACGGAAGTCTCGCCGGACGTTGCGATCGCCGTGACGTCGTCCTTGGTGAGCGGCCCGACGACGAACTGCGCGCCGTCGGCAATGGCGCGCCGATATGCAGTCGTCGCGCCCATCTCCGCGGAGTCATAAACGTTGACCATAGGTCGCTGCGCTTGCTCTTGCTGCAGCAACGCCGCGAGAAAACCGTCGCGCACCGCGACGCCCGAGCCTTGCTGTCGACCGGACAGCGGCAGAATCAAGCCTATCTGCGGTGGATACGCGAGACCGACGCCGAGATTCGGCAGCACGTCCTCGTTCAGCAGCGAATTCGCAGGATGGGTCGGATAGCGGCCGCGCCAGTCGGCGAGGTCCTCGTTCGCGGTGAACGGATTGCGCGCGGCGGTCAAGGCCGCACGACCGAGATCGAGCCAGCCAGTGACCGTTGCGTTGGTACCGGGCGGCGGCGAGAAATCCGCGTTGCCTGCCGCGCTCTGCTGCAAGCCTTGCCAGATGAGCCGCTGGTTGGCGCGCACTTCATCCTGACCGTTGAGCGAGCGCTCGCGCTCCAACGCAGTCGTGATCCCTGCAGCAGGCCGATTCAATGCGAACAGCGCTCGCGCCCGCAGAGCCAGCAATTCCGAAACATCTTCGCGCGGCAGCGGTTGTGGAATGCGATCGAGCTCGGCCAATGCCTTTTCGGGATGTTGCTGCTGCAGATTGATTTCCGAAGCGACGGCTGCGCGCAACGCGAAGTCCGCGCCCGGCAATGTCGTGCTCACTTGTTTCAGGAGCGCGCTGGCTTGCTCGATTTGATCTGCGCGCAGGTACTCGCGCGCCGCACGCAGCAACATGCGATCACGCAACTCGCCGGGCGCTTGCGCTGCTGCCTGCTCGTACGCCTGAGCCGCGCCGCGATGATCGCCGTCGCGCGACAGCTTTTCGGCCTGCGTGACCAGGTGTCGATCGGTCGGCTCGCGCCCCGGCTGAGTGACCGGCGGCGTGCACGCGCTCGCCAGCAGCGCCGCGAGCAACGCCGCGCCGGCCAGTTTCGTCCACTTCGCCCTATCGAGCATCCAGCCTGACTCCTTTGTGCCCGGCGCAGTATCGCCCAAAGCTCGCGGCCGTCATTATAGGATTCTTCGCATGTCCGGCACTCTTTACGTCGTCGCCACGCCCATCGGTAATCTTGCCGATCTCACACCGCGCGCCCGCGAGGTGCTGGCAAGTGTCGCGCTGATCGCGGCGGAGGATACGCGCCATACGCGCCAGTTGCTGCAGAGCTGCGGCATCGGCACCGCATTGACGTCGCTGCACGAACACAACGAGGCACAGAAGAGCACGGAGCTCGTTGCAAGACTTGCACGAGGCGAATCGATCGCGCTGGTGAGCGACGCCGGCACGCCGCTGGTGAGCGATCCGGGCTTCGACCTGGTCGCCGCCGCGCGCCGTGCAGGCATCGCGGTGATTGCAATTCCAGGCGCGTGCGCAGCGATTGCCGCCTTGTCGGTCGCCGGCCTGCCGACCGATCGCTTCGTTTTCGAAGGCTTTTTGCCGGCGAAAACCGCGGCGCGCAGCGAGCGCCTCGCGCAGCTCGCTCGTGATGAACGCACGCTGATCTTCTACGAAGCGCCGCATCGTCTCGCGGAAGTGTTGCGCGACATGACGCGAATATTCGGCGCAGAACGCAATGCTGCCATCAGTCGCGAGCTGACGAAGCGCTTCGAAACGACGTACACCGGCACGCTCGCGCAACTGCGCGACGCTGCCGAGCGCGACAGCGACATGTCGCGCGGCGAGATCGTGATCGTCGTGAGCGGCGCGCCTGCGACGAGCACCGCGCTCGAGCTCGACAGCGACGCGTTGCTGCGCGCCTTGCTGGAAGAGCTGTCGCCATCGCAAGCGGCGAAGGTCGCGGCGCATGTCACCGGCCTCAAGCGCAGCGACCTGTACGAAGCCGCGCTGCGCCTCGGCAAATAACTTGCTTCGCCTGCCGATCGCCCCCACCATCACGCGCGGAGTCGGCCAGGCAATCGCTGCGCGCAAGCGTGGAGGAAAGTCCGGGCTCCCAGGGCAAGGCGCCAGGTAACGCCTGGGGGGCGCGAGCCCACGGAAAGTGCAACAGAAAGCAAACCGCCAACCCCCCTGTAAAGGGGGCGGTAAGGGTGAAATGGTGCGGTAAGAGCGCACCGCGCCGGTGGCAACACTCGGTGGCACGGCAAACCCCGCCCGGAGCAAGACCAAATAGGGGAGCAAGCGGATCCGTCTTCGGATGGGGCCGCACGTGTGGCCCACACAGGCTCCCGGGTAGGTCGCTGGAGGTACGCGGCGACGCGTATCGCAGATGAATGATTGTCCTCGACAGAACCCGGCTTATCGGCCGACTCCTTTTTCTTAACGATCAACCGCCGACAGCCGCGTAACGGCGTCGGCGTGTATACAAAAAGTGTCCGCTGTGCAGGGATTGTGCAGAGCTGCGCGCACTGCCCCGATTGATCCCGATTCGCCCGCTCCCAGCCATCCTCCTGCGCTTCCGCTGCGCAAATCCGCGCGCAAGGTTGCGCTAAGCGGCGCAAGGCCTCTTTTCGGCCGGTGCCGCGGGCGTATGTGCTTCCACGTCAAGAAGTTTTCCTAAGCGGTTGATTTACGTCAGACCGGCTGCCGCCGATCTTTGGCCAGAACTGGATATACATCCTAAGTGCCTGTCGCCAAACAGGAAACTTCCGAGATTTTTTTGACTTGCAGCTTTCGCGGTACCTATAGTGCAAATCGGTGGGAGAAAGTGGGAATTAATGGGGACAGGGGGCATAAGAACCCTCCTGTGCCTGGCCATTGTGAGCAGGGGTCCGGTCCGACATGTTCCGCGGTGCAAACAAGGTGACGCTCGATGCGAAAGGCCGGCTGGCAATGCCGACCCGTTATCGCGAGCGCATCGTCGAGCGCTCCAACGGGCGCTTGATCGCCACCGTGGATCGCGCCGACCGCTGCCTGCTCATTTATCCGCTGCCGGAATGGGAAGAGATCGAGCTGAAGCTGCGGCGCCTGCCGACGCTGAACCCGCTCGCGCGGCGCTTGCAGCGCCTGATGATCGGGCACGCCACCGATCTCGACCTGGATGGCAGCGGACGAATCCTGATCCCGCCGAGTCTGCGCGAATACGCGGGGCTGGCGCGTGCCGCGATGCTGATCGGACAGGGCAATCGCTTCGAGCTCTGGGACGAAACGCAGTGGAACCAGAGCTGCCA
>Ga0134127_10000567_pt1 | contig 33297 bp, 48 predicted proteins | sample KB31753_FD_96459 | JGI IMG/M metagenome (GOLD analysis project Ga0134127, IMG submission 96459) | Terrestrial soil microbial communities with excess Nitrogen fertilizer from Kellogg Biological Station, Michigan, USA - KB3-175-3 | ecosystem: Environmental > Terrestrial > Soil > Unclassified ...
AAGACTCCCATCGCAACGAGACTCAGATCGTCCTTCAAAAACTTCTTGCTGATCGTCATTTCGTTGTCGCGAATCGGAGCGCGGGAAGTAATGGCCCTCGAAGTTGCTGAGTCGAAAATCACGATGCCGCTCGAAGACCACCAAATGAGACGGCCGAAATGCGAAGTCACTGCCCGATTCGAGGAACAACCGACCTGCAAAATTTCCTTCTGAAATCCCGGAACGGCGGGCCATACGCTTCTGTCGCGTATATCAGCTTGGATCAATGAGACATCCTCATCAGTATAAACTAATAACTGGGGAGAATCTATGCTCGGTGTTTTTGCCATCGCGGTAACGTCCCTAGAAAAGTTGAAGCTTACGGTTCCCCCGAGGTAAACCTGTTCAACGAAAGAAAATGGATTGGATATGTCGCTGGCAAAAACTTGATTTCCATAAGATACCCACAGCCTATCGCCGACCCATTGCATTGCTCCACCAAGGGGAGTCTGAAACGGAAATCCTTTGATGTGACCGGATGTTGAACCGTCGTAAAATGCCGGTGCGCTAGATCCGCCGTCCTGCATTATCATTACAGCTTTCGGAAGAATCAACTCGATGGCGGAAGACAGATCTCCCGGAGTAATCCGGGTAGCGGCCTGAACCGTTTGGGAGAAAAACACCTGTTTTGCATGAGCTGAAAATTGAATGTTCGGAACTTGAACCAGTTCTCGAAAAGGCCAAGTGGTGACATACACCAGCCCGTCCACGGCAATCAACATTTGTTCGAGGCCGACCTGAGGACGAAAAATTGCGGCTCCCTGAAGGTTTCCCTTCGGGAGTTTTATCAAACACTTGTGACCGGGTCGGCACGAAATCACGCCGCCGATATTGATTGTGTTAATCGCGCTCCAAACCTGACCGACCGGAAGCTGGCTCGGATCGATGGATGAGTTACATCCACCGATAAACGAAGCGTCGAAATCGATGAGTTGCGGGGCTGGCATTATCGGATATCGTAATCAGATTTGTCTCTCGGGTTTGAGCGGTCGATGACTTGAATCGGCGTGTAAGTCGGCGGCTCAAGTTTCATCTGCGCTTCGAGTTCGAGTCTCGCGGCGTCAGCTTCCGCCTGATGCGCCGTCGCCCAATCGAGCGCGGCATAGAATTTTCTCGCCTGCATACCGAGGAGAAAACCGAGTCGGCTATTCAACGGAACATGGTCCCATCGGCTCTTGAAAGTCGGAGACGTTTTGATATACGCGACCCTCACCCAGTTACATGACCGATTGAGAATGATCCGCCTCAGTTGAGGGAGACGTTCGTCTGGTTCATAGACTCCAAGATTGACGCCGCTTTGACCGTTACTATCAATCGTTGCAAGACGAGCACTACCGACAAACTCATCTTTGAAAAGTCCTGTGATTCGAGCCACCTTCGGCGCTGTTGCCTCAGGGACGGCAACTCCGTAGATGGTGGGAAGCTGAAGACCATCAAGCCACTGTCCCCCAACCTCGCGACGTAATTTGTTGCCTTCGGAGTCGTATCCATAGACGATAAATTGCTTGTTGTTGTCTTCCGGAGTTTGTAAGTGAACAACGAGTTGAGCCGGGGTAATCAAGTCACGGTAGGTGACATGCCAGTTGCCTTGGTCTTGCCACGACCACTCGCAACTTTGTCGGCAGTCGCCCGGGCCGTTGAGATGGAAATTAAAAAGCTGTCCAAATCCGAGGGTCGGTTGTCCCCCGATGTTTACACCGATGACCGTGGAAACTTCCCTCGGCATCGTCACACAACGTTTGCCGCAACACGCCCCGAGATTACAATTTCCGCCAGTGGAACAACTGCCGCTACAGCCCGCAGTGCAGATGTCGATCCACCCTTTCCACCCTTCGAAATCCGCCTTGTTCGCAATCATCGTGACCACGTCGCCGCACCAAGCAAAAAATTTCTCGTCGGAACAGATTCCAACGATTTTCTTGGCCTCGTCGTAGATGTCGTCAACCAAAAACACTTAGTAGTCCTCTCCCTCTTCGTTTTCCTTCGACTTCTCGGCCGCGAGTGCGTCGAGAGATTCCTCGGCGGATTTGTCGCGCTGCGCCGGAGCAACCACGCCGCCTTTCTTCGCGGACACAATTTCCTCAACACAGATCGTGCAGGAATATTGACTGTCCTTGTCCCGTCGAACATCCTTGTCGGATTTGATAACCCGATACTTGATCGTCATCGTGCCGGTCTCGGGAAATTCCCGTTCCTCGTCGTAATAGAAAACAAAAGACGGGAACCCACCCTCGCCGCCTATACCCACTGGGACAGCATTGCCAAATTCGCTTTTCGGATGCGCCCGGCCTTCGAGTTCGATGTTTACTTTCATACCTTAAACAGTGACCGCTTTAGCTTGTTTTCGCCACGACTTTTCCGTCAATTATTACCGGGCTCCCATCCGGGTTCCGAAGCACGTCATCAGGCGGGTTTTCCACCGTAACAGTGAATATCGGGGCTCCGATTGTCTTGTCTCCGCACACCGGCCGCTTGCAGTTGTGGGAGACGATGTGATGCGGATCTCGGACGAGGGGAACACAGTCGCCCCTCGAATCATCGACCGGGACGTGAACTGGCTTCGCGTTGTTTAAACAGGGAACACACCCGCAGCCACAGCCGCATTCTCCAGTTTTGAAAGAGTCTATGCAATCGTTCATAAAAGGATTTCAACCGATTATACATCCGAAGCAGTAGCTTTTAGCCGAGACGTTAAAAAGCGGCACATTGAGTTGAAACGGGTCGAACTTCCACGCCGAAGGATCGGTTAAAATCATGTCATTGTCAAAGTGCGGAACGCGCATCGAATATGCACCACCACCGGTCTTCTGATGGTGCCCTATATTATTTCCCATTATCGGCCAATGACCGCGCTTTGTGCAGCGACGGTTGAAACGTTTGGTGATGGCTTCATTGGATTCGATCCACAAACAGGAAAGTGAACTGCTAGAGGTGTCGTTCATCGCTGTAACTACTGCCTCGTTCGTGGTGTGAGCACTCGGCGAATATCGTCTCGGGAATATGAGGGAAAAGTGGGAGAATTCGGCAATCGCCAAGGCAACCAGAGAGACATAAGTTGCACCCCCGTCCTGAGAGTTTCCGTAACTCTGTATAGCCGCCCCTGATCGAGTGTTGACCTTCTCCGGAGTCTTCGGAGTCACATTGACCGTGAAGTTAGTTCCGTTGTTGACGACGTGTCTTGCGGAGGTCGCAGTTGCTAGTTCACCAAAAAAGCGAGCACTGCCCAACCATCCTGTAGGAGTGTCCGTAGTCGCCCACAGGAAGTTTTGTGTTCCCCCACTACCAACAAGTGCTAGAGAGTAACTTGGCATTTTTACAGTTCCTCGAATATCTCCGTGGCGCTGACGACGCTGGTTCCGCTGAGTGAACGGATGCCAATAACTTCTCCGTTGACGTAATACATTTCTTCTCCGGGCGCGGCAACCCATCGGATGAATCCTCCAAATGCGTTGAAAGCGAGAATTAGCGCCCACCCTGCGAGAAGGGCACTGGTTTGGGCTTTTCCGTAGGTGCCCGCAGCGGCGGGCGAGCGTGAGTTGAATTTTTCCGGCGTGATGGCGCTGTTAGAAACGAGTGTGGCGTTAAGCTGCCCAACACCAATGCGATTCACGGCGGATGAAGTGGCTTCACCTCCTATGATAATTTCGAGGATGCGCCCTTGGCCGGATGCTGCGGCTTTAACGGTGAGGAGGTCGGCAGTCGTGGACAACGTCGCGCCAGCATTGACGATGGAGTAAACCGGGTCATCGGGGCAAAAGTCGCGGTTGACTTGTTCGTATTTGGGCCAGAACTTCATTGCTCGTTCGCGTGCCTCTTCGAGACAACGTGATGGCGCACGCATGTCGTGCATCCAATTCTGACGGCGCATTAGTGTTTTAACTTCGCATGGGTCGATTAGATTTTTCATGTGCGTGTTGCTTTCATTGTTATAGTTAGTCGGGTGATGGTAGATACGCTATCGATGTTGTAGGAAAGAATATCACCAGCGGCGATTGATGTTGTCCAGCCAGTGAGGGTAGTGTCTTGATACTTCTGTGCGGAGGACAAAGTGGGCTTCGCTGCGGCTGTAATAGTGTCGGCGACGGTGGGAGGAAAATTGGCGAATGTATCCTTCCAAATGTCAACTACTACAGAACCGGTCTGATCGGCGTAGAGATCGGCTTGGTTAATAGTGCAAGCGAACGGAATCTTGATGTGCCCTTTCTGTCCGGTGGTGATGGCACTTCCACCACCATCCACGATAAAGCAGATTTCAACGACCTTGAGCGTGGAAGACAAGAGAGTAGCGTTAGAACCTGCGGAAGCGGTCACGTCACCTGTGAGGGCGGCTCGTTGCAGATTCCCGGCCCCGTCCATTGCCAGAGTCTCATTGAGCAGGATGGTTTCAGGATCTCCTGTGCCAGCCGTATCTCGACCAATGAGTGAATCGGTCGCGATGTTCTGCATCTTAGCGAAGGTGACGGCATCGTTAGCGATAGTCTGTGCCGTTCCTCCTGCTGCTTTGGTAACATCACCCGTGAAAGCACTTGTTTGAATTCCCGGCCCTCCAGTGAACTCGACGCCTCCACCAACGCTGATTTCTTCCGGATCGCCGCTGCCTGCCGTGTCGCGCCCAAGCAATCGGTCGGTGGCGATGTTCTGCATCTTCGCGAACGTCACCGTGTCATTGGGAATTGTAGTAGCATTGTTTCCAGCGGCGGCTGTTACGTCGCCAGTCAAAGCAGATCGCTGGATTCCACCCGCCCCCGTAAATTCCACACCTCCGGAAACGGTCAACTCCTCGGTATCTCCTGCCCCGGCTGTATCTCGTCCAAGCAAGCGGTCGGTCGCCGAGATATTCTGCATCTTAGCGTAAGTAACGGTGTCGTTAGGGATGGTCGCAACTTGAGAACCACTACCGGGACCGGCAGTCACATCGCCAGTAAGTTCGGTAATACCGGTCGAGGAGGTAGCAACCTTGAGACGACCTTCGTTATCGTAAACTTTCATGTTTGTTCTACACCGAGAACGGTGTAATCAACGCTCGCTGCATCAGTAGTTTCGCCCTCAATTTCGTCGCCCGCTTCAAGCGTCTCGATGCCTTCCTCATGGGCAAACTCGCCGGTGTCGATCTTAGCCTGACCGATCTTGCGGCTCGTGCCACCAAATTTCTTGATGTAGAGCACAACGGTCTGTATACCACTTGCGACATGAGCAAGAGTCACGTTTCGGATGATTGCGCGAGTCGCCGCAGGAACCGTATAAAGCGTGGCTTTGGCGGCTGGTAATTGACCGTTAGCAAGAATTTTTCCGGTGGTTGCCATGTTATATCAAAGGGTCAACCATATTAAAGTATCGTCCGATGGTCCGGCAGGCCCTTGCGGTCCCGTCGCTCCTGTTGCTCCCGTAGATCCCGTTGCTCCTGTTTCACCTTTCGGACCCGGGGGTCCATCAGACCCTTTCAAACCTACCGATCCCGGTGGACCCGGTGGACCCGATGGACCGGGTGGACCCGGGGGGCCGTCAGAACCTCCCGTAGATATTCCAAATCTTCCTCCTGCGGTATATGTTACTCTACCCATATTAAGTCAGAAGCCCGTAGTCCCTGAGAGCGTCATTAACCTGTTTGAGTTTTCTCGCAAGCTGATAAATGTCGTTCCGAATAGCCGCTGCATCGACCGAGTAAGTATTCAGGTCCGTGAAATTCGCAATGGTCCCGTCGGTTCCACCAACCGTCACATTGTTTGTCAGATCCTCTCCGCTGGTCTGTTTCACGACAGGCGGCACTCCGGGGAAAAACGCCTGAACATCGAATTCGTTGTCGAGGACTGTTCCAGACACAACCGACCACGCTGGATTCGCCCCGCCGCAACCGCGTATCGATCCGCTGAGAGTTGTCCCCCAAGCCGCGAATCCATTTTTCGCAAGACAGTTTTCGAAAACTCCGGACAAAATTCCTGTCGTCCCACCGAACATGCCGGATGTGCTACCACTCGAAGCGGCATATCGGCAACGAAGGAAAACGCCTGAAAGTGTCGGAACATTCCCTCCTCCGTGACTCCAACCCCCGCCGTCAGCTTCGCAGTCGATGAAAGTTCCAGTGATCGATGAGTCGGCACTATCCGCGTAACCGAATGAAAGACCTGCGGCTTTGCACCTCAGCCAAAAACCCGCGACTGTGACGGCTCCCGCAATCGCAACACCGAATGCGCGGCTGGTGTCCCAAGCACGAACGTCAGTCCAAGTGCCGGAGAAATTCTTGTCCCAAGGGGTAATCCGATTTCCGCCACCGGTCTTTCGAAGCAATACATTCGTGACCTTGAGTTTTATTCCGAACCCTGTTTGAGTCGTGTTGATCGCGCTTTCGTTACCCGCAGACACCGATTTGATGCAGAGGTTCGAAATGGAAATATCGTGTGACCCTGAGTCGGCGGCGGAATTGATGTTGATCGGATCGACTGTTGAGACGATAACGGTCTCGCCCTCGTCCTCGACAACTCCGCTGCGGAAATTCATTTGACCTGAGTTTTGCGACACTCCGGCCAGATCTATGTATAGAGTGTCGAGCGTGAGCGTTCCCGCTCCGAGATCGTATATGCCCGGGAGCAAGAAAATGGTAAACCGATTAGCGGTTGCGAGCGCGGCTCCGTTCGGAGTGGATGCCTTCGCGAAAACATAAGCGTCCTGCAACGCGGTGCCGTTCACCAAAGGATCGGCATCACCACCGATGAAAATATATGCGCTTCCGGGATTCGGAAAACCACCTGTGCCGGGAATTCCTTGCGGTCCCTGCGGTCCTGTGGCTCCGGGTGTTCCGGGCTCTCCCTGCGCTCCTGTCGGTCCCGGTGGGCCTTGAATCGCCGATCCCCCGGGCGGGCCTGTAGGGATGACGAGTTTACCGGCCGGTATGGTTCCAGAGGCACCGGGAACGGCTTGGACGAGAGTCAAAAAAAGCAATCCGCTCGGATCTGTTGCCGTGACGAGATACCATCCGGACGTGTCGATGAACACATACGAATTCACCAACATTGCCGGGGTCGGCTCCGTGAGAACGGACATGCTGAGGTTTCCCTCGGTCGGTTGGGTGAAACTTTGGAGAGTTACAGTGTAGGCATTGAACCCATCCTGACCGGGATCTCCCTCAGGCCCCTGAGGACCGGTAAGTCCTATAATTCCTTCATTGAACAGCCGAAGAAAATAGCAAGCGAGACCTTCATCGGCTCCTCTCGGATTATTCGGCAGACCAGTATCGAGATCGCATGGAAGAGTCCAGATGACTTCACCATTGATCTCAGTCTTGATTACCTCTCCGAAAAACTGCATCGTAAAATTCGAGATCTGCGATGGCAGGGACTCGCACGCAGCCGTATTTTGCTGCGTCACCGCGCACGGATTGTTCGAGCATCCGCTCGGGACGTTAAAGGAATTACACGACATGTTATTTGTCCTTTCCGTTTTTAAGAACCTTCAGTTCCGAGTGAACTGTGGCATGACGATGAACGAAAAACCAAATTGCGACAACTCCTCCGGCTACTCCCATAATCAGGATTTCGTTTCCGACCACGAGGGACGGGAGAACGATCAAAGCGAGTCCAGCCACACAAGCCACCGCGCTAGTGGTAACACTTCCAACAATGGCCTTGAGGGGCGGATAAAAAGCACTGGCTGCGCCGAAGACGAAAAGCAAAATCCCAACCCAAACAATCGGCCGCATGGCATTTAGTTTCGCTCCGATTTCCCTCGCAGCGTCTTTTTGTGCCGCGCCGATTGTGGTGTCCACCCTTTCCGTAACCGTAATTTTCGCCGGTTTCGACTGGACCGGTTTATCCTCCGGCAGAGCAAAAACCGTCTCGGTGGTCTTCTCATACTTTTGAGTAGATTCCGATTTAGGATTCTCCGACTGCTTGAGTAGAGTTTTGTTCGGAGACACGAGGCTGCTTCCCGGCTTGAGAGCCACGAGAGAACATCCGGTCAGACCAGCGACTAGGATTAAACTTGCGATTTTCATTTTACTAAGAACCGTGATACAAACTCGATGACGGCAATTCCGCCGAGAGACACATAAACGAACCTCTCCACATGCCGCAGACGGTCGTCGAGTCTTCCAGCGATCTGCTTGAGTTCTTCGATCATCACCCGCCGAGTTCTTTTCTCGCTCTCGGCATCGGCAATGAATCTTTCAAATTGCGCTTCCACTCTGACCAGCCTTTCATGTAGTTCGATTTCCGTGCATTCTGCTGCCATGTTTCCCCTTTAAGACGGTGAGCGTCATTGGTTTTTATACCTGTCTCCCTAAAGTTGTTTGGAAAGCCTGCCACGCATTGTAAAGATTCGCTTGTTGAGTAGCGTCGAAATCTGTGGATAGTTGGTATCCCGCGTGCGCTCGATTGTCGGGAGCTACCCCGCCACCTCCGTTATTATTGTTTACCGTATTAACATAGATTACAATCGCTGAACTTGTAAGACTCCCGGGAGTGACTGTGGTTGCGAGTTGGGAACCATTCTTATACAATTTCATGCTCGTGGTGCTGAGACGAACCCCTAAATAAAATCCGTTCCCGTTTGAATCGGAAACCGGTCCTATTCCCGCCCCATTATCCGTCATGGAATAATAACTATTCCCCAAATTCGCGACAGATAAATAGCTGAAGTTCGTTCCGTCGTATGTTCCCATATTCAAGGAACTGAAATTTGAAGCTGTCCGAACATACAACCCATACGACATCGCATGATTCGTTGCATCGATGTTGTAAAGATCGGCAAGGGTAGCGCCCGTAGATATCCATTTACTCGCTCCGTCCCCAGTGAGCCCGGTCGATTCGGAATAATCTCCCGAAACGAAATTAGCATTCGTCTCGGAAGCAGATCCGATGTCTTTTATCAACGGGGTGAGACAGGCCGCGAGACCTGTCCCCGCATACAAATTCAATCGGTAAATTTTGCTCCGAATGTTGGCCGCTTTAATCGCCAACATAAAAGTGTTGGCCGCGTTCTTAGTGCTTGCGGATACACTCCCCCCGTTTGCTTCCACTCGACTCACCCAATCGAGAACTTCTGCGTCATAAACGAATCCCCCGGAAGATATCGCTACTCCGGGGGCTCGCCGGTTGATGATCGGATTCGGCATTAGTCCTGAAGAATTCCGTAAATGAGTTGCAGATCCGTGGTGGCGACGTAGTCCGGTGCGCCGGTCGTCACGAGGGCCGCGAACAAACTTGTGTTGCCGTTTGCGCCCTTCAGGGTGATGCCAAGACCCTTGAGTGTAGCCACCGCTTTGCTGTCGATTGTAATGTAGTCCGTCGCTGCAATCGTGATGTGCGCGAGGACTTTCAAATCGTCGGTGCTGAAAACGAATGCTGAGTTATCGGTGATCGTCGCTGCGCTCGGGTCGGCATCGAAAATAAAAAGTTCCATCGCCGCCTTCTGATTCGCCCGGTCGAGGATCGTGATCGATTCGAGGATGCCGGAACCGTTCGAAGTGCGGAGTGCTCCTGTGATAGTCCTTTTGCCTCCCACTGCGTCACCGGCAGTGTAAACGGAAGTGCTGACTGCCGTGGTGTCCTTCAAAGCGACGGAATATCCGCCGACATTGTTGTTCGTGGTCGTCAATGACAACAGACCTTTGAGAGCTGCGATGACGGAAGCATTCGATGCCGGATTCGTCACGGCTGCGTCTGCCGGGGCTCCGACACCTGTTACAGTGCTGCCGGTGTTCGTGCCGATAGTAGCGAGGGTCGAAGAGTTGAGACTTTCAAAAGACAAAATGCCTTTCAAAAGCGCAATCTGGCTCGCACTCAAAACTGGGTTCGTCACGGCTGCGTCAGCTTTCGCGCCTTCCGCGACATCCGCGCCGTCCGCAATAGCTACGTTGGATGCCGGGCCTGTGCCGCCTCCGGCATTCAGGAGGGTCATCAAAATTTTTCGAAGCAGATTATTATCTGTGTCTCCGGGTTTGAATGTAGTTTCGTCAGCAGCCATAATTTTTTCTTTCTGAGTTAAGTGGTGAGCACCTTATGGGGATGCTCACCACTATTACCTACCCCCATGACAACGGGCTGGAATCCCGTTGACAAATTGTTTGGACCAAGAGATCCTTCGTTCGCGTGCTGCTCCCGATGACACCGGCAGCAAATCAAATCGCATTTTTTCGCCTCTTCCAAAGCGACTTCAAAATTACCCGTGAGGAGATCTGAAACAGACTTGTCTTTTTCGCTCGGGTTTCGATGATGAAAATCTAGGGCATCATCGCATCCGTGATATCCGCATTCCCGGCAACACCCACCCAAAAATTGAATGAGGATGTATTTTACTTTCCGGCCTCTTTGTTTCTGCCAGTTTCTCCTCCACTCTTTTCGGGAATCCGATGCCCCTCCGTTCACCCAAATCGAAATTGACTTTCTATGAACCCCAAACGATTTCGCAATTTCAGTGTAGCTCAAACGAGGGTTGTCTTGAACGAATTTTCGAACTTTTTCTTTAACCTCTTCAGAGATATTTTTCATCCAGAAACAGTGATCCGTTCTAGTCTGTTTTGCTTACTAAAAAGGCGGTCGAGGGTTTATTCCCGACCGCCTCGAATTTTCAACGTAACCCGTTGATCTCCAAGTTAATGGATCACCGGGGTTTCATCGTCGCCACAGACCCCGATGGTCGCGAAGCTGTCAGCTCCAGTGAAGCTGGACGAGTCCGTGTCCGCACAGCTCACCAGACCGAGGTCGGCTTGGCAGCGTTTGTAGAGGATCGGGATGATGTGCTGAGGGCGTAACGGCCTGTAAGCACGAGTGATTTGGTATTTGTGCCATCCAAAATCCCCCCATTGGTTACACTGGTTGTCGATCTGGTAGTGCCATTCGAGTTCGCCCATGTGAAGCTGAGGCGCGAATTTGAACGAGCCTTCGCCCACATACTTCTCGGGCACCAGACGCTCAAAAGAGCCGTCCGCAATCAGCACGCCGATTTCGTAATCAGCATTCAACCACGCCGGATTCGGCTTGGCGAAAGCAGTGTTACGCGCCGGGTTGCTAACGATGGTGACAGGGTCAACAAGGGCCAGCGAACCGTCCGGGTTGAAGCCGGTGGCACGCAGAGGCCGTTGATCGACACCGAAGGCGATTCCCCGGTAAGCCGGAGACTGTTCGAAGCTGTAGGCCGTGAGGGACACTTCGCCGAGTTTGTATCCGCCAGTCGTGAGGCCGATCATCACGTTCTGGACACCAACCTCGGATCGAAAATACTCGACCTGATCGGACCCGCCGATGAAACGGAAGTGCGGCATCCCTTGATCTTGGGAATACCACTCGCCGAACAAAACTTCGCGCAGGTAACGCGCAATGTAATGCAGGGCCTTGAAGGTCATCGGGCCGGTGGGAAGCAACGGAGCGAACTGGACACCGAGATCGGTTTCAAGTCCACCCGTAAACAGGGAGTTGAAGTCGTAGCCAGCGTTCGCCGTGAACTTCGAGGCGGAACGGAGATACAACTGTGCGCGAACGTCAGCGTTCACATACTGAGTGACCAGCTTTTTCAGCGAGTCCTCGGCCATGACGTAGCTGCCTTTGAAGGCCGAATAGCCTTTCTTCACGCAGATGTTCGGACCCCGGCCACGGAACGATTCAAGCCGGAGCGTGAATTCGACAGTGTCGGTGAGATCCTGAATGCCGGTGTTGCCGCAGATCTCGGTATCACACAAGAAGGTTGGGATCGCGAGCGAGTCGCCGGGAGCGGCCTGCATCTGAACCACAGAACGAATCGCGTCAGAAGTCCCACTCGGAAACGTTCCACCCGATACAACGTTCATGTAAGGTGAATTTGCCGCGAGTGCTTTCGCAATCGATCCGACAATCCGATTTGTGTCCTTCGAAGCGATATCAGAGATATCCGAGGGCGAGTCACAGAAGAATGCCATAACTTGTAAAACTTTCTATTCCAGAAATTCCGATTCTGGACCGGTCACAGAAAAAATCCTCTGTGCAGAATTAGTTTTACGTTGAGGCCAACAACGAAGAAAATTTAGGCCGTCCTAGGTGAAGCGACCGAGGAAGTTTTTAAGCTTCGAAGAAGAAGTGACTCGGAAAACCGAAAACGTCAACTGCGATTTTTTTGAAGATACTTAATCGCTTTTTTCTTTACCGCAAACAGAGCAAATCTTCGTCATACCACAGAAGATATCACAAAAGATTTTCGAAGATAACTCTTATTTTTTCGTCTCAGACAACTCCCTCAACGCCCAGTCCCACCACCACGACCACGTCCTGCGGAGACCGTCCTCCAGAGTAGTGCTCGGTTCCCAACCTAGTTTTTCCCGAATCAGGCTGTTATCACTGAATCGGCTATGCACCCCCACCACTCCGGGAACGTAGTTCACCTGTAGCTCGGTCCCCGCTATTTCTTGGACGATAGCCACCATGTCCTTGACCGTCGCAAATCTCGGGCTGCTGAGATTGACCGGAACCGTTACGCCGGAATTCATCAAACGCTGCGTGCCTTCAACACAATCGTCGATGTAAAGCAGAGATCGAATCTGTGTCCCGTCACCCCAAACATCGATAGATTTGTGACCGAGAAGTTTTGCCGTCGCAATTTTCTTGCAGATCGCGGCGGGAAAATGATTGTGCTTCTTGTTGTCGCCCGGGCCATACAAGGTGAAATACCTAGCCACTCGGGTATCAACGTTTCCGTCCTCCCGAAATTCCCGGCAAAGTTGCTCGCCGAAAAACTTTTCCCAACCATAGCCGCGCTCCGGAATCTCAAGTCCACCGGACTCGTATTGCTCGATTTTTTGGCTTCCATACACGCACGCGCTCGAAGCGAAAAAATACCTCTGCGCTCCGACTGCTTGGCAGGCTTTGAGAAGGTTGATGTTAATCTGAGCACTCAACATGCAACTCGACCGATTGCTCTGAATGTAGTCGATTCCTCCGACTGAGGCCGCGAGGTTGTAAACGAGTCGGGCATTCCGAACCACTCCGAGGGCCTGATTCTCGTTACTCAGGTCGGCACTGACATATTCCACTCCGTCACGCTCCTCCCATCGTTGGTTGTGAAATTGTTTCCACTCAACCTGCTCGTCGATACTCCGGGATACTGACCGAATTCTCTTGATGCCTTGATTCTTCAAATCCGCAATCAGAGCGCGTCCGACAAATCCGGTTCCTCCGCAAACTACAATCCAATCATTCATTTTATGTCCTCCGCTTTTATTCCGAGTGTCCTTCCATATCGACAAACCATTTGCGGTTGGTCGTTCTCATCAAAAACTTCTCCGACAAAAGATCCGTCCGTCGTGTCCCCGGCCGGGAACGGAATCGATCCGGGATATTTGTCCCGAAAAAAAGTATCGTGCTGCATGACCGAGTGATTCACCTTCGGCCAGATTACCTCCTCCAAAAAACGTTGATCGACCCTCTCGCGATTCGCTCCCTGTCTCAACCAATTCACGACATCGTCGAAAATCCGAAGTCCGAGTTGTCTTTTGCAACCCCACATGCCGCCCATGATCGGAACGTCGTGCGCCGGGTAATCCCGCATGACGTGGAAAAGTTTGTCCGACTTGATCCACTGCTCGACCGCTTGAGATTCCCTGTCGGAGAACCGGGAGTCGGCGTCACGGATCAAAACCACGTCGGCATTCGGTTTTTCAATAGCCATAAAACGCCACATCATCAGATTGCTCACCTGACTGTTCGACATGTAAGACAACTTTGCCCCCCGATCCACGAGGGTATCCACGCACTCTTTCGGAACGCCCGGCCCGATGTAAAACAACGGAACGAAATCCGGGTAGAATTTTTTGATCTGCTCCGCGTTACGAATCGCGCCGATGTGATATTTCGGGTTCGTCCCGTAAAGGGAAAACGAAATGTAATTCATCAGAAGGGCCTGAGTTTTTCAATCCAGTCGGCTTTCGGCCAATATCCGGCATGGTGCATTTGAAATCCGTAATGAACGAGTGGAGCGGTCTTCCAATGCTCCCGGCTCGGCTCGAAAATCGCCTGAACGTTGCTGACCTTAGTCGCCCATTCCGGTTTCTCGTGCGTCCGAGACTCGAACATCCGGACAAGCATACTCAGGTCGGAACAATGAAAAAGTTTCGCCTTTTTATTCCAATCGTGCTGCGGGTGCGGAACCCAGTTCATAAAAAGGTTGCAGAACCATTCATAGTGGTGACGCGCTCCCGCGACAACGCCCATGCTGATAGTGTTGAAAGGTTCGTAGTCGCACAGAAAATACATCTTGTCCGCGTCCATCACTCGATCTGGCTTCGGAGTGAATTTGTAGTTGATAACGTCATAATCCGTCATCACGCCGCCGCCACCGTCAGTTTCTTGAGAAGCCATCGCGAGCCACCGAAGAAAACACGCGCCCTCATATTCGTGACCGTATTCGGTCGGCAGATTCCAAACGTATTTTTTGAATCGCTCGTATTGCGGGTGCAACATTGCATCGCCCTCATTCAAAACGATTGGTTCCCAACCGAGTCTCGACCAGCTTCTCGACCAGACATCAATCAGTCTGCGCTGAGAGTCCTCGGAGTAAAGCGGAGTCGGTGTGTAGTAGGTATAGACTCTCATGTGGTTTGTCCGAGTAAATATTTCCGGCAAAGTTTCACTCCGTCGTCGCCTTTCGCTCCGTGCCACCAAATTGTTTTCTCCTCGATCTGACGGAGAAAAATTTCCTCGGTGATCGGCTGACGCCATACACTTTTCATCTTCGGAACGTCGATCCAGCCCCGATCCCGGAACTGTGGCGCTAGAATGTAGTCCCATCCGACATTTACGTGAACGTCACTGACTCGAACAACGAGCCACTTCAAAAAATTCAGGTCTCCGGACATCATGCAGTTGCCGTTGATATGTCCGCAGTCCGGAATTGGTCCGTTTTCAAGCCAAGGACCGGCAACGCCGACCGGTCGGCCGGAATTCGACTCGTCCCACTGCTTGTTGAGTCGTTCGATCCAGTCGAGAGACAACGGAATGCCGTCTGCCTCGCAAAGAAAGATCGCTTTGTATGGTAAAATCTGTTTCAGATTTTTCTTGTGGTAAAACCACTCCATTGTTCCGAAAAAAGTCCCGTTGCAGCCTGCGGGCCAGCCTGTGCCGCGCCTTTTGCTGATGTGCGTGAACGTTTTGAACTTTCTCGCGACGTATTTTACCGTTCCGGGGTCGTGATCGCAATCGAATCGGCAAACGAACAGAAAATCCGCGTATTCGCACATCTTCGGCTCGATATCGGCGAGCAATCGGGCCAATTTGCAAGCTTGTTCCTTGTCTCCGGCCCAATATTGGAGCGCGATGAGTATTTTGTTTGTTTTTGGTGCTTCTCTCATTTTAGGGGTCGTTGAAAGGTGTTCCGAGGGCCATAAATGCAGTATCCCGCGTGACCGGCGACGAGTCCGAAGTCAACAAAAACCTCGTGACCACACTCGCGGGCGCGTCGGCAGAAAATTACGTCCTCTCCGACACCGAGATTGCTTGAGTGTTTCATTTTCGCAGAGAGTCCCTCAACCATTTCGTAGGCTCTCATCGCTTTTTCGCCGTCCATCGGTCCTGTTGAGAGCATTTTTCGCATTTGATCGATGCCCTCCATCAAATTGTGCTCACTGGAGGTGAACCACTGACCATATTTTCCGCTTGAGTCACGCGCAAGCCGAGGGAAACGCTTCTCTATGTCGAGAAAAACCTGCCGGTGAATCAACATGCAGCCGGTTCCGACCCAGTTCGTCGGAAAAATCCGGTTGATAGGCGCGGATCTCGCAACTTTCGCCATTTCCGCGTTGACGCCCTCGGAAAAAACCGGTGGACCGAAGAAATACTTCCCGAAATACAGTGCTCCGACAACGCTTTTCTTGTGCGACATGAGTCTGTCGAGAGTATTGAGCCCCGCGAATTCATCCGGCATCCACTCAAAGCCTGAATACGCCTTGAACCAAGCAGCATTTCCGATTGGCAACACCATGTCATCGTCAATCGTCAGCAAGTAGTCGAGCCCGGACTTCAGAAAAGCGTCCGCAATCGAATTTCGCGAGTGCGCGACGAAGGCGTCACCGAAGTTCAGGACACTTGAGGTGCGCCGTTTGTCGAGTAACTGTGCCACACAAAAGGAAGTGACTGGGTGCGCCGACTTATACCAAGGCAGCGCCACCATGACTTTCTTATCGAAGAGTTGTATCGTCTTCGGAGGATCAACGGCAACTGCCGGGATTCCTGCGTGATGTTCAGCAACGGCGATTTCGGGAATCATGCAATTCTTGTGCTAGTTTGTCGAGTGCATCCTCAGTTGCTTTCCATGCCTTCGGATTCTCCCATGTTGGATACATAGGGCCAGAATATTTTCCCCATGACGGATCTCGAAACCAACACCAATTTGGTTTCTTCAGAACGTTGGTTGCAAATCGAGCCCACCAACCGTGCGGGCCGAAAATCCGTCTCTTCCGGGGGTAGAGAGCGTTCATACGCCAGCGGCTTGACGCTTCTCCATGATCCCGCGAGCGAGATCATCGAGGGCCTGAGTTGCTGGTGTGGTGAAAAGTTTTCCTTCCTCCGTTTTTTGAGTCGGAAGCTTTCCGTCGCTCGGTGCGCCGGTTTCCCGGATTCGATTGACGCTCACGTTTTTGAACTTCGCGAGGCTCGCCGTCGCCTCCGCGAGTTTCTTTTTCGTTTCGTCCAGTTCCGCAACGACTCCGTCATAGAGTGGTTGCAGATACATCAGTTGAGCCATCCCGAGGATCGTGAGAGCCCGCATGTCTGCGCTGTCGTCCTTGATCGCTTCTTCAACACTCGCGTTGATCCCGGCGACGAGTTTGTTATGCGCCTCCGTGGACTTTTTCACAGCCTCGTCCGCCTTCGGATCGATTGGCTGTTCCTTCATGTATTCGAACTTGCCCCGGAGTTCCGCGAGTTTCGATTTCGTCGTCTCGGATCGTTCCGTGAGAGCCTTCGTCGATGCGGATTGCCGGTCGGCAATGTATTGCTCCACGTTTTTCTTCGCGGTCTTGACTGCTTCCGCTTTCAGGAACTTCGTCTTCTCGATCTCCGAAATGCTCGACTCGATGATCCGGACGAGAGTCTGATCCTTCAGTCCCTCGAAAATCTTCGTCCATTCAATCATCTCCGGGCCTCCGTGAGCCTTGATTTTTTCGATGACTTTGTCCGCGTTAATATTCGGGGACTTCCGGAGCTGGTCGTAAATGAATTCCCGCGTCTGCTCGACCGACTGGTCAAATTCCTTGAACTTCGGATCTGTGTCGATGTCGAGTTTCGCACGCCACTCCCTCAGATCCTTGATCTCTTTTTCCACCTCGGGCGGGACGGGGTTTTTCAGTTTCTCGTCTCGCTCGGCGATTTCTTTCCTGAGTTTTTCGATCTCGGCTTCCTTCGCAGCAATTTCCTGCGCGGCCCGGATTTTGATGCCGGTAAAGGCTTCCGTCGATTTCGGACTGGCGTTCGGTGGCAGCTTCGGTGAGTCCTTGAAATACTCGTTCGCCCGGTCTTCTGCGGCTTTGCGTTCCGCTTCAACCTTCGCGGCTTCCGGATCTGCTTTCGCCTTTTCTGCCGCCTCCGCAGCCGCTTTGTCGGCCGCTTCTTTTTCGAGCCGTTCCTTTTCCTCCGGATCGTTTTTCTTGGTGATCTGTTCCGCGAGGGCATCGAGCCCCTCAGATACACCGCGAAAATCCTCGGCGGTAGCGGGCCGTGACAAGTCGCGTCCTTGTTCCGCTACCTTGCGAGCGGTTTCTTCATTCTGTTTCGCCAACTCCTCGGGAGTTTGTGCTGGCTTGGTTTCTTCTGGCATATTTTACTTGTGGGGTTTATGGATTGCGTTTGACTCTCTGATATTGAACATGGCATCTAGTCTCTCCATTTTTCAATACCCGATAAAAAACTCCCCGAATCGGGGAATTGTTTTTTGCCGTAACTGACCGAAATTTTTTAAGCGCATAACAAAGGTCTTCAAACTCTTTGTTTATCGCTTCAACTTCTGAATCAGAAATATTATGTTTATCGGCGGTATCGAGACGCGCTGGTTTAATTTTGTCTGCCATAACTTAGTCTTTCTTCGGGGGGTTGAGTTTTTCTCCGTCGTTCCACGCGTCATCGTCGCCGATGTCGGGATACGCTTTCGTTTCCTTCGGAAGTTCCGGAGGGGGGTATGCGAGGTTGTAGATTTCTCGCAAAGCCATTTGATAGCCGCGCAATTCGCCATTGCGAACCAGCGTCTTGTTGGCATGAGCGCCGTCTAGCAATGTGGGGGCGGCTTCAGACAATCTCGGAACAAGCTTTCCGCCTGTTCGTGTTTCGATAAATTGTCTGAAAAGTGCTACGTCATCCGAGTTCCACTCCAGAATTTCCATTTGGGGGTTGTTGGTTGAGGGTTGCGGCGGCTGCTTGATCGATCTGTGCCGCCTCTGCTTCCATCTGCTTCAACTGTGCGAGCGCGGGTGCGGCATTTTTCAAAAATTCTTCAATCGGCTTGAGCTGTTCCTTCGGCACGCCTTGTTCCTGCGCCCGGGAGACGTGCTCGGCAATATGTGCAACAACCGCTTCCAGCGTAGAGGACGGCTGGCCTTGTTCCATCATGCCCGCGCCGATTTGTTCCGCGAGCGGCATCAGGGTTTGCAAGTGAATCATGTGATTGTCACGCGGAGACACCGGCACTGCCTGCCCTTGAACCAAAAGACTCGACTCCATTTGCTGAAGCCGGTGCTGCTCCGCTTCAACCGTTGGATCGTTATCCGGCAACAGCACTCGATTTGCAAAGTCAGTTCCGATTCTCGCATTCAAGTCTTCCACTTCGAGGGCTCGCTGGTTGTAAAAAGGGTTCCCCTTTTTCTCGGTCGCCACCATCGCAATCATCTGCCGTTCGAGAGGTGTGAGGTCGCGGATCGTTCCGGCAACAGGGTATTGAGAGATCTCATCGATCTCCTCCTGCGTCATAAACTCCAGCAATTCCTTTTGCGCGGCCTTCGCATCGTCCTCGATTGTCTCCTTGTCGCAAATCCTGCGCTGCATGGTTTGAACCATGTTTACAAACTGCGTCATAAACCTTCCGATGCGCGAGTCTTTGCCTTCCTCTTCTCTCGCAGCAAGAAGATTCCACGCAGCGGGCGAACGAAAAGCTTCTCCGGCCATTTGTGGCGGGCTGGTGTTACCGATGAGTTGATCCACGAGACCGGAAAAATATGCATCGAGTTTGAGGCTCGGTTCAACATTTCCATCGAGGCGCTGCTCCAATATGGTCCAGCCGCTCGGAAAAATGCACGTCATCCCAACGACAGACATTTTGAATGTATGGATTCTCTTTACGTCACCTTGCACCGGTATCTTGCCTGACAAGATAGATCGATCAACGATTTCATTACGGTTCCGGTCGATCATCCCGGCGAGTTCGTAGATGTCCCGGCCGACACCTTTGCTACCATGCAGGGTTCCGTTTCCTTTCTGGTAGGTGAAAAACGTCAGGGCCGATTCCATGCTCGGAAACCTGTCGTCCTTCGAAAAAATAGCTGACAATCCTTGGCCCGCGAATTGGTAGTGACTGACTTTGCCGGTGACTTCCCTTGCGAGGAGGTGATACACCACGACGACGTTCGCGCCCGCCATGTAGGAGGCTCCGATTGTCAGTTCCCGGATTGCATTCTGATACCAAAATTCGAGAGTGCCGCCGACATTGAGCCGGTCGCGAATCTGCACCGGACTCGCATTGTTGATCTCGTTCGTGGTCTCTTTGATATTGTATCCAACAGATGACGCCACCTCGCGGTCCTTGATCTTCGCGAAAAGTTCATACGGCATCATCGTTTCTTTCAGGATCATCACCTGACAATAAACGGAATCCTGTTTCGTGCCGTCCGGAGCGAAAGCCTCGTCGAACTTGAAGTGATTCGGGAACCAAGTAAACTCGTCGAGCCATGCAACGGTTGAGTATCCGAAAAGCGCGTTGTTGAAGGCGATATCCTCTACAAGAGTCGTCCAACCCTTCCGGCCGCGAATCGTTTTGGTGATGACTTCTCTGAACTTCTCAGTTTTCTCCGGAGCGTTCTGCCACTTGTGGCTTAGGCTCGAACTGGTAAGATATTTGAGTGAGTCAACCGCTTGCGTGAATCTCGGGGCAACCTTGTCAATCATGCTCGGAAGCGGCTTAGTGGTGAAGTTCTGCTTCCAACCGAGACCTTCCGCTTCGAGTTTATAAGAATCGTATGGCCTCTCCGCGTTGTATTTCGCGAGGATGCGCGAGCCGACAATCGAACGGTTGCGGCCTGCTTGGATAATCAGCTTGACCACTTCCCGGCCCATATTCGCGTCCCGGATCGATCTCTGAGTAGGCTCGCCTGAGGAGTCGATTTTCGGGGACTGGATTATGTTGCCGTATCCGTCCGGGTAGGTGCCGGGTGTTCGGACAGTGGTATCAGTATCAAAAGGCATACGTCATCATTGATTAACAGTGACTCGTCGCTCCCAAATTGGCCCCCATTTCTTTTTTGGGCATCCTTCCGTCGCCAGAATCACTTTGTAATCGACATAACATGTGCAAACGGCACACTGCCGGGCCTCTGTAAACTCCTCGCACGCTTCACATGTGTTTAAACGGTGCATCCGCTCATCGATGGTCGTAAGAGTCCGGAAACCGAAAAGTTTCGCCAATAGCAATCTCCCACTAGCGAACATCACCCGAAAGGGAGACGAAAGCCGAAAAGTGTGGACCGCTCGACTGAGGCAGTAGATTCTCACCACGGCAGTCTCCACTTGGTAATAAAATAGATGCAGAGCCCGGTGATCGCGGCAACACAAATGCCGATACCGATGATTATTCCAATCCAGATCATAATGTCCTTTTCCTCCAGCAATGCGCTGGCAAATCCGTGTTTTCAACTGTGGGTTGGTCTATCCAGACAGATGCCGCCAGATCTGAGCCGAGGACGTTGCAACCGTGCTGCACCAGCCGAGGGTCTGCTGGCCGACTGCCGATAATCTCCGAACGCAACTCAGCAACGGCCGCACGGCAGCTCGAACAGCCGTCCGGTAGTTCCTTGTTGTGCGGGCAACCGGCGCAAACGTTCGCCCGGTTCGTGGCGTTAATCTGATCTCCGAACTGGAGAGGCTCGCGGGAGTTGAGAGACTTAATCCTCGCGAACCATTGCAAAATTCTGCCCTTCAGTGTCGCCACCTTCACCAAAGCGGCGTGCTGGCCGTCGTCGTTCGTGCAGATGACCGGGTCTCGCTCGCACGCCTGCGCCCGGACTTCATTCTCGGGATCTCCGGGCTCGAAGTTGTTTCGCTTGCGATACGCACGAACACGCGCAACGACCCCGGACCAAGTGTTCCCGGCAATCGTGGTGCCGTCTCGCTCCTTGAAAATGAATCCGGATTTCGGAAATAAATTGACGTTAATTCTTTGCATTCAAATTAAAGTATCGCTTCCTCTGTCGGCCGGTTTCCGTCGTCGAGAAACTGCGTTCTATTAGATTCATCGATCCTCGCGCCTCCGCGAAGTTGGATCTCGTCGAGCCAGCCGTCGGTATCGTCGCCGCCTCCGGGCATGTCGGAAGTCGCGTCGAGATTCATACTCAGAGTCACACCGGAACCTTTCCGGGCGGCATGAACGAGGAGTGTCAGACTGTCGGCCTCGTCCGGTGACTCGAACCCGCGAGAGATGTAATCCCGCTTTTGCTCGACTCGGGTTTTTCCCCCGGTGATCCGAAACTTTCGCTGCGTGAGTTGCTGCGTGAGTTTCGTCATGTCAATTTCCGGGGAGATGAGAAAATATTGAAACTCGCCCCACTTCTTGAGTGCGAACCAGAGTTCCGTGTTCATCCGTTCGTATTCCTCGAAACATGGCTTGCTGTCTTCGACCATGATTTTGTCCTTGCTGCACGCCTCCGAAAAATTCACGTCATGGATGCTCGGGCTCCATTCGTGTTTTATCAAGTCGGCAACTCCCGCGCCCGCGCCCGTTCGATCACAAGCGAAAAATTCCCCGCGAACGCCAGCTTTGCGGTTCACTTCAACGGTTCGGTCGGTTTGCTGACGGGTGTCTCCCTTTGGGATGGTGAATTGCTGGTCTGCTTGGAGTGCCCATCTGACGATTGAGTGTCCGTTTCGGTCCTTGAACATGACCTTTCGCCCGGTGGGAAACTCAATAGAAGGAGGAAATTGAATACCAGTTGCTCGTCCCCATTTTCCGAGTGTATATATAGCAGCGGCCCCGCCTTCGAGTGCCAGATCCTCAGATCCGATGGGTTTTGGGTCGTCATACCAGATGAATTTTCCCCGCCATTTTGCAAGCATACCGGGCGGAATGACTGTTAGTTCGATTCCTTGAGGCGGGTATGCTCCGCGCCCCATTGTGTAATACCCCGCACTGCCTCTGCCTCCGGCGTTCTTTGCGATGTTCTCAAGTCCGGATCGAGTTTGCAGGCCGTTGAAAACGATTCGCCCCTCGGTGACGTTCTCCGATCTCTCTCCATCGAGACGCAACACATCCCAGTCGCGTTTCGATTTCCACTTGTAGTGGTTCTCCACATCGAAACCTTCCCAACCGAACGGTGGCTCAACTCGCTTCGCCAATTCGTCTCCCTGATTCGTCGGATTGAACGCGCCGAAAAGTTTGAATCCGCTCGTGTCGCCTTCCTCTTGAATGTTCGAGAGGATGTTATCAATATCTGACCAAAGTCCCCCGGGGACGTTTTCGATTTCGTCCACGAAAATAAACAGCCGCGACAACGCGCCGAAAATATTGTGCGGGTTCGGTCTCGGCTTCCGCTTCACACCTTGAAGCCGACCGGCTTTTTTCTTCTGGCCCACAGGGATGATAATCCCTTTGATACTCGAAAGCTGATTGCGCCGGTCGAGCCCGATGAAAAGTTCCCCCACTTCACCGGGCATCGGCAGACTCGCGGACTTGTGCAGGCCGACAAGATGGGAAAACAAATTCTGTTCGAGGTGATCCTCGCTCGGGCCGAGGACTCGAACCGTCGTCCATTCCGGATCTCGAATCCATTCGAGAAAAAGCCGCACGCCGACACCGTAGGATTTGCTGCACGACGCCGCGCCCATTATCAGACCGTGACTGGATGTCTCGAAAAGGCTCCAAAGGTCTCGGGTGAACTTCGGCTCCGGCGTGAACTGGTTTGCGGTCCAGAGAACCTGCGCGGCGGCTTCCGGTGCGTTTGCGTTCAGGAGATAATGAACGTAGTGCATCAGCACCGGCAGGTATTTCTTCGGGTCGTCCTCCAGACGCAAGTTCAGCCGCAGATAATCATCAATCGATTTCGCGGCCTCAAATTTCTTGTCGGAGTGAACAAGCTTCGCGACGTATGCCGCGAGTGCAATTTCGGTCTTATCGGTGAGCATCGATAAAAAGTGGTCGGAACGGCAGGACTTGCACCTGCGGCCTCCCGGTTCCAAGCCGGGCCGTCTGCTACTGACATTACGCTCCGATTAAAAATGGCCGGGATGAGAAGGGTTACGAGCCTTTCCTTCCGAGTGATCTTCTCGGCGTGCCCAAACACTGCATCCCGATTGGTAGCGGGGGTGGGAGTCTCACCCACGGAAGCAGAGCTTATGAAACTCGCTTGAAGATCCTTCTCCCCGCAGTAGGAAACAGTGACTCGAAAAAAGAAAATCGGCCACTCTGAGTTGTGCCGAAACAGAGTGGCCGATGCGGGACCGGAGCTGGTAGGATTATGCGCCGGTTTTCTCCCTGTTCTTGGGGTGTCCGTTCTTGTAGTCGGGGTGGGAATTGTTGGCTATTCTGGCGATACGCAGTATCGCGTCTTCCTTGAATTTGCGAGCTAGACTCTGAACCACACAGGTTCGGTCTCCTGACTTGAATGCTTTAAACTGTCCGTCCATTTTGTTGCTCCTTTCGTTGTTGGTTGATGCGAAAAATATTCTCCGCATGGTGATCTTTCGGTTTGCGCGTCCAAACTCCTGCAACGCGCATAATTTGAAGAGTGTTTTTCTTGTTCCACTTGTTCCCGCGACGGGTAAGAAAACCCTCCGCGTTCAGAAAATCCGCAACCGAGTCGATGGTCATCGTCGGATTAACATAGATTTTCAAGGTTTGGAGTATCGCCCGCTCTTGCGGTGTCTTGCCGTAGGGCACACCGCCCTCGCAACGGCCGGTCTTGCGCTTCACTGCGAGCCGTGCTTTCCGCAGCTTCAGGACCGTTTGCGCCTTCTCCCACTGCGCGAGTGCGCCCATGACCTGACGAATAAGTGTCCGAGTCGGATCTCCGTCATCGGAGGCGAGATCGATTAGTTCCCCCCGGTCGGCCGCATAAACTTTGATTGATCTCTCTCGGCACTGTTTCAGCAAAACTTCCTGAACCATGAGGTCACGCGCAAGCCGGTCCATTCGCTCGACCACGATGCCAGCGACATCCTCGCCGTTTTTCCGCCTGCATTCGATGGCTTCAACCATTTCGCTGAACTTCGGCCGGTCCATGCCTTCAACGGTTCCGCTGACGCCCTCCTCGAAAAATTCTCCCCCGTAAACGAGGCGACTGCCGCAGAATTCGCGGATGGTCTCCCTCTGACGATCCGGGCCTTCACCGGAGATCTGGCCCCGGCCGCTGACGCGAATGTAGCCGTAAACTATCGGCAACTCAATGATTTCGTCTTCGTTCATAAATACTTGGCGGGGTCGTCATCGACGATTCCCCAACACTGGAGACACCATACTCTATGCTCCTCCATTTGTCTATCCCAAAACAAAGAATTTTTCACCGCCCATTTCCAAGCCAAAATTTCCTTCCACTCGCGCCGTTGCTCCGGCCGGTGCCGAAGAAAACAGTGCCCGATCTCGTGCAGCCCGATGCAATAGTCTTCGATGAATCGCACCGGTATCATGTGAACGAGTTGTTCAAGCGGATACGCTCCAACAACGCATTCCTCGATGAAACGGATGCGAAGGTTATTCACATCGCAAAGCGTTTGCAGGTGATTCGTGAAAATCACCTGCTCATCTTCCGTCAGTCTCTCGTCTCGCATAAAAATGTTGTTCGGGCGGGGAGTCGAACGCCGCAACGTGAAGCCGAGTTGTTTTCGCCCGGTTCAGGGGCCTACATTTTACCCGGTGAACCCTTCACGCCGAACCGTCCCGAACGCGATGAATATAGCAGAAACGAGGGGCTCGTCAATACCCTTTTTTCTTACCTTTTTTCTTTGGCATATTTTTAATTGCTCGGTCCAAGGTCAATCACCCGGGGCCACAGACCGGCACAGGGATCGACATTGAACGAATAGTAAACATCGTTCAGTGCTCCCTTCGTGGACTTCCGAAAAGGCTCCGACCAATTCACGCCGTCCTCCGTGACCTGAACGTCGTATTCGTGATTCGGAACAAGTTCGAAGCTGATGTAGAGCGCGAGTTTTCCCGTGACGGGATTGCGGAAGTAAACTATCCCGTCGAGCGGATCTTCCTTTTCTTCGTGCGAGGATTTCGGAGTGGCCGCAATGGTGATGATCGCAGCGGTGATGAGTGCTGTGATGAAGACTACGATGTTCGGCTTTTTCATGTTGTTCTTTCTGTGTGTTAAGGTTTACCCCGCCACACCGAAAAATTACAACACGGTGGGTGCCCGAATCAGTTTAGGCAGCTACTGCGAGGAGCGCCGTCAGCAAGGTTGAATACGGGGCATCCCGCAGTCCTTCCCTGAAAACAATCTCGGAATCGTATCCGAAAGCTGCGTGAAGCGGGGAAAGCCGGTCGATGACACCGCCGTCGAGCGGTTTCTCGTAGTTGCCCGCCATGTAATCAATCACCTGTTGGATGATTGCCTTCTGTGCTGTAGAGAGTGTCGCCATAATATGCGAGAAGAAGTGACGCGAAGAGGCCTAAATGTCAACTGCCTTTTCTCGCAACGATCTTCACTGAGGAATTCGAGGTGAAAATCGGCCTTCGGGTTTTTCATAAAAATCCCACGAGGATAAGAATCACCGCGAAAAGTGCGAGCCCGTTCGCGGCTTGTTGCCGCTCGATTTCCTTCAGTGTGTCGAGAATTGTCGGAATTGTCGGTGCAGATTCCGGAGGAGGCCATTGCCAATTCAAGGGCCTGCCCGCTTTCACGTAAGCAATTCCCTCCTCTGAGGCGAGCCAATTTTTCTGACTTTCATCCCATGCCGAAGTGTCCCTCCGGGGACTTGGATGAAAACCTCTCGGGACATACGGCAACTGGAGGGAGTCGAGCCACGCAGCTCGGGCGGCAATCGTCTCAGGCCGTTGCCGGTATGGAATATGTCGAGTGCTCATTCGCCAAAGAAGGTTGAGAGTGCCCCGGCTCCGTAGTGCAGCGCGGTGAAGGTGAGGGCCGCAATGATGGAACACATTACGCCGAAAAATCCCTTGGGTTTTTCCTCAGGTCGGCCGTTGCAGTCGATGTAAACCATCCGCAAAAAGGACGTGATGGTAAGGATCAAAAGAACGATCTGGCAGGCTTGTTTTGGGTTCATGTTGTTTTTTCGATGACGAGGTTTGGGCCGAATTGATAGCCGCGTGAATACATGGTTCGGAAAAGAAATCTCACGCCGAAGATCTCAAAACCCCGGTCGAAAACCGTTGTCTTTCCTACCCGCGATGTTAAGTTAATGATTTTCATGCGGGACACTATCACATGATTTCGGAATTGCAAGTGCTGACTCGATCCGTCCAAGCAGATCCTCGTAATATTCGTTGCCGTCGCAGGACTTCTCTGCCGCACGCGCCTTGACGATTGGTCGCAGGTCGGCAATCAGATCCTTCAGGGCGTTGACCTTGACTTGCCAGTTATGCGCCCAAATTTTTTCCTGTTCTTCACTCATGGCGCAATCGTATCAGATCCGGGCTCGGCGCACAACTTTTTGTGCTTTCGAAAGTTGTCTGCTTTCCAAAGCGGTTGAAGGTTAGAGAAATGAAAAGCCTGCGCCACCTGCGCCGGATCGGAGAGATCGAAGGAACAAATCGGTCTTCGGTGGTCAATGTGCCAGCCGTGAAAACCGTAGTTCTCCCAAGTCATACCGGGGGCGAATTGCTTTTCGAGGTGCTCCCGAAGTCCCGCGAGACTAATGCCGCACACTCGCAGAATGTAACTCGAAATTTGGTGAAGTTTAAACGCCTTGTTGAACCTGCGACGAAGCACCCGGGCGAGCTTCGCTTCTAGTGGGGAACGCTTCGGTTTTGGTTGAAACATACGCCGGGCCGCTTTCTCCAGAGCGAGTCTTCGATCTCGATAAATTTTTTTCAAAATTTTTGAAAGCCGGGTGGGTCCGTTCATGTGATTGTATCTCAACCACCTAGACTCGTTGCGGTTGTTTTCGTGGTAGTCTTTTAAAGATCTCACCCGATCCCACGCACGCTTAAAGGTTTTGTTTGTCCAATCTATCTGACCACCTCTTTGTCCTAAGTTGTTCATAACAAATATCTTCTCGATGTATTTTCCTAAAATTTCGAGGAGTTCACTAAGCGGGACTTCCCGACTCCAGCTCCCCCGAAGGCCCCTCCCGAAATTCTGCCTCCGTTAACGATATTCCTGAGGCCGATCCGCGAGCCGCGACTCGCGTTTCGCCGTGGTCGCATCGATCCGGAGATGGTCGCGACTCGTGGTGTCGGAAAACCTTACACAAATTGGCTCTTTTTGACCACCCTGTAGCTTTTTGACCACTTCCAGCCCGCGCTCGCTCGCTTTTCGCTTTCACATTGAATAGTTGACCATTTAGTAAACTATTCCTTTGGCACGGTAAGTGAATACTTACCTCAGTGGTCGTCGTTGTCATGGGGGTTGGGTTGGCACTCAGCTTGCTTGATCTGCGTGGCTGCAACCTCAAGCTTCAGGTCGAATAGCTTGGCTCGGGTGCCGTTGCTGTTCTTCGCCTCGGCCATTGCCTTTGCGATTCGCACGCTCAGTTCACCTGCGTCGGTCTGGTCGTCAGTCGCCTGTTCCTTGCGCCGTCCTCGGTCCTGCGCCGTGTCGTTCAATGCCAGGTATGTCATGGCTTGGCATTTCTCAATCGCTGTTGCGAGATCTGCGAGCGCACGAGTGGAAAGTTTCTTCACCTCGTCTTTCACGCTACCGTCCTTGTTGTATCTGGTCTCACCGACAAACAAATACTCTCTCAGCTCGGCCTCAGACATCCCGGTGATTCGAGCCATGACCTTCTCCAGAAAGATCCACAGGCGGCGAGCCTGAACGAAATTCAGAGCTCTATTAACTCCTCGCTCAAAATCTCCGGGGCGATTGGATTTCTTCAGCTCGATGATTGGCTTCAGCTTGTCAACCCAACCCTCATCATCGACCATCCGCAACACATCAACGGCTCGGATGTTGAGTGCGTGCGCGGTTCGTTCGATGTCGCCACAGAATGTGGCATAGAGCAAAAAAGCTTGCTCTCGGTCCATGACGTATTCAACGTCTTCAGGTTTGCGGGGAACTGGGATTGATACTGGGTCCATAGTGTGTTGTGCTGCGGGGGTTGTTGATTCCAATCATTCCGATTGTGTGTCCTGTCCGAACCCAACGTCGGCCGACATGCAGTCGGTCTTCATCGAGCAATTCGCGGCGGTGATACGAACAGGGCCAAGGCAAATCGAAGGCCCACACCTCGGCTGCTACTCGGGCGAATTCTGCGTCGGTGTATGACCTTGATTCTGTCTCTTCCATTGCTCTCGTTGTTTCTGCCTGCGCTCACGTTTTGCTTGGGCGTTCAAACGCCTGATTGCCTCAGGCGCTCCAGCGAAAAGGTCGGGCTCTCTCTGCTTCACACCGAAAAGGTGATCTCTCGCGGCGAAAGCCGCCTCAACTTTTTGTAGTAAAGAAAACTGCGCCCGAATAAAAACTGAAACTCTTAAAGTGACTTAAGTGGCGCTACCCAAAGGGGGGGCCTTGGTCGTTCTTTAAACATAAATACTATACCACGCGAAATAGTATATATAATAAAAAGGGATACCCGGCATACAGCCGGGAGGACGGTTGTGTATTGCTTGTTAAAGATCCACCAAGGGGGGTGGCTTGGGTAGCGCCGATTAAGTCACTTTAAGTGTTTCAGTTTTTAACTCTCGACCGGGTTCGTTAAAATAGAAGTTGTGTTCGCCCTCGCGGTTTGCGATACTGCCGCAGATGAGAACTTCAGAAGCAATGTTCGATAGAGCGAGACGCTTAACGCGGATCGAGTTCCGACTCTGTCCCACCGACACTCCCGAACTTCAGGAGTATCAACTCACGAAACACCTCGCCAAACATTCCCCGGTGAATGTGACTTGGTATCACTCAAAGACTATGTGGGCCGCTCGGACACCTGTTATGCGAGGCCGGGGCAAACTCATCGGTCTCACTCCGAATATTGAGGCTGCGTGCAGGTTCGCGGATATGGGCACGCGATATTTCAATGTCCTCATCGGTCACGAATTCACGCGCTACAATTTTTCGGAAGCGCAAGCGAACCTTGATCTCCTGTATTACCCGGAAGCATTCGAGTTATTGCGCGACTGGGCAAAGTCATTCGGTCTAAATCCTAGTCTCTTCGAACTACACTTAAATCTTTATGCCATTCAAACCTGACGATCCAATTCTCGCCGAGATATGCAAAGACTCCGCGACACTGTTGTTTCAACCGAGTATCGAACCGAGGGTAATAAACTCGATGCACCACGTTTACTGCCTGCCTGCAATTACACGCAGGCCATACGTGGTGAAGTTTTCAATCGGCGGTCGGGTTCGCACTCTCGGCTTTTTCTCGCTGAGGGAAAGTGCGTGCAGATTCGCCGACATGGTCACGCTGCGATTCTGGAAATATCGCAAGCGAAACACACCTCAGCGATTCAACTTTTCTCAGGCGCAGGCAGAGACCGACACCAACACTCACACCGAGGCGGCTTTCATCCTCGCACAGATCGAGAACCATTTGTCCGCGCACCTCACGGAGTATGTCAACCGCACACCAATTCCCCGAAAGAAAAAGTTGTCTTTCGATGACCGTGTTGCTACGCTTCGGGAAGATATTGCGAAACTCGAAGCGCGAATCGCGGATCTCGAATCGAAGTCAGCGCCACACACGGATATTTTCTACGGCACAGAGTCGCCGACCATACAAAATTTCGACTCAATCGACAAACCAACAATAACGAAGCCAGTAACACTATGGACAACGAAACCAACATAAAAATCCCACACAACGCACCCGCCTCTCGCGAATCAGTCGTCGCCGCAGTCAATCAACTGCGCCGGATCACCGAACTTCGACAGAAAGGCTCCGTCTCTATTACCAACGGCGAGACAATCGAACTGAAGGCCGCAGAAAGAGCGTTGTCTGAATTTTTTCTCAACCATGCCAACGAATTCCTCTCGGTCTGGTTCGCCGTTGTTGACGAATACGAACCGATGATTAACTTTTTCGTCCGTCTCAGTCGCCGGGTTACGAGTATCAACACGAAACCACAATGAAAACTCGCACACGCACAGTTTACAAAGTCCTGCGTCGGGAAATCGATGGATCACTCGTCTCTTGTTCACCGCCCGTCGGATGCAGTCAAACTTACCTCCGGCGCAAGCAAATCAATCTGCCGAAGATGCCCGGCTCGAAGATTTTCGCCTTTAATTCACTTGCAAACGCAAGGGATTTTGTGAATGGAGATACTACTGACAAACTCATTTTCGAGTGCGAGGCAACCGGGGTTCGACCGATCCGAACCCGGCTTTCGGTTTGGGCTGTCGCAAGTGAAGTTGAGGAATTTTGGACTGGAGTCCACAGAGCGTCTTTCACTATCGGCGCTCCCGTAGGTTGCGTCGGTTGTAAAACGCTGCGAATAATCAAACGAATCAAATGAACGAACTAAATCACGGCGCAGGCAAGGGCGACAAGGATCGAAGCCCGGGCTGGCGCAAGAATTACGACGAGATCCGCTGGCCCGGAGTCACTGGCTTCAAACGTCGGGACTCACGACTCAGGAAAATCTATGGAACACCAAAACAGAATTATGAAAACCAAAATAGTTTACAAGCTTCTCCACAACCGTAATGGCGAAGGATTTTATTCATGGTCATCACCTACTGGGTGCGGGCAGGAATATTTTCTCAACAAGATAAACCGACCGAAAATCCGAGGATCCGGGATCTTCGTCTTCGACACACTTGCTGAGGCCCTTGCATTTGACAAGTTCAACGAGCGGTGGAGGGCGGTTTTCGAGTGCGAGGCGACGAACGTTCGGAAGCAGAAGGTTCGAATGCAGGTCAACGCCGATTTAAAAGAAGTTAAATCCTTCTGGAAAAATTGGCGAAAGACCCGGAAAAACCGGCTCGGCGAAATACAGGATGGAGTGTCGCTATGCGACACTCTAAAATTATTGAGGAGGCTCCAGTGAAGTTTCACATTCTAATGCGCTACGGCATCGTCCGCATTATCGACGGTGAGCCCGTGTTGTTATCCGGCCGGGACCAGCAAGGGCCTATTACCTTTTCTGAGCGGTCTCAGGCCGAGTCGCACATCCGGCACGAGGGCCTTTCGGATATCCACATCGTCACCGTTCAACTCAGATACACACTCGACAAATGAACAATCCGATATGCCGACCAGACCAACCTGCCTTTACCGCCGAAGGTTACGGAGGCTACGGGCATACTCTGACCAAACGGGAACTTTTTTCTGCACTCATCCTCGCCGCTCTTATGAGCAACGACAAATACGACCTTCGGAACGAGAACGCGAAAATCGCCGTGAGCCGGGCAGACCAGTTGATCTCCACACTCAACCAACCATGAACCGACTGATAAAGATTTTCGATGACTTTCTCGCGTGGCTGTTGATTCCTGACAAATGAAAAACATATTCATCCAGACAGTCGCCAACGGATTCGTTGTGCGTGACGCCGATGTGATGCGGTCGGCATTCGGGGCATTCGGGGCCGTCGGCGTGGATCTCGACACGCATGTTTTTCGGGACTTGAACGACATGTGCAGGGCGCTCCCTCGGTTGCTCGGTGACGAGCATACGGTTTTCGCTGAACCAAATTGTTGCGGGAAACCCGGCAAATGAAAATCGAAGTTGCGGAATCTGAGAGCATCCATGACGCCATTCGTCGCGCATTCTCGGACGCTTATGAAGTATCTGTTGGTTCGCGTTACGTGATCGTCACGCAACGCCGCCGAGGGATTGAGAAAGTTTTTCAGATTCCCGATATGCCCGGGATTCTCCCGGCTACTTTTTGTTTCGATCTTCAGTTGCTTTTTCACTGTTTACCTGAATGAAAAAATTACTACGCTGGTTCCTCAACTGGATGAGCGGTGACGCTCTCGATGAAGTTGATCGGTTGCGCGAACAAAACAAACGCCAGAATGATCTGTGCGCTACACTTGCTCAAGACTCTCTCGCACTGGAGAAACTTCGAATCGAATATCAACACCTGCGCTCTCAGGTCATGCAACTGCGAGTTGAAAACTCCGACCCGAAGCAACTGGGCCGACTCGGTTGGCAGGTGAGTGCGTTCATTCCCGAAGAAACACTCCGGCATCTTCGAACGCATCCGCAAATATATAACGCCTTCGTCAATCGGATTGCGGCCGTCCTCGTCCACAACGCCGTTCAAGGGATCGTGAAGCTCAACTCGGCGGGAAAATCCGTCGCTTTGATTTTCGAGCCGTTGTCGCTTGAGTCGAAGCAACGAGTTGTTTCTACGTGGCTGGAGACCGACAAGGATCACCCATCGCTAATCTACAGTTGCGGCGACAATGAATCAGTCCGTAAAGTTCTGCCCGAGGCCGATTTCGGCCCGAAAGCTGATACTATTCAACGACTTATAGATGGTCCAAAATAGTTGAAACTTTTTGTTGCACGTCGGCACGGCTCGTGTATATTGTCCTCAGTTAGCCCAATAAAGGGCGAAACGGAAAACGAGACATGACCAGCTCAACCGTCAAGAAATACATCCGCGAAACCTTCGGCCTGAAGGTCCGGGTTTCCACCACGCCGACCAAGAATCCGTGGATCACAGTCTGGATTCCTATGGCCCTACGCGCACCCACAACGGCCTTCCCTGAGGCTTTTCGGCAGCGTTGCCTCCGGATTATCTATCCGAACGATCCGATTCTCCATAACCAAACGTCGGCAGGTAACGTTACTGATTATTCCATCGCCATGACAGCCCGGGAATGGACGAAACTGATCGAGGGCGCGACGATCTACGCCGACATTGGCGGACTCCTCTACGGTGTTCGATGCGCCGGGATCGACTCCGAATGGATGACTGAGGCGCAGGCAATCGCCTACGCGAAGAAACTTACAGGGGAAATTTGACACCGGGCAATCCTCGTGTATATTA
>Ga0134127_10000569_pt1 | contig 33177 bp, 18 predicted proteins | sample KB31753_FD_96459 | JGI IMG/M metagenome (GOLD analysis project Ga0134127, IMG submission 96459) | Terrestrial soil microbial communities with excess Nitrogen fertilizer from Kellogg Biological Station, Michigan, USA - KB3-175-3 | ecosystem: Environmental > Terrestrial > Soil > Unclassified ...
AGATTGCGGTTCTGGAAGTATTCATAGAGGCGGCCATGGAAGCTGTTGGTTCCACCCTTGATGGTCTGGTTGAACTGCCCGCCGGAGGAGTGGCCAAACTCCGGTGAAAACTGGTTCTGCAACACCGTGAACTGGTCGACCGCATCGTTGGGAATCTGAAGCAGCGGACCCGTGACACCTTTATTGTTATTGTCTACGCCCTCGACCGTGAAGTTGTTGTTGCGCGGCCGTTGTCCGGAAATCGAAGGTCCCGTTCCAAGACCGATGCCGCCGCTGCTGGCGACTCCGGCGCTAAGCAATGAGAGGTTGATCACGCCACTTCCGAGCGGGCCGCTGGAGGTAATCGGCGAATCCGCAATCAGTTGTGCGTCGAACGTTGTCTGAATCTGCGGCGTGGTGCTATCGATGGTCGCTGCCGTACCGCTTACTTCAATGGTCTCGCTTGCAGCTCCGGGCACCAAGGTCAAGTTGCGAGTGCCCGTCTTGTTAAGTTCAACGACAACCTGGTCCGATACGTTTTTAAACCCGGATGCCTGAGCAGTGATCCGGTACGTTCCGACTAGCAGGTGCTCAAAGCGATATTCGCCCGACGAGCCTGTCTTGGTGGTAGCGGTCGCGCCGGTAGCCACGCTGGTCAGAGTCACTTGAGCGCCCACAACGGCGGCACCCTGGGCGTCTAAAACTGTACCAACGATGTTGCCGTCGATCGCCTGACCGAAGGCGCTAACCGGACTGAGGCCAATCAAAACTAGGAGGGCCATTGCCACGAACCCAGTTAGCCTCAAAAAAGAAAACTTGCGAAAATAATTCATCGAATCCTCCCGCATTTGCGATGATCTCCTGGACCTGAAATGCGAAATACCTGAGAGTAATAACGAAGACAGAAGTCTTTGCAACCAAAGTTGCAAGTGTGATTCCAGAGACTTCGAAAATGCGAGGAGCATATTAATCAGGTACTTATGACTTTTGCAAGGTATTTGCGTTGTTTGGAATACCGTATTCTGGATGCCGGCTCGGGCCTCATATATGAAAAATTGTAGAAATACGGATTGCCGGTTGCCCTCTGGAACTCAGGCATTGTTGTAGAATCCAGCATCCCTGATGCTTAAAAATCAACCCATTAGCCGTATCCCCTTACTAGATCTGGATCGGCAATACCAGGGCATTCGCGACGAAATCCTGGCCGCGATCGAACGGGTTTGCTCCCTGCAGCAATTCGTCCTCGGCCCAGAAGTGGAAGCGTTCGAAGGCGAATTGGCAGCCTATCTGGGCGCGGGCTACGCAGTCGGCTGTGCATCCGGTACCGATGCCCTGTGGCTTTCCTTGGCTGCGGCGGGGGTTAAATCTGGCGAGCGGGTAATCACTACTCCTTTTAGCTTCTTTGCCTCTGCCAGCTCCATCGTGCGAGCCGGGGCCGAACCGATCTTTGTAGACATCGATCCCCACACGCTCAATTTGGATCCCCAAAAGGTCCGAACTGCGCTCGAGAACCCTGGGCAGGGCGAGCGAGCCAAAATCAAAGCGCTACTGCCCGTCCATCTTTACGGTCAGTGCGCGGACATGACGGCTTTTGAACGGATCGCCTCGGAATACGGTCTCTTGCTGATCGAAGATGCCGCCCAGGCGGTCGGGGCCAAGTGGGGCGCGAAGAACGCCGGCTCAATTGGGATCGCAGCCGCTTTTAGCTTCTATCCCACGAAGAACCTCAGCGCGTACGGCGACGCCGGTATCGTGACCACGAACGATCCGAAGATCGCTCTCGACCTACGCCGGCTGCGCAATCACGGCAGCCCTGAGCGATATCTGCACACCGAATTTGGGTGGAATGCGCGCATGGACGCAATGCAAGCGGCAGTGCTGCGGGTAAAGCTAAGACGGATCGATCGGTGGACCGCCAGCCGGCGACAACACGCCGAGACCTACAATCTTCTTCTCAAGAGTGCGGGCTTATTCGAGCGAGTCCTTCAACCCTTGCAAACCTCTCCCCACGCCTTCCACGTTTTCCATCAGTATGTGATTCGCTCACAACGACGCGATGAGTTGCGCGCTTTCCTGAAATCCCGCGAAATCGCAACCGAAGTGTACTATCCGATTCCTTTGCATTTGCAACCCGTCTTCTCATATCTGGGCTACAAAGAAGGAGACTTGCCGGAAGCCGAGCGCGCGTCGAAAGAGGTGCTGGCTTTACCCATGTTCCCGGAGCTGACGCAGGAGGAAATTAAGCGCGTCGTCGATACAATTGCGGAATTCTATCGTTAAGGGTCAGCTTACCCGCCTGACCATCGGGGTGTTCATCTTGTACTTGCGTTCGGTCGGAGGCCCGTCTGGATTCTTGAGATCCTTACCGCGCAGAATAAACGTGGGCAGGTCACCTTCCTTACCGAAATCCTCGTGCGAGATCGTAACCGGCAGAATGCCATTCAGCCGCTCGCGATAAGCGGTTTCATAGCGGTGCCGCTTTACGTTCCAGGTGAACACCCGCGCTTGGTTGTAGTCGAATGGCAGCCCGTCTTTGGGCTCGGAAAGAAGCATTAGGAACTGCGGCACCTGCTTATCGCTGTCCTTAACCTCGTTCAGCACGAAGCAGGCGACAATGCGCTGACCTTCGGCGTACTGCGCGACCTCGAGCGGAACATCGATGTCAACCAGTCGCCCGAGCACCCACCCCACGTGATCCTGGGAATCGCGCACGAGCCACCAGTCCTCCATCGGCGGCTTTTGGTCCTTCGCCATCGCCGGCTTCACGCCGCTGGGCAACGCCTTCTCCACCGTCGCCCGTTTCATCACCGTCAACTTTGAGCCTTGTGAGACCTGATAGAGGTGTTCGGTGTCACGCCCCGGTTCGACGTGGAGGTTCGTGTCATTGCGCGTGACTGCGGTGCCGGCGACCGGTGCATCTTTCGAATCTTGCGCCAACTTCAGGAAAGATCTGTAAACATCCTGGCTCACCAGGTACCGCTGCTCGACCCAACCTTCGACACCATTCGAGAGCCTAACCTTCGCAAACCGCTTTTCACGATCGATCACCTCGACCCGGTCGCCGTTCTTCGCCGTTCCAACCCTGTTGTAGACCTGCGCGAGTTGGTCGCGAAGCGTGACCTGGGGAGCGGACACATAGTCGACCTCAAGCACCCGTTGTCGATGCCGTCCGCAGGCGGAGAGCAACGCAGCCGCGGCAACCAGGAGCAAGAACAATTTTCTAGCGGGAGGTTTCACCGGAATGAATGCTCATCATAACGCAGTGCTCGGGCGGCGCTAGTTACGAATGGTGTAAGGGGTGGCATCCGGTGAGGGTGCTAAATGGCGGAAAGCTTTACAAAATTCTCTCGTGCACATAGCCGCTGGCGCTGAGCGCAGAGAGCAGCTCCGCAATGTGGTCGGGGCCTCGGGTTTCCATGGTGATATCAATCGCAGTGTCTCCGAGGTTCACGCCATAGTAGGCGCGGTCGTAAGCCGTCTCGACGATGTTGGCACGATGCTGCGCCAGAATTCCGGTCAACCGGTGGAGGGCACCGGGATAGTCTGGAAGATGAACCCGCAGCCGCACCAGTCGTCCATCCTTCACCAGACCGCGTTCCATGATGCGGGAAAGCAGGCTGACGTCAATGTTTCCGCCACATACCAGTACGGCAACTTTATTCCCGCTGAGCGACGTCTTGCGATTGATGAGCGCGGCAATGGATGCCGCGCCTGCGCCTTCGGCCAGCGTCTTCTCGCGTTCGAGTAGTAGAAGGATGGCGTTGGCAATCTCTTCTTCATCGACGGTCACGATCTCGTCAACGTATTTCTGAACCAGACGAAGTGTTCTGTCTCCCGCGCGCCGCACGGCAATGCCATCGGCAATGGTTGCGGCGGGGCTTAGCGTCACCGGCTTCCCTTCGGCGATGGCCACTTTCATCGAAGGCAGTCGCGCAGGCTGCACGCCAATGACCCGCACCCGGGGATTCGACTCCTTGATGGCGCAAGCTACGCCCGAAATCAAGCCCCCTCCGCCGATGGGAGCAACCACGGCCTCGATGTCCGGAACCTGTTGGATAATCTCCAGACCCATCGTCCCCTGTCCCGCCATGACAATTTCATCGTCAAAGGGATGAATAAACGTGAGGCCATATTGATGGCTGCGGCGAACCGCCTCTTCGCAAGCTTCGTCGTAATTGGCGCCGTGCAGGATGATTTCCGCCCCATAGCTTTTGGTCGCCGAGACCTTGATCAGCGGTGTGGTGAGGGGCATGACGATCTGCGCACGCACGCCATGTTTGCCCGCGTGATAGGCGACACCTTGGGCGTGGTTCCCGGCGGAGGCGGCAATCACCCCGTGAGAGCGTTCTTCCGGGGTGAGGGTCAGGAGTTTGTTCAGGGCGCCGCGTTCCTTGAACGCGCCGGTGCGCTGTAGATTGTCGAGTTTGAGATAAACCGAATTTCCCGTTAGCTGAGAAAAGTTTTCCGAGCGAGCGCAAGGAGAAAGATAGATCGAGTCACGAATCCGCCCCATCGCTCCCTGAATCGCTTCGAGCGTGAGCGGCCTTTCGGGAGCCTTCGCAGCTTTGGCGTGCATGAGAATCGGCCTAGACATTCAGAAGTCTGGTTGCCTCGTGAACTTTCGTATCTGGAGTGGTCGAAACGCGATTTCGAGCTTACGCTGACACCAGATCGCGTTTCGCGCGCGTTTTCGCGACCGTCTTGGGCACAGGTTGGCTTAGATACTTGTCGATCGAAGCCGCGGCTTTGCGTCCTTCCGCAATCGCCCAGACGACCAGAGATTGTCCTCTCCGCATGTCTCCGGCAGCAAACACGCCCGGAACCGATGACATGTAATCTCCGTTGGCTTCGACGTTGCCACGCACGTCCAGCTTCACCCCAAGCTGTTCGATCATTCCGTTGCGCACCGGGCCGGTGAAGCCCATCGCAAGCAGAACCAGATCCGCTTCCATGACAAACTCAGTGTCCGCGATTGGCTCAAATTTGGGTGGAGCACCAACCTTGATTCCATGCAACTGTTTCACATTTCCGTTGCCGTCGCCCGTGAACTTGGAGGTCGCAATACTCCACTGGCGAATCCCACCTTCCTCGTGCGCTCCTTCCACCCGCAGCTGCATCGGCCACAAAGGCCAAGGCGTCTGGGGTGCCCGTTCCTCCGGAGGCTGGGGCATAATCTCGAACTGATGAACCGAGATCGGGTTCTGCCGATGAGCCGTTCCCAGGCAATCCGCACCCGTGTCGCCGCCGCCAATAATGATGACGCGCTTGCCGTTGGCGAGAATGTCCAAGGTGGGATCGAGCATGTCTCCCTGGCAGCGCTTGTTGGCCTGCGGCAGATACTCCATGGCGAAGTGGATGCCCTTCAGTTCCCTGCCTGGCACATTCAGATCGCGGCCAGCTTCAGACCCGCCAGCTAAGAGAATCGCATCGAACTCCCGCTGCAAGTCTTCGACGGGGACTGTCCGCCCCACGTGGGCATCGGTGACGAACTTCACGCCTTCGGCTTCCATCTGATCAACACGGCGATCGAGAACTTGCTTCTCCATCTTGAACTCAGGGATACCGTAGCGAAGCAGGCCACCAATACGATCTGATTTTTCGTAAACCGTGACCCAGTGCCCGGCACGATTCAACTGCTGTGCAGCAGCCAGGCCGGCAGGTCCGGAGCCGACAACTGCGACCTTCTTCCCTGAGCGGAACTTTGGAAGCTCTGGCTGGATCCATCCCTCCGACCATCCTCGATCCACGATGTTCTTCTCGATGTTCTTGATCGTCACGGCCGGCTGGTTGATACCGAGCACGCAGGCGGCCTCACACGGCGCCGGGCAAATGCGTCCGGTGAATTCTGGGAAATTGTTGGTCGAATGAAGCTGACGCAGAGCCTCCTTCCAGCGTCCGTTGTAAACCAGATCATTCCAGTCGGGAATGAGATTGTTTACCGGACACCCGGTGTGACAGAAAGGCACGCCGCAATCCATGCAGCGGGCGCCTTGCGCACGCAGCTTATCTTCCGGGAAGTCCTGATAGATCTCGAACCAGTCTTTGACCCGCTCTGCCACCGGCCGACGCGCGGAGGTTTCGCGGCCGAATTCCTTAAAGCCGGTGACCTTACCCATGCAGCGCCTCCACCAGTTCCGGTATCGGCGGTGGCTGTCCGGGGATGTAATGGCTGCGAGAACGGCTCACGCCGAGCACGCGTTTGAATTCGTGGGGGAAGATCTTGATGAACCTTGGCAACATCTCCATCCAGTTATCGAGAATGTGTTTTGCCCGCTTACTGCCGGTCAGATCGAAATGCTTCTGAATGAGACCGTGAATCAGGTCGACATCGCGCGGCTCGATGACCGACTCCAGATCGACGGATGCGAGGTTGCAGCGGATCTCAGTGAAATCACCGCGCTCATCAAAGACATAGGCGATGCCGCCGCTCATGCCGGCGGCAAAGTTCCGCCCGCAGGAGCCAAGCACAACCACCAACCCGTTCGTCATGTACTCGCAGCCGTGATCGCCGACGCCTTCGACCACCGCCGTTGAACCCGAGTTACGAACCGCAAATCGCTCGCCGGCAACTCCGTTGAAGAACGCCTCACCGCTGGTCGCACCATAGAGCACGACGTTACCGATAAGGATATTTTCCTCAGCAGCGAAGGTTGAAGTCTTCGGGGGACGGACCACCAGCCTGCCACCGGAGAGCCCTTTGCCCACGTAGTCGTTCGCGTCCCCTTCGAGCGTCATGGTCACGCCCTTGGAGAGGAAGGCGCCGAAGCTTTGTCCCGCTGAGCCTTCGAACTGGATGCGGATGGTGTCGCCCGGCAAACCTTCAGAACCGTAGCGGCGCGCAATTTCGCCGCTCAACATTGCACCCACGGTGCGGTGCACGTTACGGATCCCCAGATCAAGCGTCACCGGTTCGCGATTCTCAATCGCCGCTTTGGACCGCTTGATTAACTCATGATCGAGCGCCTGATCAAGCCCGTGATCCTGCGGCTGGACACAATGGCGTGCCACACGGCCCGGCAGCGGCGGGTTGTAGAGAATGGCTGAGAGGTCGATGCCACGCGCTTTCCAGTGGTTCACCGCCGGCTGCATATCGAGCATGTCAACCCGGCCAACCATGTCGTCGAACTTCTTGAAGCCGAGGTCGGCCATGTACTGACGCACCTGCTCAGCGACAAAGAAGAAGTAATTGATGACATGCTCGGGTTTTCCGGCAAACTTCGAGCGCAGTTCGGGATCTTGCGTGGCGATGCCCACCGAACATGTGTTCAGGTGGCACTTGCGCAGCATGATGCAGCCCAGGGTTACGAGCGGGGCGGTGGAGAAGCCGAACTCTTCCGCACCGAGCAGGGCAGCAATGACTACATCGCGGCCGGTTTGCAGCTTGCCGTCGGTTTGCACACGAATGCGGCTGCGCAGGTCGTTCATCAACAAGACTTGTTGGGTTTCGGCCAGGCCAAGCTCCCAGGGAACGCCTGCGTGCTTGATCGAACTCAGAGGCGAAGCTCCGGTGCCACCACTGTCGCCCGAAATCAGAACCACATCAGCGTGCGCTTTCGCTACTCCAGCGGCAACCGTTCCTACGCCAATTTCCGAAACCAGCTTCACCGAAATACGAGCCTTGGGATTGGTGTTCTTTAAGTCGTAGATCAATTGCGCAAGGTCTTCGATTGAATAGATGTCGTGATGAGGCGGCGGAGAGATTAAGCCCACCCCGGGAATTGAGTGCCGCAGACGTGCAATGACATCATCCACTTTGTGGCCGGGTAACTGTCCACCCTCGCCGGGCTTGGCGCCTTGCGCCATCTTGATCTGCAGTTCGTCGGCATTGACGAGGTAATTCGTGGTCACGCCAAAACGCGCCGACGCAACTTGCTTAATCGCGCTGCGCCGCGAGTCGCCGTTCGCGTCCGGTTTGTAGCGGGCTTCGTCCTCGCCCCCCTCGCCGGTGTTTGACTTGCCACCCATACGATTCATGGCGATCGCAAGCGTCTCGTGCGCCTCCTTGCTGATCGAACCGAATGACATCGCGCCGGTAGTAAACCGCTTCACGATGTCTTTGGCGGGCTCAACTTGATCGATCGACACCGGTTTGCGGGCCTTCTTGAACTTCATCAAACTGCGCAAGGTCGCCAGGTTCTCGTTTTGCTTGTCGATGAGATCGGTAAATTCCTGGAAGGTTTTGAAGCTCTCATCGCGGACGCTGTGCTGCAGTTTGCTGATGGTCAGGGGATTCAGCAGATGGTACTCCCCGTTGATGCGATAGTGGTAACTTCCGCCAAGAGCCAGCTCAGTCTCGGCTTCGGTGAGCGGGCGGAAGGCGAATTCGTGCCTCATCTGCGCTTCGCGGGCAAGCACGTCCAGACCAACACCTCCGACGCGCGAAGTTGTGCCGGAGAAGTACGCATTGACGAGATCTTTATTGAGACCGATCGCCTCAAATACCTGCGCGCCGCGATAGCTCTGCAGCGTGGAAATCCCCATCTTAGAAAAGGTCTTCAAGAGGCCCTTATTAATCCCCTTGATGAAGTGCTTCACCGCGACGTCGGGCGTGAGGCCGGTGGGGAAGTAGGCCCGCGCCGAAAGGTCTTCGAGGGTTTCAAGCGCCAAATAAGGATTGATCGCACTGGCACCATAACCGATCAGGAGAGCGAAGTGCATCACTTCGCGCGGCTCGCCGGATTCGATAATCAAGGCCACCAGCGTGCGCGTTTCTTCCCGAACCAGCAAGTTGTGAACGGCTGCCAGCGCCAGCAGGCTCGGAATAGGCGCGTAGTCTTTGTCGACGCCACGATCCGAAAGAATCAATAGCGTATAACCCGACTTCACCGCTAGAGATGCACGCTTCGAGAGTTCATCGAGCGCCGAACGCAGACCCGCTTCGCCATCCGAAGCGCGAAACAGGGCAGGCAAGGTGATCGCCAGTAGATCACCGCGCGAGACTCGGCGCAGCTTCTCCAGATCCCGATTGGTCAGAAGCGGATGCTGCAGCTTCAGCGTGTGGCAGTTCTCCGGCGTCTCGTCGAGAATATTGCGCTCGGTGCCGATGTAGCTGATCAGCGACATCACCATCTCTTCCCGGATGGGGTCGATGGGCGGATTCGTCACCTGCGCAAACAGCTGCTTGAAATAGTTGAATAACGGCTGCGGCTTATCGTTCAGGCAAGCTAACGGAGTATCGGTTCCCATCGAGCCTATGGGCTCTTCGCCCTTCACCGCCATCGGCTCGAGAATCATATTCAGGTCTTCGGCGGTGTAGCCGAACGCGCGTTGCCGAGCCAACATTGTCGAGTGGTCCGACGGGTGAACCCGCATTGGCTCCGGCAACTGATCAAGCGTGATCTGATTTTCTTTCAACCATTCGCCGTAAGGCTGGCGAGAAGACAAGGCCTTCTTGATTTCCTTGTCGGCGATGATCCGGCCTTGCACGGTATCCACGAGGAACATCTTGCCCGGCTGCAGGCGGCCTTTGTGCTTGATCCTCTCGGGCGGAATGGGAAGCACACCGGTTTCCGATGCGGCCACCACCAAATCATCGTCGGTTACGACATAGCGACCAGGACGCAGGCCATTGCGGTCGAGCGTCGCGCCAATTACACGCCCGTCGGTAAAAGCAATTGCGGCCGGACCGTCCCAGGGTTCCATCAGCGAGCAGTGATACTCGTAGAACGCCCGCTTTTCCGGTTTCATGTGCGGATTGCCGGACCAGGCCTCGGGGATGAGCATCGCCATGACATGCGGCAAACTGCGGCCGGACTGAAACAGCAACTCAACCGCGTTATCAAAGCTGGCGGAATCGCTGCCGCCCGGCTCAATGATCGGGAACAGCTTCTTGATGTCGTCGCCGAATAGCGGCGTGTCTAGGATCGACTGGCGCGCGCGCATCCAGGCGACGTTGCCCTTCAGGGTGTTGATTTCGCCATTGTGTGCGACATAGCGGTAGGGATGGGCCAGCTTCCAACTCGGAAACGTGTTCGTCGAAAACCGCTGATGGACAAGGCAAAGGGCGCTCCTCACGTCCGGATCGGAGAGTTCGCCGTAGAAGTTCGCGATCTGGGGCGCGAGCAGCAGCCCCTTGTAAACGATCGTCCGCGCTGAAAGCGAGGGAATGTAAAAGAACTCCTTGTCCTCGATGTCCGAAGCGGCGATCTCACTCTCGGCTCGCTTGCGCACGACGTACAGCTTGCGCTCGAACGTGTCCTCGTGCATCTCCGCCGGGCGGGCCACAAAAATCTGCTGGATGTAAGGTTGCGAGGCACGGGCAACGCGGCCGATGGCATCGCCATTCACCGGCGTGTCGCGCCAACCAAGAACGGTTAGTCCCTCTTCCTGAATGATCCGCTCGAGGACGCCTTCGCAGTTCAGTCGTGGCTGCTTCTCGACCGGCAGAAAGGTCATGCCAACCCCGTACTCCCCCGGCCCGGGCAGTTCGAAGTTAAGCATCTCGCACTCGCGCGCAAAGAACTGGTGGGGAATCTGAATGAGCACACCTGCGCCATCACCCGTTTCCGGATCGCAGCCGCAGGCACCGCGGTGCGTCAGATTGATGAGGATCTGGATGCCCTGCTCAACGATGGTGTGGCTCTTTTCTCCACGGATGCTGGCCACAAAACCAATACCGCAGGCATCGCGCTCGGTCGCCGGATCATAAAGACCCTGCGCCGGAGGCAAACCGTTGTTTGTCTTCCAATGCTTCAGAACAATGCTCCTGGCTTGGTCGTTGGCGTCTTGTCGTCGGCCTTCTCGGAGGTGAGCTACGCCGTGGTTGATCCTAAAGCATTTCGAGTAGCGATAACGCTGGAGGGCTGGGGCCTCTCGAATTGCTACAACCAACTACAGCAGCCAACGACGGCTTTCGGTCGCGCGCGCCACGACCCGCTATATATCTTTGTTACAGCCACTTGGGGTCAAAAGTCGAATTCAGAATTTCGATGAGGCGGATGGAAAAATCGGGATGGGTTCTTTTGGCCGGAATCAAGCGATAGACATCGACGGCCGCCGGTTCTTCCCCCTCACGCTCGAGCAAGAAAGCCGACCTCCGACACCCGCGACTGCGGTTTCCCCGGATCGGACGCGGACCGCAATTCTTTGGCGGAACCCTTAATCAGCACTTTTTTCGATCTGCGCTATCGAAAAACCTGCTTTGGGATCGCCCGACCTTTCCGGTATATTCGTTTTTTATGCCATCCACATCCCAGACAACGTTGTCGATGCCCATGCGAATGAAGGGCACACGAATTACCGTCTGGGGTGGGCGTTGAGCAGAAAACAGAAATAAGGATTCAGCTCAAGACCCACAGCCAGAAAAAGCCGGCTGGTGGGTCTTTCGTGCGTATGGGGCATTTGGATTTGTCGCCGAGGGCCCTAGTTTCCACGACTTCGGGATGAACATGGCTTTCCGCCATGCGGTTGAGGTTACAACCTTGAGATCACAACCAGGAGCTGGGGCTCTCGGTCGGAAGGGTTTAGGAGAAATACGTCATCATGGAAACTGAGTTGTGTGGGGGGCGCCGATGATCGTTATGAAATTTGGCGGAACCTCTGTCGAAAGCGCCGACGCCATTGAGCGCGTCTCGAAGATCGTCGGCAGCCGCATTAAACAATCGCCTCTTGTTGTGGTAAGTGCCATGGCAAAGGTGACCGACCAACTGGTGGCTATGGGGAACACGGCCGTCACCGGCGACGGCAGTGAAGCTCTGGCCTCGGTTGAAGCTCTGCGCGAGCGCCACCAGGAAACGGCCAAGACCCTTTTAGGGGAGAAACGTGCCGCAGCTCTTGCTCCCAAGCTCCATGCACAGTTCCTCGATCTGGAGAACTTCGTTCGCGGCCTGGCCGCGGTTCGCGAGTTGACACCTCGCGGCAGCGACTACCTTCTTTCTTTCGGCGAACTGTTATCCAGCCTCATCGTGGCTGACGCCTTCCTCGTTCGCGGGGTCCAAGCGGCCTGGGTGGATTCCCGCGAGTGCTTGGTAACCGACACGACTCACACCCGTGCCGTCCCGCTAATGGAGGAAACGCGAGAGAAATCCAAGAAGAAGATTGTCCCTCTACTTGCGAAGAAGAGAATTCCGGTTATGGGTGGGTTCATCGCTGCCAGCGCGGACGGCATTCCGACCACCCTTGGTCGAGGCGGCTCCGACTACTCTGCCGCCATCATGGGCGCAGCCCTCAATGCCGATAAGATCGAGATCTGGACAGATGTCGAAGGCATGATGACGACCGATCCGCGCCTCTGTTCCGGTGCCCGTACCATCAAGCAGATCAGCTTCAACGAAGCCGCCGAGCTCGCCTATTTCGGGGCCAAGGTGCTGCATCCTCTCACCCTTCTTCCCGCCATCCATAAGAACATTCCGGTTTATGTTCTGAACTCGCGCAATCTGAAGAGCACTGGAACCGAGATTACCGCGCAATCGCCACCGAGCCGCGACGTCTTCCGCGCCATCACTGCCAAGAAAGGGGTCAGTATCGTGAACGTGGTGGCTTCGCGCGGCGTGGGCGTGCACGGATTCCTGCGCTCGGTTTTCGAAGCCATGGATCGCCACGCGGCTTCGGTAGACATCGTTGCCATCTCGGAAGTCAGCATGTCCTTCACCATCGAGACCAAGCGGCTGGGAGAAGCGCTGATAAGAGACCTGGAGCAGATTGCCGACGTCAACGTCGACAACGACCAGGCAGTCATATGCCTAGTAGGCGAGGATATTCACGGCAAGCCCGGCATTGCCGCCAGTGTGTTTAACACTGTCGCCGAGGCCCAGGTCAATATTCGAATGATTTCCCAAGGTGCGTCCGAAATAAACATCAGCTTCGTCGTCAAAGAGGATGATGTCCCGAGAGTAGTCCGCCATTTGCATGACCACTTCTTTAAGGCGCACGCGCGGCCAGCGGGAAATTCCGCAAAAAAGAAGAACGGAGTGCGAATTAACGGGACAAAGCGGCTGCGGAAGGGGACAGAGAACGGCAAATCCCCGCTCAGGCGAGCGCTGGCGGCAGCAATCTAGGAGCAGGAGAGCAGATTGAATCCACTTACGGCATCCTGGGACGAACCTGCGAAGGCGAGCACCTCGCCTCGCAAGCCGCTGAAGGTCGCAATTGTCGGCTTCGGAACGGTGGGCAGTTCGGTGGCTCGCATTCTTACTGAGCACCCCCCCGAGGGTCTCCTCCTGAGCTACATCTTCAATCGCAATTTTGAGCGAAAGCGGAAGAGTGCGGATTGGGTACCGCCCACGGTCGAGTGGACGAGCAACATCGATGACATTCTTTCTTCGGATGCAGACATCTTTGTCGAACTTGTCGGGGGACTTGAACCCGCAGGCGCGTGGATTCGCAGCGCGGTGGAATCCGGCAAGTCGGTCGTCACCGCGAATAAGCAGATCATCGCGCGCTACGGCCCGGAGTTGGTGGCCCAAGCCCATTCTCGCGGCGGCCACGTCGCCTTTGGAGCGTCTGTGGCTGGCGGGGTTCCGGTCATATCGGGCTTACAAGAGGGTCTTGCCGGCGATGAACTGGTCGAGCTGTGCGGAATTCTGAATGGTACCTGCAACTACATCCTGACCCGTATCGAGAACGCAGGAATTTCTTTTGCCGATGCCCTCGCCGAAGCTCAAAAATTCGGCTATGCGGAAGCAAATCCCTCCGAAGATGTCGACGGTTACGACGCCCGCGCCAAGATCACAATCCTATGCCGAGTGGGGCTGCGTTGCGCCGTCTCTCACTCGGAAATTCCTACGCGTTCGATTTCCGTGATTGAACCCGTCGACTTCGAGTATGCAAAGCTGCTGGACTGCACCATTCGCCAGATTTCGCGCGCGGAAAAGACTGCTGGGCGACTGCTCGCCTCGGTTGAGCCGACCCTGGTGCACAGCTCGTCTCCGCTCGCCGGTGTAGAAGGCCCGCAAAATCTCGTGATGTCTACGGGTAAGTTCGGTGGAGAGACGATTTTTGCCGGCCATGGGGCGGGGGGAAATGCAACTGCAGTGGCAGTTGTTTCGGACCTTATTTCTATCGTCCGCCTGCGCCAGATCGGCGGCGTTGCGATCCACGAAAACGGGCTTGCTCGCCTGAGCGTTAGTTCCGACTTCACCACACGCCACTACCTTCGCTTCACCGTGGAGGACGAGCCCGGAATCATCGCCGCTCTGGCCACCATTTTTTCGAAAGCGGGCATCAACATCGATTCCGTCTTCCAGAAACCCGGATTCCCGGCGTCGAAGCTGCCATTCGTGATCACCCTCGAGCCCTGCCCAACTTCTCTGGTCGAGGAATCACTGAAACAGATCAACCAACTCAGGTTCCTGGTGCAGCCGTGCGTGGCCCTGCCAATTCTTGACTAGTCGGCTTGGAAAATTCGACGCAACCCTTTTCGTGGGTCATTCAGGGGCGTGTTTGACGTCAGGCAGTGGTTTACCGCTGGAATCAAAGAAGCAGCGCCCAAATTGGCTCAAACGGCAGGGGAAAGCGTCTATGCCATAACCGGAATTTCGAACCCGTCCGGCAGGAAGCCGGCGCGGCCCATGGCGACTTCCACTTCCGGGTTTCGCATGAAGGTGTTCCAGACATGCTGGGAGCGTGCATTCTCGGCCATCAGCATGCTGATACCTACGTCAATGCCGAGCACGTCTTTGCTGGCCCAGCCGGTGATTGGGTTGAAGGCGTCGACAAAGCCGTACTTGCGCCAGGTCTGCTTTTCATAGCGGCTGCGCAAGGTGCGTAGCACGGTCAATGATTCATTGAAGAGGAATGGTAACGATCCCGCCGAAGCCGCCGGTACCACGCTCCCGTCAATCGGCCCCAGCAGCGGCGGCCCTCCCCAGGCGACGTATCCGCGGGTTGAATCGGAGGCAGTGATGCCCCAGATGTTCTCGGAATAGCTGGGGAAATGATGGCTCAGCGAGGTGCAGAACTCGCGATGGGCCTGGCAGGCGACAATCGAATTCTGGAAGTAGTTGGCGTATTCGTCATGCTTGTCGCGGAAATCGAACCACGCGTGCGAGAACTGGTGCACAAACAGCGGTGCTGGGCTCGAAATGTACTGGTGACCCGCATAGACCATCTTCGGACGCCGCACCGCATGCCAACTTTCCGCAGGAATCGGATGCGTCGGCGAACCCATCGCCAGCAAGTACAACATCATCGATTCGCAATAGGAATCCCAGCGGAAGCGGCTAAAACCCTGCTCGGGCGTCCATGCCAGAGCGAATGTATCGCCTCCGTTCATGGCCCAATTCCAATCGACGCGGTGGTAGAGCGTGGTTGCATCCCGGTGGATCTCTGCGTTCGAAAACTGTTCACGACAGGTCAAAGCTCCGCAGAGCAGGATGGCAGTGTCAATGGGCGAGACCTCGGAAAGCTTGTAGCGCGTGCCGGTGTTTCGCTCCATGAAGTGATAGAAGAGTCCATTCTCCGTCGGCGTTTCATGGGACAAATAGTGAAGCGTCTGCCGAACTCGCGCCTGAATCTCGCCGCGGGGACGAAAGCGTCGCTGATGTCCAATGCAAAGGGCCGTCAGCCCAAATCCCGTGGCCGCAATGCTCGCCTTGGTTCTCGCTCCCCCGCCATCGGCATTGCCCCGGTCGCGAATCAACCCGGTGCGCGGGTCAGCTTCATTCCAGAAGAAGTCGAAGGCCGCTCGCTCGAGTTCATCGAGGAGAGCATCGTCGGGGGGTGAGACGCGAGGAGCGAGAGGCACGAGACCGACGGCTAGGCCACCCTTGGTGAAGGGGAAAGCGGCGGCCCCGGTCATAACCACGCGAAGGAAATGACGACGGGAAAAACTCATTGCTTCGTTTTCAGTACCTTCATTATGTCCAGAGTTGCTGCCCAGAGACAATCCTGAAAAAGCGAACACCCACCTTTTCTTCAGGAGGTCAGGAAAATTTTTCTCGAATCAGCGCTCAACCATGAATTACTTGCTTAGGCGCATCTTCTTCCCACCCGCAATTAGAGTCAAAACATTCGCGGCCTCAGGGATAACCTGAGTAATTAGGGCCCTTGCCTTAATTGCGACTGCTTCACCCAGCCCGGCGATATTTATAATGACGAGCGACGCGGGCTGCGCGCGCGGGCGGGTCATCGACGTCTAACTGCAGAGCGATGAAACCCTTACCGCGGTTTTCGGCATCTCTGGTTGGAACCACGGGCAGCGGCGTTTTTTCTCGAGCAACGTAAGTAGAAGCAATCGGCTTCCGAGCCGGACTCGGCCAAATGTCAGACAGCGAAAACTTCTGGAGCAGCTGGCAGGAGCGCCTCAGCGCACTCAGGAATGTCCCCCCGATCCTGAGGATTGTCTGGCGCTCCGGACCGGGCGTGGTCTCGTTTGGGATTGGGGCCAGGGTCGTCGCCGCGCTGCTCCCGGTGGCCATCGGGTATATCCCCAAGCTGATCATCGACATCCTCGATCACGCGCTCAAGACTCACGAACCCGTGCCCACCCGTCTTTGGTGGCTGGTGGGCGTAGAATTCGGCCTCGCCGTGCTGAATGGGGTCGTTCTGCGGATGATCGACTACTCCGACTCCCTGCTGGCGAACAAGTACACCCGTCACGTCAGCATTCAGGTGATGAAGCACGCCTCGGAACTCGACCTGACCGCTTACGAGGATCCTATCTTTTACGATCGTTTGGAACGCGCCCGCGTGCAGGCGACGGATCGCCTGGTCATGATCCAGTCTATCGGCCGGCTCCAACTGCAGGTCATTACGGCAATCGGCTGGACGGTCGCCGTCATGCTGTATTCGCCTTGGCTCATGCTGCTACTGGTTGCGGCGGTGTTGCCCGCGTTTCTGGGCGAGACGCACTTTGCATTTCTCGGATACGCCAAGAATTTTCGACAGACTCCGATCAAGCGCCAGCTCGACTACTTGCGCCAGGCTGGAGCCACCAAGGAAGCCGCCAAGGAACTTAAACTTTTCAACCTCAGCCAGTTCTTTACCGGCCGCTTTCGAAAGCTCTCCGACGTTGTTTATCAGCAGGATGTGCAGCTCGCACGCAGGCGTCTTGGTATCGGGTCGATTCTGTCGATCATCAGCACCGGCGGCTATTACGGGGCTTATGCCTATGTCATCTGGAGAACGCTTGCGGGGAAATGGGGAATCGGCACGTTTTACTTCCTCACCGCGGCGATCCTAAATGCCAGCAGCAACATTCAACAGGTCCTCTCGACGCTATCGGGGATCGCCGATCAAGCTTTGTTCCTCACCGACTTGCTCGCCTTTTTTGAGATGAAGCCGACGATCCGATCGAAGCCCAATGCGTTACCCGCGCCGCGGCCGATCAAGCAGGGATTTGAATTTCGCGACGTATCTTTCGTTTATCCGGGTACTGAGCGTCGGGTTCTGAACCGTCTGAACTTCCATTTGAGTCCCGGCGAGCGGGTTGCGCTGATCGGTGAGAATGGACAGGGCAAAACCACCATCGTCAAGCTCATTACCCGACTGTATGACCCGAGCGAAGGCCAGGTGCTGCTCGATGGCGTGGACTTGCGCGAATACGACCTCGAAGACCTTTATCGTGAGATCGGGGTCATCTTCCAGGACTTCATGCGCTATGAGATGACGGCTCGCGAAAATATCGCCGTCGGCAAAATCGATGAGATCGAGAACAAGCTGATGCTGGAGGACGCCGCACACAAGAGCCTCGCCGATGAAGTCGTGGCCAAGCTGAGTGCCGGATACGAACAGATGCTCGGCCGCCGCTTTGAAAGCGGTGTGGATCTGTCGGGCGGCGAGTGGCAAAAGATTGCCTTGGCTCGCGCCTATCTCCGAGATGCACAGCTTCTAGTGCTCGATGAACCCACAGCCGCTCTCGACGCCCGCAGTGAGTATCAAGTTTTTCAGCGATTCGCCGAACTCACGACTGGCAAGATGGCTCTGTTTATTTCTCACAGATTTTCAACGGTGCGGATGGCAGACCGCATCGTAGTACTTGAGAACGGAAGCATCGCCGAAGAAGGTACGCACGAGAAGCTCACCCGCATGGGCGGACGCTACGCCGAGATGTTTGAAATGCAAGCCGCCAGTTACCGCTGATTGAGGAATGCCCGAGAATACCCATATCGAGATGCTCGAATCGGTCATGGAGCACACACCGCAAGGCCCGGTGCCGCGTCCGCCGACTCCCGAGCAGTTGCGGCAAGGTGCCGAGGAATTGTCTCGCTTGCTGGCCTGGAATCCAGGGGTACACGATTCCGGCTTTTTCACGGCGCGTTGGAGGGCCATGTACGCAGCTCTCAAGCCGGCACTCGACAAGGTAAACCGCACGACGCGCACCAAGGACGATCCCGACGACCTCCGCTGGCTGCGCGACAACATGGCGATGCTCTGGGCGGCGGTCTGGAACACGCGCAGTGCGTTCAAACTGCTTCGCAATTTGCCGCATGCGCGTACTCCGAATGGCCTCACGATTCCGCGCTCGGCCGCCGTTTCCGAAGCCTACTTGCACGCCGTCCAGTTCAGTTTCGCGGAAAAAGCCTTCTCCGAGTATCTGAGTGCCTTTCAGAAACACACGGTTCTGAAGTTTCAGGAACTATGGTCGGTCATTCCATCGATGGAATTGGTTCTCCTCGAACAGGTCGCAGTTCGCGCCCGGAAGTTTCTGGAAAATTCGTCGCCTTCCTCGGTAGGAATTTGCGTCCGCAGCCTGCGCGAGATCAACGAACTGCAATGGAAGGACACACTCGATCCCCAGATTGCGTTTGATTCCATTCTTCGTCAGGACCCCGCCGGTGCTTATCCCCACATGGACTATGACAGCCGCAGCCTATATCGGGAGCGGGTAGTCAAACTGGCCGAGCGTTCTGATAGCACGGAGATGGAAGTGGCTTTCGAGGCCGTCGCTCTGGCGCGCCGGTCCGCCGAGCGCAGGTATGAAGACCAACGTGTCGCTAAGCGTCAATCCCACGTCGGCTACTACCTGATGGCAGAAGGCCTGCCCCAATTGCAAAGCCGAATCCGTTTCCGGCCGTCGCTGATCCAGCGCGTCCGCGCCTTCTTGAAGAATCACCCAGATGAGTTCTACCTGCCGGGCATCGAGGTACTCACGTTCGGAATCATGTCGGCGATTGTGCTGCTTCTTACCAGCACCTTTACGCCACCGCTCCTAATTCTTCTCTCGATGCTGGTGCTGTTGCTGCCGTGCTCGCAAAGCGCGGTGCAGTTGATGAACTACCTGACGACCACCCTGCTTCGGCCGGAAATTCTGCCGAAGCTGGACTTCTCAAAGGGTATCCCCGAAGACTGCACCTCATTGGTCGCGGTTCCCGCCCTCCTGCTCAATGAGAAACAAGTGCGACGCCTGGTGGAGGATCTCGAGGTTCGATTCCTTGCTAACCACGATCCGAATCTGCACTTCGCGCTGCTTACAGACCTGCCTGATTCACCAGTCCCCGCGCACGAAGATGATCCCCTCGTCAGCGTCTGCGCTGACCTGATTTCCGATCTCAACGAGAAATATTCAGACAAGCAAAGCAGTTCGTTTCTCATGTTGCATCGGCATCGCGTGTACAACCCGCGCGAGCAGGTCTGGATGGGCTGGGAGCGCAAACGTGGCAAGCTGATGGACCTGAGCAAACTTCTTTTCAGCGAATACGACAGCTTCCCGTTCAAGGCAGGAGACGTCTCCAAGCTCTCCAAGGTCCGCTACGTGATCACGCTCGACGCCGACACCGAACTACCTCGCGGAACCGCGCATAAGCTCGTCGGCACGCTTGCTCACCCCCTCAACCAAGCGATTATCGATCCCGAGAAAAACGTCGTTGTGGCTGGGTACGGGATATTGCAGCCGCGCGTGCGCATCAGCGTTCAAAGCGCCGCGCGCTCGCGGCTGGCCAACATCTATTCCGGTCAGACGGGCTTCGATATCTATACTCGCGCGGTCTCCGACGTTTACCAGGACCTCTACGGGGAAGGAATTTTTGCTGGCAAAGGAATTTTTGAAGCGCAGACCGTCCACCATGTACTCGATCGGCGCTTCCCGCAGAATGCGCTGCTGAGTCACGACCTGATTGAGGGAGCTTACGCGCGCGTCGGTCTGGTTACCGATGTGGAAGTCGTCGAGGATTACCCTTCTCACTACAGCGCCTACAATCGCCGCAAGCATCGCTGGTTGCGAGGCGACTGGCAGATCACGAGTTGGCTGTTCACCCGGGTGCCAGATGAGAGCGGCCGCCTGGTCCCGAACCCTATCGCGCTGGTTTCGCAATGGAAAATTTTCGATAACCTGCGTCGCAGTTTGGTCGAACCGGCAACGTTGATCCTGTTTGTCTTCGGCTGGCTCGTTCTCCCCGGTTCACCGACGCGATGGACGATTGCGGCCGCGGCGATTCTTTTCGTGCCGGTGTGGTTCGAGTTCCTGTTCACTTTGATTCGAGCAGCCTTTGAACAAAAGCGGGCGGTGGCTCGCGAGGCGCTTGCTGCCTTGATCGTCTCGAACTTCAGCGTCCTGCTCAGTGTGACTTTCCTTCTGCATCAGACTCTGGTCTCGCTTGACGCCGTGGTGCGCACCCTTATTCGCCGATTGTTCACCCGTCAGCGCCTGCTCGAGTGGGAAACGGCCGCCGAGGCTGAAGCCGGTCGCAGCAAGCGCACGCCCGTTGACATTTACCTCAACTGGATGCCGCTAATCGCCGTCCTCCTCGGTGTGATTGTCTTTTTCGGCCGGCATGCGGGATTTGACTCAGCCCTTCCGATTCTTGTTTTGTGGGCCTGCAGCAAAGCCGTTTCTGTTTGGCTCAACCATCCGCCACAACTCTCACGGACCGAAGCCTCCGAGAAGGACAGGCTCTTCCTCCGCCGCGCTGCCTTACGCACGTGGCGCTACTTCGCTGAGTTCAGCAACGAAGAGCACAATTGGCTGATCCCCGACAACTTGCAGGAAGATCCTTTTCGCGTGGCCGCGCGAGTTTCCCCGACCAATATCGGACTGCTTTTGAACGCCCGCCAGGTGGCTTGCGAGTTCGGCTACTTAGCGCTCCCCGAATTTGCCGACCGCACCGCACGAACCCTGGCGACCATCCGCCGCATGAAGCGTCATCGCGGTCACCTCTTCAATTGGTACGACACCAAGACGCTCGATCCTCTGCCACCGCTGTTCGTTTCCACCGTCGACAGCGGCAACCTCGTCGCATCGTTGTGGACCTTGCAGCTCGGCTGCAAGCAACTTCTGGAGCGCCCAGTCCTGCGCACTGCCATGGCTGAAGGCTTCCTGGATCACTTGCGGGTGTTGACTGACGTTCGTGCCTTTCCTCGGGGGCTGTTCGTAAGGCTGCAGCGCAGAGTCGAGCACGGCGATTGGCTCAAGACGTTGCTCAAATTCCCGGTGCCTGCTCTCGAACGTATCGCCGACAAAGATCTCGAAGCCAAGCATGCAGAAGACGTGAAGTGGTTCGCAAACGAAGCGGCGCACAGGCTGCAGGCGATTCATCATCTTGTCGCCCGTTTTACTCCGTGGATGTTGCAGGATTTCGCCGAACTCCGACACGATTTAGAGCTTGGACTTCCGGGCACGGACGTGCTTCTCAAAGATCTTCCCGCTGTTGCCGAGACCCTGGCTGCCAGGCTGCAATCCCTACTCGATGTTCGCAGCGATGGCAACGACCACCAAACCCGTCTGCTGCGTCGACTTGTCCCTATGGTTTTGGGGGCGAGAAATGATGCCACTCGCCTGATCAGCGAACTCGAAGCCCTTTCCGAAGACATCGAGCGCATGGCCGACGACACCGAGTTCGCCTTCCTCTGGAACCCGCGCCGGAAGCTGCTTTCCATCGGCATGGAGACGGAAAAGGGCGAGATCCACGCCGCCTGCTATGACCTGCTCGCGTCCGAAGCCCGCACCGCCGCGTTCGTCGCTGTAGCCAAGGACGAGGTTCCGCAAGAAACCTGGTTCCTGTTAGCTCGCACTCATGTGGCGCCTCTGGGACGCCCGGTCCTACTGTCCTGGACCGGGACCATGTTCGAATACCTCATGCCCGCGATCTGGATGCGCACCTACACCGGCACCCTGCTTGACCGTTCTCGCCACGCCGCGGTACAGATGCAAAAGGAATACACAAACCTCAAGCGCATCCCCTGGGGAATTTCCGAGTCTGCCTATGCTGCCCGCGATGAAGCGGGTACATATCAATACCACGCCTTCGGGGTGCCCCAGCTCGCGCTGCATCAACCCGACATCGACACGCTCGTCATCTCTCCCTATTCAACCGCGCTCGCTTTAAGCACCGCGCCCAAAGCAGCTCTTGACAATCTCCGTCGGATCTCCAGCGAAGGCTGGTTCGGAGCATACGGTTTCTACGAATCCGCCGATTACACGGTCAGTCGTAATCGCAAATGGCGCCACGAATGCGAAGTGGTGCGTTGCTACATGGCCCACCATCAGGGCATGACACTTTTGTCGATTGCGAACTTCCTTGCCGACGGGGTGGTTCAAGAGTGGTTCCATGCTCATCCGCGCGTGATGGCGACCGAACTCCTACTTCATGAAAAGCCTGTAAATTACCTGCCCTCCGGTCATCCCGCCGCCTAGTTCCCGCCCTCGGGATGTACTAAATATTTTGAATGTAAGTTGATGTGCATCTAGATTGACGGCAACTCACCCTGCACCGACTTGCAACCAATGTAGCTGCTTTTCGCGGTAACGCATTTGTATGCAAATCGGGCTCAGCTGGAGCAATCTGATGAAGCATTTTCTTGTACTCATATCACTGTTCACTCTTCCTGCATTTGCAACCGTCAAAATAACGTCCCCCACTACGGGTTCGTCGTCGGCATCGCCAGTGCACTTTGTGGCCAGCGCAACCACGACCTGCTCAAGCGGCGTGTCGTCCATGGGCATTTACACAGCCCCCTACGTTCTGGCCTACAAAGTTTCCGGATCTAGCCTGAATACTTATCTGACACTCTCCACCGGAACCTACAACGTCGTCGTCCAAGAATGGGACGCTTGCGGGTCAACGAAGACTACGGCGACAATCACGGTCACTAGCGGCACTGCGAGCACAGGGACCATTCCCTCCTCGAGCCACGTCTTCGTCGTGGTCGAAGAGAACCACAGCTATTCGCAGGTGATCGGCAGTTCGTCGATGCCATACCTGAATAGTCTTGCCAACAAGTACGGGCTGGCCACGCAGTACTATGCGAATACCCACCCCTCCATCGGTAACTACTTCATGATGGTTGCCGGACAGACCATCACCAACAACGACAGCTACTGCTCCACCCTGACCAACGACAACATCGTCCGCCATCTGCTCAGTGCTGGGAAAACGTGGAAGGCGTATGCGGAAAGCCTGCCCTCCGCGGGATACACCGGATGCGGCTCGGGCTATTATGTGAAGCGCCATAACCCGTTGGCCTACTTCTCGGACGTTGCCAACAGTAGTGAAAAGTACAACCTTGTGCCGTTCACGCAGTTCTCCAAGGATCTGACGAATAACAATCTGCCAAACTTTTCGTTCATCGTGCCGAATCTTATCCATGACGCGCACGATGGCAGCTTGAGCACTGCCGACAGTTGGCTGAAGACCAATATTGCGCCCTTACTATCAAGCGCGACTTTCCAGAAAGATGGAATCCTGATCATCGTGTTCGATGAGAGCCTGGATACGGACACGGCTCACGGCGGGGGCCACATTGCGTGCCTGGTGATTGGGCCGAAAGTAAAGCTAGGCGTCAAGCCAACCACGACCTATCAACACCAGGACCTTTTGAAAACCGTCATGAAAGCCCTCGGACTTAGCAGCTTCCCGGGAGCCGCCAGCAGCGCTGCAGGAATGACGGCTTTCTTCTGATTGAGTTGGTTCGGGTGGGGATACCTTGCTCCGTAGCTGGTATCCCCACCAGGGTTCTTGCCCGAGATAACCACCGCATGAAATTCCTCTGCGGAGACCAAGGATCCTCTCCGGCAGTTCCCGATTGAGTGGAGGAAATTCAGCTACGCCGCCCGCTCCGTCTTCTCGTAGGTCCCCATCAGTTCCGCTTGGGCAAGCACATGCCCCTTGATCGCCGACTGCACATCCGTGAAGTTCGCCCCGGGCCCAACGTCCAGCACACAATCGAGAGCGTAGAGCTTGAAAAAATACCGGTGCACTCCTGACGGAGGGGCGGGTCCCATATAGCCAAGCTTCTGTGCTTCGTTCTTCGCCTGCAGGCCCACGCCTTTGATCTCTTCCCCCTCGGGAGCGGCTTCGTCGATGTGCCCGACTCCTGGTCCGATGTTGTACACCACCCAATGTGTGAACCCGCCCGCGCGCGGCGCATCCGGATCATGCAAGACCAACACGAAGGATTTCGCATTCGGCGGCGCATCTTTCCACGACAACTCGGGGGAAGCATTCTCGCCATCACTCGTGTATTTGCTGGGGATCTCTCCACCTTCTTGGATTTCAGCACTGGTAAGTTGCATAGCTGCGCATCCTTTCGGGGACTCGCTTTTGAGAGTCCGAACCGGCGGCAGACGTTGCCTGAATGAAACGCAGAGATGCGCTTACGGCGATTTCTTGTAGACGCGCACGTAATCGACCAGCATGACTTGCGGAAACTTCGTGGTCGCGTCTGGGCTTCCCGGCCATTCTCCGCCCACTGCAAAATTCAAGAGAATATAAAAGGGATGGTCGTAGACCCACTTCGTACCGGCAGGCAAATCCGACGGCCTGCGCGCAGTGTAGAGATGATCGTCAACGTAGAACCGAATCTCTTCCGGCTCCCATTCCACTGCGTAAATGTGAAAGTCATCGGCGAACCGGCCTGCGTTCACGGAATACGCCCCCCCGATACCTTTTCCACCCGAGTATCCCGGTCCGTGAATGGTGCCATGCACCATCCCAGGTTCGCGTCCAATGTTTTCCATAATGTCGATCTCGCCGCATTGCGGCCAACCGACCTGCTTGTCGTCAGCCCCTAGCAACCAGAAAGCCGGCCAGACGCCCTGCCCATATGGAATTTTGATCCGCGCTTCAAACCTCCCATAGGCCTGCTCGAACTTCCCAGAGGTGATAAGCCGTGCCGAAGTGTAGTCGCGTTGTACCCCGTCGGCGCCGGTGTAGCTTTCCTTGCGCGCGATGATTTCTAGATTTCCCCGCCGCATGCGCGCATTCTCCCGCCGCGACGAGTAGTACTCGAGCTCCTGATTTCCCCACCCATTCCCCCCGATCTCAAATTTCCATTTCGCAGGATCGGGCGCCGAGTTGTCCCCTTGATCGAACTCGTCCGACCAAGCGAGCGTGAATCCGGCACGCGCCGGAGCTATGGACTTCGTCTTATGAGACCCCGCCTGAGCCAGACACACGGCGCTCGAGAGGGCGATCAGGAGAACAATTTCGCTTCGCATGTAGGACCTTCCCTGTTTGCTCACCCCAGTGTCGGCCTTAACTCCGCCTTCTTGGTTGTGATCGTCAGCGTGATCGCTGGAAGTTTCGGCCCCGGCCAATCTTCGCTGTAGGCCTCCAGCACAATCGCGCCGGGAGTTTTCGTCGACTGCAGGATGACCTGCGCCAATCCATTGAACAAGCTTCGCATGGGCTCCTTGTCCGACTCCTGGCAATTCGGATCGCCATTACCCACGCCAATGAGCGCACCCTCGCCCTTGACTGTGAACTTGATCGGGAAGTCAGCGGTTGGAATATGCCGGCCCTGTTCGTCGAGCGATTCCACGCGTATGAGAGCAACATCTTCCCCATCGGCATCGATCTCCGTCCGATCTGCAGCGAGCTTGATCGAAGCCGGCTTGCCGGTGGTTTCACGTTTCTCGCTGAGTACGACTTTGCCGCTTTTGCTCCCCCGGGCCTCCAGCACTCCCGGCTCATATTTCACCCCCCACTCCAGATGCTTCAGCGGCTCGACCTTCTTGCTGCCCTGACTCTTCCCGTTCAGGAACAATTCAACTTCATCCAGGTTTGAGTGCACCCAAACCTTGATCGTTTCGCCGTCGCGTTCTTCCCAATTCCAGTGGGGAAATAGATGCAGTACCGGGTCATTTCCCCACCACGCCTTGTAATAGTAGAAGTTGTCCTTGGGAAAACCGCACATGTCCACAATGCCGAACTGTGAGTTGATCGAAGGCCAGCCGTACGGCGTCGGCTCGCCGCGGTAATCGAATCCGGTCCACGCAAAGCCGCCCGCCAGCCATTCGCGCGTCGCATAGAACGTCCACCATTGCTCGGCGAGTTCAGACCACGAGGTGTGGTTCAGGTCATAGGCGCTCACCCAGTTGCGCAGTTTGTCCGTTTCATAGATACCGCGCGTCGAAACCGTGCTCGCGGTTTCCGTGCCTACGGCGGGCTTCGTCGGATGGTCCTTACGCCATTTGTCGATAACCTGCAAGTTGTAGTTGTAGCCCATAACGTCCAATTGCTCGGCAAATGGCTTGTCGAAGGATGCATTCACAGCCGCCGTGCATAGCCTGGTGGGATCGAGTTCGTGGCAGCGCGCAATCATCGCGTCGACCACCGGAACCGCTTGCTGCTGCGGCATCATCGTCCACTCCTCGTTCCCCACCGACCAGATCACGATCGCAGGCGAGTTGCGGTATCGCTTAATCATGCTGTCCAGCTGCGCCATCGCTTCCGGATTGGAGCTCATCATGCGCGTCTCGCACATCATCATCATGCCCATTTGATCGCAGGCTTCCACCCACTCCGGCGTGGGCATGTTGTGCGACGTACGCACCGCGTTTCCGCCCATATCGCGCAACACGGCGAGACGATACCATTGCAGCCGGTCGGGCAAGGCTGCGCCGACGCCGGCATGGTCCTGATGATTGCACGTGCCCTTCAACTCCACGCGTTTGCCGTTGAGGAAGAAGCCCTTGTCTTGATCCCACGTCAGTGTTCGTACGCCAAAACTTACGCGCTCTCTATCGCGAGCCTTGGCATTTGATTCTACGGTTACAATCGCGGAGTACAGGTTGGGACCGTCCGGCGACCACATCGCCGGGTTCGTCAGCTTCGCGGTGGCTGTAAAGGACGTCGCGGCGTCGGCAGCAACTTGCTGCGGCGTTGAGTCCGCAGTGGCCACAGTCTTGCCGGAGGCATCCACAATCTGCCACCGTACCCGGCACGACTCCGCTTTCGTTCCCTGGTTCTCGACGATCGTGCCCAGGTTCAAGGTGGCCGAATTTCCCTTTACCTCGGTGCGAATATAGCTCTCCCATTGCGCGAGATGCAGCGCATCCATCTTCGTCAACCAAACATGGCGATAGATCCCCGCCCCCTCGTAGAACCATCCATCGCCGAAGCTTGCGTCCACACGCAACATCAGGTAGTTGGTTTGCCCATAATCAAGAAAGTCGCTGATATCAAAGCTGAAGGGCGCATAGGAATTGTCGTTCCGCCCGATGTAGTAGCCGTTCAGAAACACCAGAACGTTGCGCACCGCTCCATCGAACAGCACAACCGTCCGGCGCCCCCGATCCGTCTCAGGAACAGCGAACGTCCTCCGATACCAACCGACGCTGGTCTCTGGATAGGCCCGGCCCAACGGCTTATATCCGTGGCTCTGCAAACCCTCGTCACGAACAAAGGGCAGCTCAACCGCCCAGTCATTGGGCAGGTTTAAGGTTCGCCACCCAGACTCGTCGAGTTTCGCGGTGGCAAACTTGAATTCGCCTGACTTGGCGAAATCACCCTGTCCGCTGCCGAAACCCAGATCCCTAGCCGGATCACTGCCATGTCCAAATCGAAACTTCCATCCAAAATCCATGAGATAGCGTTCTCTGGGAGCGACCGCAGAAAGAGCTTCCGACGCGCCTGGTCCCGGGTGTGCCCCCAACAACGCCCGAGCCTGTTCGACCAACGAACCAGCAGCCAGGGTGGATGCGGAAACGGCAACTCCCGAACGGAGCAAGTCACGGCGAGTGAAAGACATGAATGGCCCTCCAATGGAAGAACTGGGATGGACAACGGAGAAACCGACAATGTTACGCCGAACAAGAAGCGGGAACAACAAAACTAGTGGGAAGACAGTGGCAGAAGATTTTCGCAGGTAATTTGGAATAAAACCGGCAGGCAGACCCTAGCTTGCAACGGACAAAGTGCACGGGCAGGGGGCCTCTGTCAGCCGCGGAACATACTGTCCCCCGGTTTTGCTCAGCGGGACCCGCCGTTTGGCGAACTCCAACTCGTATTCGCCGTCTGGGAAGTCGTCGTCATCTTCAATGACACATCGCGAGTACGATAGACAGGTTGGCCGGGTGCACTCATCGGAGTACGTGGCATGCTGCAGGGCTTTCACAACACACGCCCGCTCTCGCCCTTCTCCCCTCAAAACGCCTTCCAATGCAATGGTTTCCTTGGTGACAGTCATTGTTGTGGCCCCCCTGACGGTGAGTGCCAAAAGCCTACCATTTGGCCCCTCAATCTGCCACCCTTCTCTGATGCAAGAACGGCCCCCCAGTTGGTTGCTTAAGGAGAGAGAAGTTTCGGTATTTGACCTTAGAAACCCTGTACGATCCACCAGGGATTCGGCGTGGCTTAGCCGAGCCAGTGCCCCACTACACGAAACAATTCCCAGTCCGCCGCAGGCCAAGAAGCATCGCCTGCAGGCACTGCATCAGTCTAGGCCGATTTCCTGTACCTGCGGTACTCACCAGCCGGTTTCTTGTGGTGGTAGACGCTCGTGTGATAGGCCAAGCAGGTAGAACAGAATACTTCGAAGCAGGACTCACAACTCTCGGCGTGGCTATCACAAAGGTGGGCATCGCAATCGCAGCATCGGCCTGAGGCATCATCGCCACAGCGATACCCAGTCGCGTCTTCGACACTGGCTACTTCGACGATTTCACATTGCATGCCTGGCAGACTCCAACTGAGGTCGCTATTCTACTTGCTTCCGCCTCATTGCGAAAGCCTGTATTATTCCGCTCGTTCTATGAAAACCAAGGCAAAAACGTCCAGAAAACCGGGGAAGAAGCCCCAAGACAAATCGAAGCCAGATGCTCCGCCCGCCCTACTCAAAGGATGGAAGCAGATCGCGGGCTTCCTCTCACAATCGACAGCTGTCGCTCAGCGCTGGGCAAAGGAGGGCATGCCGGTCATCCGGCAGGGGCGATATGCGACTGCAACTCCGGAGGATTTGAATCAATGGTTGGGGCGTGAGGCGGGTGGCGAGCCTATCAAAGTGTCGACCGCCACCACTGATCTTTCGGCAGAACTAAAACGAGGCCTCGCTTTTGCCCGGCAACAGAAAAAGCGTTCAGCTCGTGATTAGTACGGTTACGACATACGCCACGGCATTGGGCGTCTAGTCCTGCTCCTGGCGCCAGGCTTTCGACTTTTCTCCGTCCAATCTCTTGGCACGCCTTCGTTCGTACTTTGTCCAAGGCCGGTAAGCCCCATCACGCAAAGCAACGTGAGCTGACCTTAGTCACTTTTTACAGAGAACACCCGATTTTAGCCCGCAATGCGCCGCTGCTACGTTTAGGACTCCCACGCAGGGAGACATCAAACCAAGCTGGAAAAATCTTCACGATGGTCAACTAGCAACGGTAATCCTGCGCGCTTTTGTTTCAGTGAAGTTTCTGGTTCAAGGTCTCATGTCAGTGCCCAGCCCCCATCGAATCCCGACCGGCCAGGTGCAGCTGCGAGACCTCGAGCCGGATCACCACGCCTGCGTTCACGACCTTCTCGACCTGGCCGCTCAAGAGCACGCCCAATCGATCGCTGTCGAATTTGAGGGGCGTTCGCTCACTTACGCCGAACTACATGCACGGGCTAACCAGTTAGCTCGTGCCCTTCGCAAACACGGCGTGCAGCGGGAAACGTTGGTTGCGGTTTGCATGGAGCGCTCACTGGAGATGGTGGTGGCGCTGCTCGGAATCCTTAAGTCAGGCGCAGCGTATGTTCCTCTCGACTCCTCCTTCGGCCAAGGCCGTATTCAATATGTGCTCGACGAAATCCACGCGAAGGTCTTAATTACTCAGAAATCGTTGCGGAGTTTCGTTCCCAAAAGCAGTGCAGACACCCTTTGTCTGGAATCCTCATTCGATGCCATCGCGGGAGAGAGCACCGAATCGTTGCCTTCGGACACGGGACCGTCAAACCTTGCTTATGTGATCTATACGTCGGGATCAACTGGTAAGCCGAAGGGCGTCCAAGTAGAGCACAAAAGTGTGACGAACTTTCTGCGCTCGATGCAAAAAGAACCGGGAATGAGCGTCCGCGATGCGCTCTTGGCAGTCACCACGATTTCATTTGATATTGCAGCCCTGGAAATCTTCTTGCCCTTACTGGTGGGCGCTCGCCTTGTGCTTGCGAGTCGTGAGGCCACGCTCGACGGCATGCTGCTCAAGAAGCTCTTGAAGGACTCTCGTGCCACCGTAATGCAGGCGACGCCCACCACTTGGCAAATCCTGCTCGAATCAGGCTGGGAAGGCGGCGACAATCTCAAGGCGCTCGTCGGCGGCGAAGCGGTATCGCCGGAGCTCGCGCGCCGGCTCGCTTCATGTTGCGGAGTAGTGTGGAACATGTACGGTCCTACGGAGACGACCATCTGGTCTTCGATCTATCGAATTGAAGGACGAGACGATCGCAACGTGCCTATCGGAAAGCCCATAGCTAATACAAGCGTCTATGTTCTTGGCGAGAACCGCGAACTGCTTCCTTCTGGGAGCGAAGGCGAACTCTACATCGGCGGCGAGGGACTCGCTCGCGGATACTTCCAGCGTCCGGAGCTCACGGCGGAAAAGTTCGTTCCTGATCCGTTTTCATCTCAGACTGGTGCCCGGATGTACCGCACGGGAGATCTTGGACGATATCGCGGGGATGGGAATATCGAATACCTCGGGCGCCTCGACCATCAGGTCAAGATTCGCGGCTTTCGGGTCGAACTCGGCGAAATTGAAGCCGTGCTGGAACAACACCCAGCGGTAAAGCAGGCGGTTGCGATTGCCCAGGACGACAAGATTGGCACCAAGTACCTGGCGGCATACATTGTGCCGAAATCGGGGAAGACTTTTTCTCCATCAGAGCTACGCGAGCACTTGCGCAGGCAGCTGCCCGACTACATGGTACCGTCCGCCCTGGTCGGGCTTGCCGAATTCCCGCTGACAGCAAACCGGAAGGTCGATCGTAAGTCGCTGCCAACTCCGCAAGCTGGTGACTATTTCCGCGAGCGAGATTATGTGGCGCCGCGCGACAAGGTCGAAAGGAAGCTGGTTGCGACGTGGGAAGAAGTACTCGGCGTGAAGCCGATTGGAGTTCGAGATAACTTCTTCGACCTCGGCGGCAAGTCGCTGCAGGCCGCCCGTTTGTTCACCAAAATCATCGGCACTTTCGGCAGAGAATTGCCGCTTACCACTCTCATTGACGCGCCCACCGTCGAACTGCTCGCTAATCAGATCAGGCCGCTGTCAAAGGATGCCAACTATCCCACCTTGGTTCCGATGAAGAAGACCGGAAAGCGGCCGCCATTTTTTTGCGTCCACGGAGGCGCAGGCAGCACGCTGTTCATGCATCGCCTCGCGGCAAGAATGGATGTTGACCAGCCTTTTTATGGAATCGAACCAGAAGGAATGGATGGCCGGCGTTTTAAGCACACAACGCTCGAAGACATTGCAGCTCACTATCTTTGTGAAATTCGCAAGCTGCAACCGAACGGCCCGTACTGCTTCGGGGGGTACTGCTTTGGGGGAATCGTCGCCTACGAAATGGCGCAACAACTCCTTCGGCAGGGGGAACCCGCCGCTTTGGTTGTTCAGTTCACAGCTGAGTTGCGTTTTCATCGTAAGATCCCCGCGGTTACAAAGCCGAAGCTGCCCGCGAACCCCCTTAGCAAAAGAATGGCAACGCTGTTGAAGAATCCCCTGCGCACGCTTTATCGCATCGCGGCAGTACGCGTGGCGGAAAAGTGGGGAAAATTCGCGCCCACCTTCTACCGAATCTGGTTCAACTTTGGCTTGCGAGTCCCTCCTCGTATGCGAACCTTATATGTGTGGAGAACACTGATCCGAGCCGAGCGGAATTACGTGCCGAAGCCATATCCCGGTCGGGTGGTCATGTTTCACGGTTCCGACTACGAAGACGATCCGAACTTAGGATGGGATGGATTGGCGGGTGGAATCGAGCATCATATCGTAGGCAACAGTAGCCAGGACGCGCGGCGTGATTTGATGAACGAACCATGGGTCGGTCAGACTGGGCGGGAACTGTCGGATTGCATTATGCGGGCATGCCATCCGACGGAAACCAAACACGCCAAGGTCGCATAACAGTTTCGGCTTAACAACCGGGCTTCAGATGAAGCCTTGCCAGGCGCAGGCCGGTCGCCTTTCCAATTTCCACAGATTGCCCATCAAGCCGAGGCGCGGCTATTCTTAATACATCCATGCGACCGTTTCGGGCGACATTTGCGGCATTGGTCGGGCTTGTGTTGGTGCAGTCACTCCTGGCAAAGGACAGTGCCAGGATTGTTGTTTACCTGCCGTGGGACTCGCTGCAACATTCACGCCTCAGAATTTCGCTCGACGAGGTCTCGGTTGCCGAAATAAGACCAGGAAGGTTCTTTGTGATCAATGCAGAACCAGGTCGGCATCTACTCGTGGCTGGCGAAGGAATTCCGACGGTGGTTGATGCAAGTTCGAGCCGGAACTCATTCGTGCGCGTTGCCCGTCAGATCGAATTCGGGCCATCTGGCAAGACTGACATTCCGGCCTTGGAAATCATGTCACCCGAACAGGCGCAGCCCGAGGTTGTCAATTTGGTTTACCTCGATCCAAAGAAGATTTTTTCATCCGCCGTAAGCAAAGTAGACCCACTATCGCAGCAACGACCGAAGCTCAAGACTCGCGGCTCCAGTCAGTAGACTCCTGCTGAATCTCCCTATCGCTGACCGCGCAACTCCGGGGGCGAATAAGCGCAAGGTTGTGAGATGGCCTGATCCTGTTGGAAAGGGGACCGCTTCCCGACTTATCACCCAGTAGCGGCTTCGGGGTGAGGTCGGAACGACTTTGTAGCATCCTCGTTAGAATCGTAAACCTCAAACAGACGATCCACATTTGTCATTCTCAATACTCGTCGAGCCACAGGCGATAAGGCAGCAAACTTGATTTCAGCTCCACGATGACGCGCAGAAATAAATGACGCAACCACGGTTCCAACTCCGCTACTGTCAATATGTCCAACCCAAGCAAAATTCAGAACGATTCGGTTGGTCTCTTTCAGTAAGCTGAGAATGACTCGTCTCAGTTCGTCCGCTTCTTCTCCGAAAACAATCCGGCCGCGGCAA
>Ga0134127_10000571_pt1 | contig 33125 bp, 32 predicted proteins | sample KB31753_FD_96459 | JGI IMG/M metagenome (GOLD analysis project Ga0134127, IMG submission 96459) | Terrestrial soil microbial communities with excess Nitrogen fertilizer from Kellogg Biological Station, Michigan, USA - KB3-175-3 | ecosystem: Environmental > Terrestrial > Soil > Unclassified ...
GATGCGGGAAGCGCCCGCCCGGATAGCTGCCGGTGGCGGTGCGCGGAAAAATCACGTGGTCGCTGACCCACAGCGAGGCGACCTTCCGCTGCTCGGCCTCGCGGCAGAAGCGCGTGAGCGCCTCCCCATTGGCCAGGGGGCCCTGATTGGGAAGATGGCAGCCGATGTCCATGAATCGCTCCTCTTGAACGCACCGGTCCTTGAACCGGCGGGCGGGTCCTACTATTCTCTAGCGCGGCACCGAGCGCCGCGCGGCACCGACGATACCTCAGCCGAAAGGACACCGCCATGCCCTACCGGATCAACCACATCCATTTGAAGGCCTCCGACCCCCGCAAGACCGCCGACTGGTACGTGAAGGCCTTCGCGTTCAAGATCCTGTCCGACGAGACGCGGGTCTTCGGCGACCGCTTCGTGCGCTGCCAGAGCGAGGACGGCACCCCGGTGAACATCTCGGGCGCCCGCACCAACGAGAAGCTGGGCATGGGCGACGCCAAGGCGCACCACGGCCTGGAGCACTTCGGCCTCGACTCCGATAGCCTCGAGGCCGACATCGCGCGCCTCGAGGGTCTGGGCGCGAAGCTGCTGGAGGGGCCGATCGAGGTTCCCGGTGGCCCTCGCATCTGCTTCATCCAGGCCCCGGACGACGTGCGTCTCGAGCTGATCCAGCGCCGGCCGGGCATCGCGGGCGGGTGCTGCTGAGATGGGCGGCATCCAAACGGACCTGCGGGGGCAGGCCGCGATCGTCACCGGCGCCGGGCGCAACATCGGCCGCGCCATCGCGCTCGAGCTCGCGGGCATGGGCGCCGACATCGTGGTGGCCGAGATGGACGAGGCCACCGGCAAGCGCACCGCGGACGAGGTGCGCAAGCTGGGGCGCCGCGCGCTGGCCCTGCGCACCGACGTCACCCGCCTGCCCGATCTGCAGGCGATGGCCGACCGCACCGTGGCCGAGTTCGGGCGCATCGACATCCTGGTGAACAACGCGGGCATCCACCGCTCCGCCCACACCGCGGACGTGACCGAGGATGACTGGGACAAGCTGCTCGCGGTCAACGCCAAGGGGGTCTTCTTCGCGAGCCAGGCGGTGCTGCGCCACATGGTCAAGGCGAAGCGCGGCAACATCATCAGCCTGGCTTCCATGGCCGGCAAGATCGGGCTCAAGACCTCGCTGGTCTACGGCATCACCAAGGCCGCGGTGATCAGCATGACCAAGAGCCTGGCCCTGGCCCACGCGGCCGACGGCATCCGCGCCAACTGCGTGTGCCCCGGCATCGTGGAGACCGACATGATCTTCCAGATCGACCGCGAGGCCGGCGAGAAGCTCTTCGGCCTCAAGCCGGGCGAGTACCTCAAGCAGCGCGTGGAGCAGATCCCGCTGGGCCGCATCGAGAAGGCGGAGGACGTGGCCAACCTCGTGGGCTTCCTCGCCTCCAGCAAGTCGTCCTACATGACCGGCCAGGCCATCAACGTCACCGGTGGCCTCGTGATGCACTAGCCCTCGCCCCGTCCCGAGGAGATCCTCATGTCGCGACGCTCGCTCCCGCTCCTTGCCCTCGGCCTCGCCGTCCTGCTGGCCGCGGCCTCGCTCCTCGGCTCCGCCGCCTCGGCCCAGGGAGCCAAGCCCAAGCGTGGCGGCGTCCTCAACACGGTCCTGATCGAGGACCCGCCGGGCCTGATCATCCACGAGTCGGCCACCGTGTCGAACACCTGGCCGATGTCGCCGTGCTATTCGAACCTGGTGTTCTTCGACCCGCTCAAGGGCCAGGAGGGCGTGGACACCGTCATCCCCGAGCTGGCCGAGCGCTGGTCGTGGCAGGACAACTACCGGAACCTCGTGTTCTTCCTGCGCAAGAACGTGAAGTGGCACGACGGCAAGCCGTTCACCGCCACCGACGTCAAGTACACGTTCGACGTGGCCCGCGAGGCGCCGGAGACGTCCGCCCGCTTCCGGCTGAGCGCCCGGAAGGAGTGGTGGACCAACGTCGCCTCGATCGAGGCGCCCGAACCCTACACGGTGGTCTTCCACCTGAAGCGGCCGCAGCCCTCGCTCCTGCTGATGCTCGCCTCCGGCTACTCCCCGGTGCTTCCGGCCCACGTCCCCCTGAACGAGCTGCGGCAGAAGTGCGTGGGCACCGGGCCTTTTCGGCAAAAGGAGTGGCTGCGCGGCCAGCTGGTGGAGCTGGAGCGCAACCCGGACTACTTCGTCCCCGACCGGCCCTACCTGGACGGGATCCGCTACACGATCATCCGCGAGCGGGGCACGCGGCTGGCCGCGCTCCAGGCCGGCCGGCTCGACGCCTTCGTGCCGCTCGAGATGACGAAGGCGATGGCCGACACCGCCAAGAGCGTGACGCCGGCACTGGTCATCACCGAGATTGGCCAGAACGGCAGCGACAACGTGCTCCTCAACCACAAGCGCGCGCCCTTCGACAACGCGCTGGTGCGGCGCGCGGTCAACCTCGCGCTCGACCGGCGCAGCTACGTCAAGAGCGTGCGCCAGGACGGCGCGGTCATCGGGGCCGCGCTCATGCCCAAGCCGATGGGCTTCTGGGGCCTGGGCGAGCCGGACCTGCGCAACCTGGCCGGCTACCGCGACCCGGCCCGCGACAAGGCGGAGGCCAAGCGCCTCCTCGCGGAGGCGGGCTACGGGTCCGGCAAGCCGCTGCGCCTCGAGATGGTCACGCGGACCTCGCCGATCTACGTGGACCTGGCCTCCTACGCGGTGGACCAGCTCCGGCTGGTGGGCATCGAAGCCACCATCAAGCAGCTCGACACCTCCGCGTGGTTCCCCGCGCTGGCCCGGCGGGAGTTCCAGATCGCGGCCAACTTGACCGCGGGCGGCTTCGACGACCCCGACGCCTATCTGGTCGAGAACTACAAGTGCGGCTCCTCTCGCAACTACACCGACTACTGCAATGAGACGACGGACCGCCAGATCGACGCGCAGTCGCAGGAGTTGGACCGGAGCAAGCGGCTCAAGATGGTCGCCGACATCCAGCGCACGCTGGAGGCCGAGGTCGCGCGGCCGATGCTGGGCTGGCGCAAGGAGTACTTCGCCCAGTACCCCTACGTGAAGAACCTGGTGCCGCACAACGCGCTCTACAACTACGGCCGCATGCAGGAGGTGTGGCTGGACAGGTAGCTCCGGCGCCGCTCGATGGACTTCGGGATCGTTCACGCCAAGATCGACGAGATCGGCTACATCACCCACGCCGAGAACCTCGGCTACACGCACTGCTGGGTCACCGACAGCCAGATGATCCGGTCGAACTGCTGGGCGGTGCTGGCCCTGGCCGCCCAGCAGACCCGCCGCATGCGCCTGGGCACCGGGGTCAACGTGCCCGGGCTCCGGCTCGCCCCGGTCGCGGCCAACGGCATCGCCACCATCAACCGCCTCGCGCCCGGGCGCTGCTTCATCGGGCTCGGCACTGGCCACACCGCGATGCGCACGCTCGGCCAGAAGCCGATGCGCCTGGGCCCGTTCAAGGAGTACGTGCAGACCGTCCGCGCCCTGCTCCGCGGCGAGGAAGTCGACTACACGCTGAACGGTGAGACGCACCCCATCCGCTTCCAGATGCGCGAGCACCGCTTCATCGACCTCGAGCACCCGATCCCGGTCTACATCGCGGCCTTCGGCCCGAAGGCGCAGGCCCTGGCCGGCGAGCTGGGCGACGGCCTCATCTCGGGACTCCCGCGCGGCGGCACGGTACCCGAGATGCTCGCCAACGCGCGCCGCGGGGCCGAGCGAGCCGGACGCGCGCTGCCGACGAGCTTCCACACCGCCGCGATGGTGAATGTGGCGCTGCTCCAGCCGGGCGAGGCCGCCAACTCCGAGCGGATCATCGCGGAGTGCGGCGCCGCGGTGATCACCGGACTGCACTACCTGGTGGCGCTTCATCTCGAGACCGGCGCCGAGCCCCCTCCCTACGCGCGCCCGGTCTGGAAGCGCTATCTCGACTGGCTCAACGAGGCGCCCCCCGAGGTCCGGCACCAGCGCCTGCACGGCAGCCACTACAGCTTCGTGGATCCGGAGGAGGCGCGCTTCCTCACGCCCGAGCTGATCGAGGCCACGTGTCTCACCGGCGTGCCCGAGCGCGTGGTCGAGCGGCTCCAGGAGCTCGAGAGCCAGGGGCTGAGCCAGATCATGCTCTACCCGCCGCTCAACCGGCAGTACCGCGTGATCGAGGAGTTCGCGGACCGGGTGATGGCGAAGCTGTAGCCTGGTACCATCGACCTCGTCATCCAACGATCACACACACTTTCGAGGGCGCACGTGCGCCGGGAGGATGGGTATGGCGGAGAATCCGGGGATCCTGGGTGATCGGGGCAAGAGTCTCGAGGACGAGTTCTTCCGGAAGGAGAACGCGCGGGCCATCGAGCGCCTCCGCGAGCTGAAGGAGCGGACCACCTCCCGCGAGACTCTGGCCAAGGCGATCGGGATCACGAACGAGAAGATCATCGACCGGCTGATCGAGCTCGGCATCCGGCCCGAGATCGTGAGCGCGCTCGCAATCGTCCCGCTCGTGGCGGTGGCCTGGGCCGACGGCTCGCTCGACGCGAAGGAGCGGCAGGCCGTCCTCGAGCGAGCGGAGAAGTCCGGCATCGCCGCCGGCACCGCCGACCACGATCTCCTGCGGAGCTGGCTGGAGAAGAAGCCCGAGCCCCGGCTGCTCGCCGCGTGGACCGAGATGGTCCGCGGCCTCGCCGAGAGCTTGCCCTCTCAGGAGCTCGCAGCGCTCAAAACTGGACTCGTAGAGCGCGCCAAGGCCGTCGCCCGCGCGAGCGGGGGCTTTCTCGGGGTCGGCGCCGTCTCGGCCGCCGAGCAGGACGCGATCGACCGGCTCGAGTCCGCGTTCCGGTCCCGGTAGCGCCCGGAGCTCATCTCGCCAGGCCGCGCCCGACTTGCCGGGCCGCGGAAAATTGACGACCTCAGCTCAGCAGGAGGCGGAGCGCGCCGGCGAGCGCGATGGCCACCAGCGTCAGCGCGAACGCCCGCCGGGGCAGACGAGCGTTGAGACGGTATCCGAGCCAGCTCCCGAGGTAGAGGAGCGGTGTCGCGGCCACCGTGGCGATGAGGAGCGGTGCCGTCACCCAGCCGATCGCGACGTACGTGCCCACCTTCACCACGTCGGACATGGCGTAGGCCAGCGCGCCCGTGGCCACGACCCCGGCGCTGCTGAGCGGCCGCCCGATCAGGTAGAGTCCGAGCACCACGCCACCCGAGTGCGCCACGGTGGAGGCCACGCCCGCCACCAGCCCGACGCCCATCGCCACCGGCGGCGAGGTCGGCGCGACAGATGAGGCTGCGCCGCGCAGCGTGAGCGCGAGCTGTGCCGACCCGAAGAGGAGCGCGGCCCCGCCGATGACCTGGCGCAGCGACGTCGCCGAGAGGCCGGCCACCAGCCAGCCGCCCAGCGCGATCCCGACGAGCATCGTGGGATGAGCCGGCGCGCCTCCGCGCCGTCCCAGCGCCGCCAGTAGAGCCAGAGCGAGATGGGGTCGCTCAGGAGCAGGAGCAAGCCGATCATTGCGAGCACCGCCTGGGGCGGCAGGAGGATCGTCAGCACCGGCGTTAGGGCCAGTCCGATGCCACCGCCCACCGCGTTGCGGAGAAAGCCGGTCACGAAGGCGGCGGCGCACGCGAGACCGACGAGGAGTGGGCCGACGTCCATGGAGGCCGACCAACGTATCACCGGGGGGACCCGCCCGCCGCGGGCCTCCGGGAAGGGCGCAGACTATTGGTTGGCCCAGCTCAGGCGGTAGACGAACACGTCATGACGGAGATCCTCACCGTGGAGTCTCTCGAAGTGCCCGCTCTTCTCTGCCATCCACCTCCATACCGGGGACGACTCGTTGAATGGCGTGCGCGGGCCGACCGCGATAACTCCGATGGCCTGGGCTCGCAGGTAGCTAATCATGGCGTCCGCGCTGGCGTGCTCATCGAGCGGCAGGTACCGCGGTGAGCGCTCGAGCCGGCTCCCGTAGAGGAGATAGGACTGGTGAGTGCCCCAGAATCCTATTCTCGTGCCGGCGGGCAGTTCGTCGATGAATCGGCTGATCCTGCCAGCGACCACGTGCTGAAACCGGTCCCGCCATCCCAGGGACATCGCGCTGCCGACCGTGATCACGGCGACGGACACCAGCGCCACGCCACCGAAGATGACGCCCTGCCGCCGCCGCGAGCCCCACCGTCCGCCGACCCGGGCCGAGAGTCCACCCAGGTGACAACGGACCACCGGCCAGGCGAAAGAGACGAACAAGGCCACGGCCGCGACCACGAGCGCCGACTTCGACGACCAGAGCGGCCCTTCGGTCGTAGCGGCAATCGCCCCGACGGCCGCAAACCCCACCAGGCTCCACGCGGCCGGCCCGGTGGGATGAATCCGGATGGTCCCTCCCACAATCGCCCCGAGAAGGCCCCAGAATGGGAAGGTGTACCGCATCTGCTGTCCCATCCAGCTCGTGATCTCCGCGTCGAACGCGTGCTTCGCGCTCCAGGGCCCGCGGACATACAAGTACAGGCATCCCAGGCACACGCCCATGAGCGCCAGGAGAAGCGGACGCACGCGAGGCCGCCGGAACAATCGATACGGAGCCGCAAGAGCGTGCCCGACCAGTACGAGCGCCGGCAGGCCGAGGAACGCAGCCGCGGATTCGCCCAGCACGCCCCAGTGGTGGGAGCTCATCGGGGAGAAGTTGTGCAGGAGATTGGTCTGGTTGACCCACGCTTGCGTGGCTTCGCCGGGATAGAGCACTCGACCAAGAATGACGATCTGGACGAATCCGAGCGGGTTGCCGGACACCAGCACGTTGCGAACATACCAGGAGCCTCCCAGCAGCCCCGCGCTGACCAGCACGAGTCCCGCCATCAATCGCTGCTCGCGCAGGGTCTCCCGCCACCGCGGGCCCGCCCTGCCGGTCAGACGATTGGATACGTACAGCCAGAGCGCCAGGGCCATCACCAGTCCCGCGTAGGCAAGGCCCGACATCTTCACCCCCGAGATCATGGTGACGCAGAGCAAGGCCATCAGGAACGCTGATCCCCGCTTGCGGCGCCACCCGCTCGTCACGAAGTACAGGCCCGCGACGAAGAAGGCACCGAGCGGCAGATCGTTGTGCGCGGTGTGAACGTTCTTGACGCTCAACGGCATGAGCAGGACCAGTACGGCCGCGAGCGTGCTCCCGAACCGACGGCCCCCAAGGAGGCGTCCGAGGCAGTACGTCGCCAGGCCGAGGATCGTCCAGGCGAGCAGGTTCGGCATGAGCACGAACTGATCGTGGCCCAGTGACGCCAAGGCGATGAAGAACAGCGTGTTCCAGGTGTACGGATAGGAGTTGATGGGGCTATTCGGTGGTCCCCACTGCTCCGTGGGGTGCATGAACGTGGCCGACTGGTACCACTGCACCACCCGCGGCAATTGATAGTCGAGCGAGTCCCAGTCGGTGATCGGAAGAGTCAGCACGCGGAGACACAGGAGCAGCGCCACGCCCGACGCGACTCCCAGTAGCGAGCGCTCGGCCGGCGGGCGCTCGGGTCGGGCGGCGACTGCGGCCCGAACATCGACTCGGCCGAAACGGCGCCCGGCGATGAGCCATACGCCCCAGGCGAACAGCGCGGCCTCGATCACCAGGATGCTCACCAGACTCAGGTGGCCGATCCAACCAAGAAGCCCCACCACCAGAGACTGGATGACCGTCCACGAGACGAGCAACACCAGCATCCTCTCGGCTAGCCGAGCGGGCCCGCGAGGTCGCTCGGTGGCGCGGAACATCACATGGAGGGCCACGGGCAGCGGTGCCGCAACGACCATCAAAAGGGTGCTTATACCCACGAGCTGCGTGGTCACGTCGAGCTCACGGATGGGCGCATGGCGTTCATATCCATCCACAGAGGCCGACGGAGCCTAGAGCGCGTCCCGCGTCTCGGTCAAGCCGAATCCTGTCCTTACTGGGTGCCATGGCGCTTCTCGGCTCTGGAAAACAGCACGGTCGCGGCCGGTGCTACAGTGACAGGCGCCATGGCCCGCTCCGTGCCGTTCCTGGCCGACGTCGTCGCGGCGCCCGCGGAAGACGCGGCGCCCGCCGCCCCGCGGGCTTTCCGCCTGCAATCGCTCGACGTCTTCCGCGGGCTCACTATCGCGGCGATGCTCCTGGTCAACAATCCGGGCAGCTGGAGTCACGTCTACCCGCCGCTCGAGCACGCCGCCTGGAACGGCTGGACGCCGACGGACCTGGTGTTCCCGTTCTTCCTCTTCATCGTCGGGATCACCACCACGCTCTCGCTGGGCCGCTTGCTCGAAGGAGGGACTCGGCCTTCGACGTTGTTCCGGAAGGTGCTGATCCGGGCGGGGCTCATCTTCGCGCTGGGTCTGCTGATGCAGGGGTTCCCCGCGTACGAGCTGGGCACCATCCGCGTGCTCGGCGTGCTCCAGCGCATCGCGCTGTCGTACCTGGTCGCGGCCACCATCGTGCTCTTGACGGACGTGCGGGGCCAGGTCGGGGCCCTGATGGCGCTGCTCCTGGGCTACTGGGCCCTGATGACCCTGGTGCCGGTGCCCGGAGTCGGGCGCCCCGTGCTCGAGCCGGACCTGAACCTGTCGAACTGGCTCGATCTCAAGCTGATCGGCCGCAATCACCTCCTGAACGAGACCATGACGTGGGATCCTGAAGGTCTCCTGAGCACGCTCGGGGCCATCGCCACCGTGCTGTCCGGCGTGCTGGCCGGCCACTGGATACGCTCGGCCCGCGACGCGCGCGTCAAGGTGATGGGGCTGCTGGCCGCGGGCGCCGCGGTGATCGCCCTCGGAACGCTCTGGGGCCACGCGTTCCCCATCAACAAGAACCTGTGGACCGGCTCCTTCGTGCTCCTCACCGCGGGGATCGCCTGCGCGGTGCTGGCCTCGACCTACTGGCTGGTCGACGTGAAGGGCTATCGCGCGTGGGCGCGGCCGTTCCTGGTCTTCGGTACGAACGCGATCACTGCCTACTGGCTGTCGAGCGTCGTCGCGATCGTCTTCGACTGGGTGGTGATCACGAGCCCGGCGGACGGCGAATCGCTGGTCCTCAAGACGTATCTCTACGAGATCCTCTACGCACCCTGGCTCGCGTCGGAGAACGCGTCGCTCGCCTACGCGGTCACCTACGTGCTGATCTGGCTGGGGTTCCTCAGCCTGCTCTACCGCTGGCGCATCTTCATCCGGATCTGAAGCGGGCGGATCCGAGACGGACGGATCCGAGACGGGCCTGGGTGTCGCGGCCTACCGCGGCGTGAACATCGGCACCGGCGGGCCGCCGTCGGTGGGTGTCCACACCACTCGCACCGGCTGGCCGATGCGGAGCGCGTCGAAGTCGCAGTCCACCAGATTGGTCATCATGGTGGGGCCCTCGTCGAGCGTCACGTAGGCGAGGACGTACGGCGGCGTCGCCCGCCGCATCACGCTGTAGGAGTAGATGACCCCGCGACCCGCGGAGTCCTTCCACTCGGTGCGGTCGCTGCCGCAGAACGGGCAGATCGGCCGCGGGTAGTGATGCGCGCGGCCGCAGGCGGTGCAGGTCTTCACGAGCAGCTTGCCCCTGGCCGCCGCCTCCCAGAAGGGCGCGGTCTCGGGGGTCGTGTTCGGAGCCGGGATCTTCCGCGCGGTCTCGGCCATGGCTACTTCGCCTCCAGGATGACGGTCGCACTGGCGTGCCGCGTGCCGAGGGAGCCACCGGTGCCGTGAGCCAGCGCCAGGTCGCAGTTCTTCACCTGTACTTTCGGATGCGCCTCGCCGCGGAGCTGCCGCACCGCTTCGATGATCTTGGTCATGCCGCCGCGGTTGGCCGGGTGGTTGTTGCAGAGGCCGCCGCCGTCGGTATTGAAGGGCAGCTTCCCGACACCCGCGATCAGGTTGCCGTCGGAGACGAAGCGGCCGCCCTGCCCCTTGGGGCAGAAGCCCAGGTCCTCGAGCGTGATCAGCACCGTGATCGTGAAGCTGTCGTAGATCGAAGCGTACTTGATGTCGGCCGGGGTCACCCCCGCGCTCTCGAAGGCGGCCGGACCCGACCAGCGCGCGCCGGTGTAGGTGAGATCCACCTGGCCGCCCATCTGGTGCTTCACCGCCTCGCCGGCCCCGCGCACCGTGACCGGCGGGCGCTTGAGCCGTTTGGCCACCTCGGGCCGCGCCACGATCACCGCCCCGCCGCCGTCGCTGATCACGCAGCAGTCGAGCCGATGGAGCGGATCCGAGATCATCGGCGAGCCGACCACGTCCGCCACCGTGACCACCTCGCGCAGCATCGCGTGCGGATTGTGCTGGGCGTGCTGGGAGGCCGCGACCTTGATCCACGCGAGCTGCTCGCTGGTGGTCCCGAACTCGTGCATGTGGCGCATCGCGGCCATCGCGTACTGGTTCACCACCGTCGGCCCGAACGGAGCCTCGAAGGCCACGTCGGGCGCGGTGGCGCCGTAGTTGCGCGGGGCGGTGCCGGTGGCCATGCCCTCCGCGCGCGGCCGCCCGGCCAGCGTGATCAGGGCCACGTCGCAGCGCCCGGCCGCGATGGCCTCCGCGGCGTGGGCCACGTGGACCACGTAGGACGAGCCGCCGGTCTCGGTGGTGTCGATGTGTCGCAGGCGCAGGCCCATGTAGTCGGCCATCGAGAGGCCGCCCAGGCCGGGCGCGTCGCCCGCACAGAAGTAGCCGTCCACGTCGTCCTTGCTGAGGCCGGCGTCGGCGAGCGCGCCGTGCGCCACCTCCGCGTGCAGCTGGGCCAATGAGATACCGTCCGCCTTGCGGGTCGGATGCTCGAAGACGCCGACGACGTACGCCTTGTCCCGGATGCTCATGACTTCACGGCCGCCAAGGCCTCCGGGTTCAGCACGTTGATCGGCTTGCCCGCCCCGTAGGCCAGCACCTGGTCGAAGATCGTGTCGTACATGTGCTCGAGCCCGTCGAGCTCGACGTAGCCCAGATGGGGCACGCAGATCGCGTTGTCCATCGCCAGGAGGGGGTGCTTGGCCCCCAGCACCGGCTCGTCCTCGTAGACGTCCAGCGCGGCCAGGCCGGGCCGGCCCTTGGCGAGCGCGGCCTCGAGCGCGCCCGGCACCACCAGCCCGGCGCGGCTCGTGTTGACGAAGACGGCCGAGGGCTTCATGCGCGCGAGGTCCTCGGCGGTCACCATGCCGCGGGTCGCGTCGATCAGCCGCACGTGGATCGAGACCACGTCGCAGTCGGCGAAGAACGCCTCGCGGCTCGCCGCGGGAGTATAGCCGTCGGCCTTCGCCTTCTCGAGGGTGCTCTCGCGGCCCCACGCGAGCACGTTCATGCCGAACGCGCGCCCGTAACCCGCCACCACCGCGCCGATCTTGCCGTAGCCCAGGATGCCGAGGGTCTTGCCGCGCAGCCCGGTGCCGATGGGGTAGGCCTGCCACTTGCCCGCCCGCATCGCGATCATCTCCTGAGGAATGCGCCGCACCGCCGCGATCACCAGGCCCCACGTCAGCTCCGCGGTCGCGTAGGACGGCCGGCCCGGCATCTGGCTCGAGGAGACGATGACGCCGCGCTTCGTGCACGCGGGGACGTCGATGTTCGGGACCACGCCGACCTGCGTGATCATCCGCAGCCGGTCGAGGCGCTCGATCAGCGGGCCGCGGATCGGGGTCCGCTCGCGCAGGAGCACCAGCACCTCGGTGTCCTTCAAGCGCGCGGCCAGCGCGTCCACGTCCTTGGTGTGATCCTTCCAGATCGTGACGTCCTGACCCGCCATCTTCGTGAAGGCACGGAGCGTGCGGATCGTGTCCTGGTAGTCGTCGAGAATCGCAATCTTCATGGCTTGGCCCTCCCGGGCGCCCCGTAGCCTACCATGCGGCGTCGATGAGATGCGAGGGCCCATGCCCACTCACTCGATCATCCGATCGGCTCGTTCCAGCAGCGCCGGCGGCATCGTCAGGCCGAGCGTCTTTGCGGTCTTGAGGTTGATGACGAACTCGAACTTGGTCGGCTGCTCGATGGGTAGATCGCCGGGTCGCGCGCCCTTGAGGATCTTGTCCACGTAGGTCGCCGCGCGCCGGAACGTGTCGCCGATGCTTGGCCCGTAGGCCATGAGACCGCCGGCCTCCGCGTGATCACTCAGCGCGGCGATGAGCGGCAAGCGGCCCCGAGTCGCGAGGTGAGCGATTCGAGTCCGGTGGTCGAGAAGCATCGAGTCCGGAAGAACGATGACCGCGTCGGCCCGCCCGGTGGCGATTGCCGCGAAGGCCTTGTCGATCTCACCGGGCTCCCGCACCTCCAGGACTTGAAGACGCACGCCCAACACGCGAGCCGCATCCTTCGCCTGACGCACCTGCGGTGCGTGGCCGATCTGGGCCGGATTCCCGAGGAGGGCTACCCGGGAGAGCTTGGCGACGACCTCGTTGAGAATCTGCAGCTGTTTCGCGGCCAGCTCGGGCGACATCGACGACGTCCCCGTGATGTTCCCCCCCGGGTGAGCAAGGCTGGAGACCAGTCCAGTCGAGACCGCGTCCTGAACCACCGCCATGACGATGGGAATGCTCCCGGTCGCTCGGCTGGCCGCCTGAGTCGCGACCCCACCATACGTGACGATGACCGCGATCTTGAGACGCACCAGCTCGGCGGCCAGGCCGGGAAGACGATCGTAGTTCCCCTCCGCCCATCGAGACTCGATCGCGATGGTCTGGCCTTCCACGTAGCCGCGCTCGCGCAGACCTTGCCGGAGGGCCTCAAAGTAACGCGAGGTTCTGGAATCGGAAAGGGAGCTGGGGGACAGAAAGCCCACGCGTGGGATATTCGCGGGCGGCCGACTCTCGGCGGCGGGCGGCGCGGCGAGGAGACCAGCCGCCAAGGTGCCGAGAAATCTTCGTCGGTCCATCGTGAGTCGCCCCTGCCTGACCGCCCGTGTTGAATGGACCACGCGGATGGATGGCCAGGCGGGGTGACCTTACACCTGCGCCGAGGAAGTCCGCCAGAAGTTCCTGTATATCCGGGTCCGGCGAGCAGGGCGCAAACCACCATGCTAAACTCCGCCCCGTCGTCCATCATCTGAGGAGGGGCTCATGGCGGAATCGGCACGGATGGCGGTGTTCCACGGTGCGGGCAAACCCTTCGAGATCCGCGAGTATCCGGTGCCCGATCCCGAGCCCGGCGCGATCCTGGTCAAGGTGGCGATGGCCAACGTGTGCGGCTCCGACCTGCACTACTGGCGGGGCGAGCTCGACTACGTGAAGATGGGCCGGCCGCTGCCGCTCAACACCGGGCACGAGCACGTGGGGCGCGTGGCCAAGCTCGGCCCCGGCGTCACCACCGATTCGGCGGGCCGGCCGCTCGCGGTGGGCGACCGCGTGGCCTACCGCTTCTTCTTCCCGTGCGGGCGCTGCCGCATGTGCCTCAAGGGCAAGACCAAGTCCTGCCCGGTGCGCCAGGCCAACTTCCTCGTCTCCTGCGAAGTCTGGCCGCACTTCCAGGGCGGCTTCGGCGAGTACTTCTACCTGCGGCCCAACCACGCGGTCTTCAAGCTGGCCGACGACATCACCGACGACATGGCGGCGGGCGTCAACTGCGCCTTCTCCCAGGTCTATGCGGGCCTCGACATCGCGGCGGTGCGCGCGGGGCAGACCGTGGTGATCCAGGGCGCGGGCGGCCTCGGGGTGTACGCGTGCGCGGTCGCGAAGGAGATGGGGGCGGCGCGCGTCGTGGTCATCGACGGGGTAGAGGAGCGCCTGACCCTCGCCCGCTCCTTCGGAGCCACCGACGTGGTGGACATGCGCGAGCACAAGACGCCGGAGGACCGCATCAAGGCGGTGAAGAAGCTCACCGACGACTGGGGCGGCGACGTGGTCATGGAGCTGGTGGGCAATCCCAAGGTGGTGGACGAGGGGCTCCGCATGACCGCGCCGGAGGGCACGTATCTCGAGATCGGCAACATCAACGTGGGCTGGAAGGCCGAGTTCGATCCGGCCTGGATCATCTTCGGCAACCGCCGCATCATCGGCCTCTCCCACTACGAGGCCGAGCACCTGCGCGGGGCGCTCGACATGATGACCCGCACCCGTGGGCGCTACCCGTGGAACAAGATCATCTCGCACAAGTTCCCGCTCGAGGCGATCGAGGAGGCCTTCGTCCAGCAGGACAAGGGCCACGTCACCCGCGCCGCGATCGTTCCCAACTAGCTCGACGAGACCGCTCGATGCCCGATCAGAGCTGGGCCAAGCACGTCGCGGACGTGCTGCGCCGCAACTCAACATGGCGAGCATGATCCCGATGGTGCTGGTGATGAGCCACCGCGGGGACCTGAGCGAGTTCAACGCGCGCGGGGCCGGGGTCGAGAAGGGTATCGAGGTGCGCACCCAGGAGGAGCTCGAGCGGGCGGTGGACCGCATCCTCGAGGAAGACGGCCCCGTCATCGTGGTGGTGAAGATCGACAAGGGCCCCTCCACCGCTCCGTTCGACCAGGACCTGATCGGCCAGGCCTCGCGCTTCCGCAAAGCCCTCGCGGCGCTGCCCGCCGCCTGATTGCGAGGAGAACGACATGGCGGGAATCTACGATTTCACGGTGAAGACGATCGACGGAAAGGAGCAATCGCTCGGTGACTACCGCGGCAAGGCGCTGCTGGTGGTCAACGTGGCGTCGCAGTGCGGGCTCACCCCGCAGTACGAAGCGCTCCAGGCCCTGCAGGCCGAGTACGGCCCGCGCGGCTTCGCGGTGCTGGGCTTTCCCTGTAACCAGTTCGCGGGACAGGAGCCGGGCAGCGACGCGGACGTGAAGGCGTTCTGCTCGACCAATTTCGGGGTCACGTTCCCGATGTTCTCCAAGATCGAGGTGAACGGCGGCGGCCGCGCTCCCCTCTACGCCTGGCTCACCGGCCAGGCCACGAAGCCCGACGGCCCCGGCGACATCAAGTGGAACTTCGCCAAGTTCCTGGTCGACAAGACCGGCCTGGTCGCCGCGCGCTTCGAGCCCAAGACCGCGCCCACCGCGCCCGAGATCAAACAAGCCGTCGAGAAGGCCGTCACCGCCTGAGGGCGGGGTCAGGTCTTACATTCCGACATTTCCCGGAGCGGGAATGCGTCTCCACAGCGTCGAGGCGATCGCGATCGACATCCCGCTCACGCGGAACTTCGGCGGGAGCACCTACGCGGTCCTCAAGCGCTCCACCGTGGTCACCCGCCTGCGCACCGACGAGGGGCTCGTCGGCTGTGTCTACAACGGGGACAACCGCGAGCACGGCGCCGAGATCGTCCGGCTGATCCACGACGACCTGGCCCCGCTCCTGCGCGGCCGGGATCTCCTCGACGGCGAGCGCATCTGGGATCGCCTCTTCGCGCTCTCGCATAGCAGCCGCGATCGCAAGAAGCTGATGGAGGCCATCGCCTGCGTGGACTGCGCGATCTGGGATCTGGTCGGCAAGGCGCGCGGCCGGAGCGTGTGCGCGCTGCTCGGCGGCAAGCCGCCGCGACGGCTGCCGATCATCTCGATCGGCGGCTACTACCGCGAGGGCAAGACCCTGGCCGACATCGGCCGCGAGATGGAGAGCTATCGCCAGGCCGGCATGGCGGGCTGCAAGTTCAAGGTGGGCGGGCTCACGCCCGAGGCCGACGCGGAGCGGGTCGGGGCGGCCCGGCGCGCCGCGGGCCCCGACTTCGTCCTCGCGGTGGACGCCAACCGGGGCTGGTCGGTGGAGGACGCGGTGCGCTTCGCGCGCCTCGTCGAGCCGCTCGACATCGCCTGGTTCGAGGAGCCGTGCCACTGGCACGACGACGCCCGCATGATGGCGGAGGTGCGGCGGGCGACGCGCATCCCGGTCACCGCGGGGCAGTCCGAGATCACCAGCCAGGCGGTGCGGCGCCTGCTGGACGCGGGCGCGGTGGACCTGGTGAACTTCGACGCTTCCGAGGGCGGCGGCGTCACCGAGTGGCGACGGGCCGCCGCGCTCTGCGAGACCGCCGGCGTGAAGATGGCCCACCACGAGGAGCCCCAGATCGCCGGCCACCTGCTGGCCGCGGTGCCCCACGGCACCTACGTCGAATGCTTCGCCGACCCCGAGCGGGACCCGGCCTGGCAGGTGCTGTGGGCCAACCGCCCCGCGGTCAAGGACGGCCTGTTCCCGGTTCCCGACGGCCCCGGCTTCGACCTCGTCCTCGACGAGGCGCTGATCCGCCGCTACCGCGTCTAAACGGGGTCAGGTCTTGAATTACGACATTTCCGGCGCGCCGCAACCCGCCAACGCGCTGAAAAATATCGTAATTCAAGACCTGACCCCAGACTACATGGAGATGGCGGCGCGGGAGACGCCGGCCGGGTCGCCGCCGCGGCGGGCCCAGTCGGCCTGGGCGAAGGCCTCCGAGATGCGCTCGAGCGGGAAGACGTGCGAGATCACCTTCTCGAACGGGAAGCGCTCGAGGTTGCGCTTCATGAACGAGAGCGACTGCTCGAGCGCCCACGGGGAGTAGTTGGACGTGGCTACCAGATGCGCGTTCCCGCGCACCAGCGCGGTGGCGTCGTAGGAAAACACGTTGCCGGGCGAGATCGAGCCCACCTCGAGGTAGCAGCCGCCGCCCCGCAGCATGCGCAGTCCCTCCGGGATCACGTCCGGGTAGCCCACGAAGTCGGCCACCACGTCCGCGCCGAATCCGCCGGTCAGCGCCTTGACCGCCTCGACCCGCTTGTCCGCGCTGGTGATCTCGCTCGCGTTCACGGTGTGATCGGCCCCGAACGTCTTCGCGAGGGCGAGGCGCTCCGCGAGCCGGTCCACCACGATCACGGTGTCGGCGCCCATGTCCCGCGCCACCGCCACCGCGTTGATGCCGAGGCCGCCCGCCCCCTGCACCACCACCGACTGGCCCGCCCGGAATCCCGCCTTTCGCAGGCCGTAGAGCACCTGGGAGAGCGCGCAGTTGACCGGTGTCGCCATGTCGTCCGGGATCTCGTCGGGCATCTTGAAGATGAAGTGGTTCGGCCGCAGATAGTAGTAGTCGCCGTAGGCGTTGTTGAAGTAGGGCGCGCTGCCCGCGACCCGGTTCGGGCGGCCCTTCTGCGGACAGCTCCCCATCTCGTCGTTCAAACACACCGGGCAGCGGCCGCACGGGAAGAAGTAGCAGAAGGTCACCCGGTCGCCCTCGCACAGCGGCCGGCCCATCGAGTCGGTCGTGATGCCGGCGCCGAGCCGCTCCACCTTGCCGCACATCTCGTGGCCGAAGGTGAGGTCCTTGGGCAGCGCCCCGTACGTCTCCTTCATCTCCCCTCGCCAGATGTGCAGGTCGGAGCCGCACACCCCCGCGCGGGTCAGCTTGATGAGGATCGCGCCGGGCTCTGGATCCGGCACCGGGTACTCGCGCAGCTCGAACTCGCCGCCGTAGGCCTTGAGCACCGCCACCCGTCCCTTCATTGGGCTCCTCCCTGGAATGGATTCAGCGAGAGGGTCGCCGCTCGCGGGTCCCGTTGTCAACCTCGGGAGCCGGGGGTACCATGGCCACGCCTTTCGCACTGCCCGGCTTCCGATGGAGGTGGTCATGCGTCGCTCACGACTCGCGCTCCTTGCGGCACTGCTCGCATCTGCCCCTGCCGTCTGGGCTCCGGTGGTCTCGGCGGAGGTCGCGGTGCAGGCGTATCCTCTTCCGCCGGGGGGCGGCCCGCACGACGTGGCGGTCGGCGCCGACGGCATCGTCTGGTATACCGCCCAGCGCGCGGGCCAGCTCGGACGTCTCGACCCCGCCAGCGGCAAGGTCGATCTCATCCCGCTCGGCCCGGCGGCGGCGCCGCACGGCGTGATCATCGGGCCGGACGCCGCGCCCTGGGTGACGGAGGGCGGCACCAACTCCATCGTCCGCGTGGATCCGCGCACGCGGGAGGTGAAGCGGTGGCCCCTGCCCGAGACGCGGGGCTACGTGAACCTCAACACCGCGACCTTCGACAAGCGGGGCCGCATCTGGTTCACCGGTCAGAACGGCGTCTATGGACGCCTCGATCCCGCGACCGGAGCGATGCAGGTCTGGGACGCGCCGAAGGGACGCGGCGCCTACGGGATCGCCACCACTCCGGACGGCGAGGTCTACTACGCCTCGCTCGCGGGCAGCCACATCGCCCGCGTGGATCTCGACACGGGCGCGGCCACGGTCATCGAGCCTCCCACGAAGGGGCAGGGCGCGCGCCGGGTCTGGTCCGACTCGCAGGGCCGGATCTGGGTGAGCGAGTGGAACTCCGGCAACGTGAGCCGCTACGACCCGAAGGCGAAGGACTGGAAGACCTGGAAACTGCCCGGCGACAGTCCACGCGCCTACGCGGTGTACGTCGACGACAAGGACAAGGTGTGGCTGAGCGAGTGGAGCGCGAACGCCATGGTCCGCTTCGATCCGGAGACCGAGAAATTCGAGGCGTTCCCGAGCGATAGGCGCGGCGCCAACGTGCGTCAGATTCTCGGACGACCGGGAGAGGTGTGGGCGCCCGAATCCGGAGCGGATCGTCTCGTCGTGTACCGGATGAAGTGAGGGGTCGGGCGATGTGGCTCCTCGCGGGCGGCGCGGTGACGGTGTGGTGCTCCTCGGCAGGCGCCGATCCCGCGCAGGGCGAGCGCGTCTTCCAGCGATGCTTCGCCTGCCACTCGGTGGTGGCCGGCGAGGACAAGCTCCCGGGTCCGAACCTCCGCGGCGTGGTCGGCCGGCGGGCGGGGACGCAACCCGGCTTCCGCTTCTCCCCGGCGCTGATCGAGGCGGGCGCGCGCGGCCTCGTGTGGACGCGGGCCACGCTCGACGCCTACCTCGCCGACCCGGTGGGATTCCTCCCGGGCACCGAGATGGGGTTGCCCGGGCTGCGCGACGCGGTAGACCGGAAAAACGTGATCGACTATCTGGAGAAGTCGGGCCCAACTCTCAGGAGGACACCGTGAAGCTCCTACTCTTCGACGACTATCGGCTGGGCGTGCTCCGTGGCGATGCGGTGGTGGACGTCTCGGACACCGTGAAGGACATCCCGCACACCGGGCCCGGCGACCTGATGAGCGGCCTGATCGCCCGCTTCGCGGACTACCGCAAGAAGATCGAGGACGCGGCCGGCCGCGGCAAGCCGGTGCCCCTCGCCCAGGTGAAGATCCGCCCGCCCCTGCCCAGGCCGACCAACATCGTCTGCATGGCGGTGAACTACATGGAGGACGGCACCCGCACCGAGCCCGCGCCGATCAACGCCTTCATGAAGTCGCCCGGCGCGGTGATCGGCCCGAACGAGACCATGGTGCTCCCCGACGTGCCCGCCACCATCTTCGAGGGCGAGGCCGAGATGGCGCTGGTGATCGGCAAGCGCGCCACCGCGGTGCCGGCCGCGCGGGCGATGGAATACGTCTTCGGCTACTGCAACTTCATCGACGGATCGGCCCGCGGCCTCCTGCCCCCCGGCAACACCTTCTACCAGATGAAGTCGCGCGACACCTTCGCGCCGATCGGCCCCTACCTGGTGACCGCGGACGAGATCGCGGATCCCCACAAGCTGGCGATCCGACTCTCGGTGAACGGCACCGTCAAGCAGGCGTTCAACACGAGCGACATGGCCCACAAGATCCCGCGCTGCATCGAGTGGGTGACCAGCATCCACACCCTCGAGCCGGGCGACATCCTCGCCACCGGCACCAATCACCGCGGCCTCTCCGGCTTCCAGGACGGCGACCGCATCGAGCTCGAGACGGAAGGCCTCGGCACCCTCCACTTCAACATCCGCGACGACCTCAAGCGCACCTGGTCGCGCGAGACGCGGCTCGACCGGCAGGAGAAGGGGCAGGAAGGCACCACGCCCCAGCTCACCGGCAAGCACAAGAAATGAAGATCAGCCACGTCACCACCCGCGTCCTCTCGACGCCCGCCGACAATCCGCTGGTGGTGGGATTGCCCGCGCCGCCCGACACCCGCGAGTTCGTGCTGCTCGAGCTCGGCACCGATCAGGGGCTGGTCGGCATCGGCCTCACCTTCTTCGGCGGCGCGCTCACCCCCGCGCTGCGGGCCGCGGTGGACGGCCTCGCGCGCCTGACCATCGGCATGGATCCGAGCCAGGTCGAGGCCATCGCCGCGAAGTGCCGGCGCATGGCGGGCGGCTCGGGCCCGGGCGGCATCTTCTCGCTCGCGATCTCCGCGGTGGACATGGCCTGCTGGGATCTCATGGGCAAGGCGGCGGGCCGCTCGGTCTGCGCGCTGCTCGGCGGCCTGCGCGACCGCGCGCCCACCTACGCGAGCGGCGCGCTGATGCGCCAGCACCCGGTGGACTACCTCGCCAAGGCGGGCCCGCGCCTGCGCGACATGGGCTTCCGCCAGATGAAGATGCAGTGCGGGAGCGAGCCCACCATCGCGGCCTCGGTGGAGCGGGTGCGGGTCATGCGCGAGTCCATCGGCGCCGACGTGGACCTCATGTGCGACATCAACCAGCTCTGGAGCGTGCACCACGCGATCGACGTGGGCCAGCGCATCGCGGACTACCACCTCTTCTGGCTGGAAGACCCCACCGCGCACGACGACTACCCGGGCCTGGCGCGCATCGCGGACGCGCTCGACACCCCGATCGCGGCGGGCGAGTACCACTACGGCATCGTGCCGTTCCGTCACCTGCTGGAGGCACGCTCGATCGACATCGTGATGATCGACCTGCTGCGGGTCGGCGGCATCACCCAGTGGATGAAGGTGGCGGGCATGGCCGAGGCGTTCAACCTGCCGGTGGTGAGCCACCTGATCCCGGAGATCCACGTGCACCTGATCGCGGCGATCCCCAACGGGCTCACCGTGGAGTACATGCCGTGGACGCTCCAGCTCTACGAGGAGACCCCGAAGATCGAGGGCGGGCAGCTGGTGGTGCCGGCCAAGCCCGGCCTCGGCCTGGCCTTCGACCAGGCCGCGATCAAGCGCTTCCAGGTCGGGTAATCGAAGGAGGCCAAGCCGCCGCGCTCCGGGGACGTCAGACCTCGCCGGTCCACGAGGGCTGGGCGACCGCGCGCCAGCGGGCGCGGATCCGGTCGATCTCGGCAGTGGGCAGCGGCCCCGCCTCGAGCCGGCGCGCGTTCTCCGGCCAGCGCTCCGGCCGCTTGGTCCCGACGATCGCGGTGTGCACCCCCGGCGCGGCCAGGGTGAAGCGGAGCGCGACCGAGACCACGCGCTCGGCGTCGCGCACGAACGGGTAGTCGAGCGCGCGCAGCCGCTCCCAGTAGGGCTGGTAGTAGGGCTCGGCGGGACGGCGCGCGTAGCGCCACGCCGCGTTGGCGATCGGCCGCTTGGCGATCACGCCCATTCCCCGCTTCACCGCCGCCGGCAGCGTCAGCTCGAAGCATTCCTGGTCCGCGATGCTCACCGAGGTCTGGAGCGTGTCGAAGCGCCCGCTCTCCACCGCGAAGCGCGCCGCCTCCCCGTCGCCGCTGTAGCCGATGTAGCGCGTGAGGCCCCGCTCCCGCGCGCGCTCCAGCGCGCCGATCGCGTCGCCCTTCCGGAGGTCGGACAGCTCGCAGCTGTGCAGCTGGATCAGATCGAGCCGGTCGGTGCGGAGACGCTTCAGGCTTCGCTCGATGCTCGAGAGCAGCGAGGCCGGCCGCCAGTCTCCCCGGCCGTAGCCGCGCGGGTGGCCGCACTTGGTCAGCAGGTAGATCTCGTTCCGGCGGGCCCCGAGGGCCACGCCGATCAGGGTCTCGCTGTCCTCGTAGCACTCGGCGGTGTCGATCACGTTGAGGCCGGCGTCGAGCGCGGTGCCGAGCAGCCGGGCGACGGTGCGCGGGCCCGCCCGTTCGTAGCCGATCTCGGAGCCGCCGAAGCCGAGGACGCTGACCACCATGTCGGTCTTGCCGAGGCGGCGGCGCTCCATCGCGATCGGTCAGAGGGCCGGGGCGGAGGGCTGGAACTGCATCGCGAGGAGGAGTATACCGTAGCCGAGACGCCCATCACGGAAAGGAGCCTCATGAGTCACTATCACGATCCGGCAGATCTCAAGTTGCTCGGCGAGTTCAAGAAGCTCGCCCCGGCGGAGTTCAAGGGCTTCGTCGAGCTGGATTCCATCGTCGGCCGCGACGACGGGAAGATCCCGCGCAAGTACCGCGAGCTGATCGCGCTCGCGGTGGCGTGCACGACGCAGTGCCCGTACTGTCTCGACGTGCACACCCGGAACGCGAAGAAGGCGGGCGCCACCCGGGAGGAAGTCGTCGAGTCCGCCATGCTCGCCGCCGCGCTGCGGGCCGGCGCCGCCACCACCCACGGCGCGCTCGCCCTCAAGCTGTTCGACCAGGCCTGAGCGCGCGGGGCGGACGGCCGCGCTCCGCGCCGGCTCAGGCCGAGCGGAGCGCGGCCGCGTCCCGCTCCATGCGGGCCCGCATCCGGGCGCGCAGGCCCTCCACGATGTGCGCGGGCGCGGTCTCCGGCGAGCCCGACCGGAACGGCGGCTGCGGATCGTACTCGATGCCGAGCTGGATGGCCTGGGCCACGTCGTCGCCCGCGATACGGGCGGCGAGGATCAGGGCCATGTCGATGCCCGAGGACACCCCCGCCGCGGTGATGATCTTGCCCTGCTCCACCACGCGCTTGAGCGTCGGCCGCGCGCCGTAGGCGGGCAGGCGGTCGAGCGACATCCAGTGGGTGGTCGCCTCGAGGCCCTTCAGGAGGCCGGCGGCGGCCAGCAGCATCGAGCCGGTGCAGACCGACGTGGTCCACTGGCTCGTCTCGTGCGCGGCGCGGATCCAGTCCAGCAGCGGGTTCGGGCTCTCGAGTGCGCGGGTGCCGAAGCCGCCCGGCACCATGACCACCTCCGGGCGCGGCACCGCGGCGAGCGCCTCGTCGGCGATCAGGGTGAGCTGGCGATTGTCGGTGCGATAGGGGCCCGGCGTCACCGCGACGAAGCGCACCCGCGCGCCGGGCAGGCGCGAGAGAACCTCGTAGGGGCCGATGGCGTCGAGCGCGGTGATGCCCTCGAAGAGCGGGATGGCGATGTCCATGGTCCTGTCTCCTGTGATGGCGGCCGTCACGAGACGGCGCGGAAGTGGCGGCGGTACTGGCCCGGGGTGACCCGGACACCGCGGCGGAACGCCCGGTGCATGGCCTCGACGCGCGCGAAGCCGCACGCGGCCGCGACCTCGGCGACGCTGGCCTCCGCGGTCTCGAGCAGCCGGCGCGCGCCCTCGACCCGCTGCGCCTCCACGTAGGCCGCGGGAGTCGTGCCGATCTCGCGGCGGAAGGCGCGGGCGAAGTTGCGCGGGCTCATGCCCGCGCGCCGGGCGAGCGCGGGCACCGAGAGATCGTCGCCCAGGTGATCGGCGATCCACGTCTGCAGCTCGCGCAGGCCCCGCCGCTCGGCCACCTGCGCGGAGAGCTGCACGCTGAACTGCGACTGCCCGCCCGGCCGCCGCAGGAACATCACGAGCCAGCGGGCCACCGAGAGGGCCAGGTCGCGCCCGCCGTCCTCTTCCACCAGCTCGAGCGCCAGGTCCATGCCCGCGGTGACGCCGGCGGAGGTGGAGACCTTGCCGTCGCGGACGAAGATCGGATCGCGCTCCACCCGCGCCTTCGGATACCGCCGCTGGAGCGCGTCGCACACCGCCCAGTGGGTGGTCGCGCGGCGACCGTCGAGCAGCCCGGCCTCGCCCAGGAGGAACGCGCCGCTGCAGACCGAGGTCACGCGCCGGGCCCGCAGCGCGGTGCGGCGGATCCACGATACGAGCCGGCCGTTCCGCATGGCGGCCCGGGTGCCCTCGCCCCCCGCGATCAGCAGCGTGTCGACCGGTCCGGCGGCCTGGCGGATACCGCGGACGGCCAGCAAGGACAGCCCGCTCGAGGTCGAGACCGCGCCGGCTTCCGGCGCCAGCACCGAGACCTCGTAGCGGGGACCCCGGCCGGACGACAACCGGTTGGCGAGCGCGAACACCTCGAGGGGGCCGGTGACGTCGAGGGCCTGCGCGTCGGGGAACATCAGGATCCAGACCGCCAACGGCCGGCGCGGGGCGAGCTGTCGCATGCCCAGAGCATGCCCGCGGAAGCCTATGGCCGCAATGACAACGAAATGACGAATTCGGCCAGCACCCGCCGGGACGGGGCGGGCTAGAGCGCGCGGGCCGCGGCCAGGATCTCCTCGTCGCTCGGGAACTTGGAGAGGTCCTCGATCCGCTCCGTGGCCTCGATCTGCCGCCACCGGACGATCCCCCTCCGGTCGATGAGAAAGTGCCCGGTCAGCTGCATGCCGTGCGCGGCCACGATCTGCTGGTCGACCTCGTTCGGCTCGAACCCTTCCTTCCGGTTCAGGATGTCCATCGCCACGAAGGGGTTCTCCGGCGCCGGCAGCTCCCCGGTGGGATTGATCCGGGCCGCCTGCATCTGGCCCATGGTGACGGTCCCCTGGGACCACGAGGCCTTGGATTCGTCCTCGACGAGCACGCCGGCCGGCACCCCGAACGCGCGATGGGTCGCCGCCTCCGGGTCGGCCGCGAGCAGCACGCGCGCGGGACGATAGTTGTAGTAGAGCCGCGCGCGCGTCAGCGGGGTATTCACCACCGCCATCGTCTCCACGCCCATCGCCTTCAGCTTCTCCTGCGTGGTGCCGAGCTGCACGACCTGGCGCCGGCAGAACGGGCAGTGCAGGCCGCGGAACAGGCCGATCAGGACCGCACTGCGCCCGCGATAGTCGTCGAGCGAGACCTGACCCTCTCGGTTGACCGCGGGCAGCGCGAAGTCGGGAGCGGGATCACCTTCGCCAAGGGGTACGCCAAGGGGTACGGACGTCATGAGCGATGTTCCTTTCTATTCGGGTCGCATCGGAGTCAATCCAAGAACGGCAGCACCACGAGCGCGTCGGGCTCGAGCCCGGCCCGCTCGCAGACCGCCTGAGCCTTCAGCAGAAATTCTTCCGCCCGGGCCTCGTCGCCCAGGTCCAGGTGCACGGTGGCGAGACCATCGTAGCAGGGAAACAGGAGCTGGGGCTCGTCGGCCTCCTCGGCGAGCGCGAGCGCTTCCCGGTAGTGCGCGACCGCGCGGGTCGGATCGCCGTGACACTGATAGATCTGGCCGAGCACGATGAGCGGCACCGCCAGCTGATCGAGCTGCCCGAGGCGCCGGTCGAGATCGATCGCGGCATTCGCGGCGCCGACGCCTTGCTCGTCACAACGGTTGGTGAGCGCGCAGTAGGCGACCGCGAGATTCGCGTAGAGGCGCGACTGGAAGCCCAGGTCGCCGATCTTCTTGGCCATCTCGAGACCGGCCGCGCAGGTCTCGATCGCCCGCGCCGGATCGAGCGTGCTGTAGAGCACGCTCAGGTTGGCGAGCCCGCGACAGGCCGCCTGCAGCAGCTCGTTCTCGCGGGCGAGGGCCACGCTGCGCTCGATGTGGTCGACCGCCTCCTCCAGCCGGCCCAGACGGGCCAGGGCCACGCCGAGCGTGTTGTGGCTCTGCGCGGCGGCGGTCGCCGCTTCCACGCGCCCGGCCGCGCCGAGCGAGGGATCGGCGGCGAGGCGCTCGGCGTGGAGCCGGGCCTGCTCCGCCCACTCCACGGCCCGCTGGCTCTCGCCGCTCCGGAAGGCCAGCCGCCCCATCTCCTGGTAGAGGTGCGCCCCCTCGATGTGCTCGCGATCGGCGCCGAGCAGGGCGAGGCCGGTTTCGAAGCACTGGAGGGCGCGCGCCCGCGCGCCGGCGTCCCAGTGCAGGCCCCCCATCTTGCGAAGGATCCGTGCCTGCGCCGGCGCGTCTGCCGCCGCGCGATACCCGGCCTCGACGATCTCGTATTCGCCGAGCGCGGCGGCCCGCCGACCGGTCGGACCGAGCAGATCGGCCATGCGCTCCCGGGCCACCAGCCGCTCGGTCTCGACGTCGTCGCCGTGCTCGAGCGCGTCGAGCACCCGCCGGTAGTGCCCGATCGCGTCCGCGTTGGCGTACACGCCGCGGGCCCAGTCGCCGGCCGCCATCAGGTAGCGCGCACCGCGAGGCTTGTCGGCGCCGAGGGCCCAGTGGTGACCGAGCATCTCCAGCCGCTCGAGGCTCTCCGGGGCGGCCGCGCTCTCGGCTTCGAGAACCGTGGCCACCCGGGTGTGCAGCTCGGTTCGCCGCGCCACGAGGATGTTCTGGTACACGATCTCCTGGAGAAGCCCGTGGCGGAACCGGTGATCCGGTCCCGGGGTGACCAGGTCGGCGCGCACGAGCGCGTCGAGCGCCGCGTCGACCCCGGCCGGCTCGGCCGAGGCCGCCCGGAGCAGCGACTCCTCGAAGCGCGGGCCGATCACCGCCGCCTCCTGGATGACCCGGCGCTCCGCGGGCTCGAGCCGGTCCAGGCGCGCGAGCAGCAGCCCGTGTAGTGTGGACGGCACCTGCGCGGCCTCGGCCTCCTCGGCGCAGCGCCACGTCGAGCCGTCGCGAACGAGCACACCCGCCGCGATCAGCGCGCGCACGACCTCCTCGAGGTACAGCGGGTTGCCGCCGGCCCGCTCCAGGATCAGGCTCCGCAGGCGCTCAGGGAAGAGCCGCGTCGCGTCCCCGAACCACGCGACCAAGAGATCCTCGCTGCCCGCCCGCGACAGGGGCATGACCTCGATCGCGGTGTGCGGGGCCCGGGTCGTGCCCAGCGAGTCCGGCTCGAGCGTCGGCCGATACATCAGGAGGAGCAGGAGCGGCTGCTCGGCGAGACCGTCCGCGACCGCGCCCAGCAGCTCGATGGACGCGGCGTCGGCCCAGTGCAGGTCCTCGACGACCAGCACCAGCGGACCGGTGGCGAGCCGCCGCTCCACCAGGGCCCGGGTCGCCATGAAGATCTGGCGCTTGAGCTGCTCGGGCTCCAGATGGCGCACGCGCGCGTCGTCGCGCTCGAGCCCGAGGACCCGGGCGAGCGCGGCCACCATCGCGGCACGATCCTCCGCCCCGACCCCGAGCGTCTCCAGGCCGGCCGCGAGCTTGCTCCGTGCGACGTCCACGGACGCGCCGTGCTCAACCCCGTAGGCGTCGCGCAGGAGCGCGGCCGCCGCCCCGTACGTCTGCTCGCCCATCGACGAGCACGCCGCGCGCCGGACCGTGGTGCCCTCGAGGCGTCCGTTCGCCTCGAGGCGCGCGAAGAACTCCCGCTGCAGCCGTGACTTCCCGGCGCCGGGCTCGCCGATGAGGCTCAGCACCTGGGCGCGCCCCGCAAGCGTCTCCGCGTAGGCCGCGTCCATCCGCTGCAGCTCGCGCTCGCGGCCCACGAGGGGCGCGGCCAGGCCGAGGCCCTCGAGGCCGCGGGCCGAGCGCGGCGCGGCGAGCGGGCCCAGCAGGCAATGGACCGCGACCGGCTCGCCCTTGCCCTTGACCCGGATCTCCTGGCCCGGGGCGAAGGCGAAGGCATGCTGCGTGAGCTGGTGCGTCGTGGCGCTGATGAAGATCTCGCCCGCGGGCGCCGCGCTCTGCAGGCGCGAGGCGGTGTTGACGGTGTCGCCGGTCACCGCGTAGGCCGCGTCCGCGCTCGCGCCGATCCGGCCCGCCACCACCGGGCCGGTATTGACCCCGATGTGCAGCGCGAGCGGCCGGCCCACCCGCCGCTCCCAGCGCTGGTTGAGCACGCCCATCCGCTCGCTCATGAGGAGGGCGGCGCGCAGCGCGCGCTCCGGATCGTCCTCGTGCGCGCGCGGCGCGCCGAATACCGCCATGACCGCGTCGCCCACGAACTTCTCGACGAAGCCCTCGTAGCGGTCGATCGACGCGGACATCTCGCGGAAGAGATCGCTCTGGATCGCGCGCACGTCCTCGGGATCGAGCCCTTCGCTGAGCGCGGTGAACCCGGCCAGGTCCGCGAAGAGCACGGTGACCGGCCGGCGATCGCCTTCGGGGGCGGCGGGCGGAGCGGGCGGAGGCGGCGGGGCCGGGGCGGCCGCGAGCCGGGCTCCGCACTTGGGGCAGAACGCGAAGTCGGCGGGCGCCTCGAAGCCGCAGCCGCTACACGTCATGTGGACGGGGCGACGTCGATCTCCTGGGGCATCGGGATGCCGCGCCGGGCCAGCTCCCCCTCCAGGTCGAGCGCGCGGGTGCCGACCGAGCGGCCGCCCGGCACCGTCCAGAACACCTCGAACTCGAGGCCGTCGGGATCCTTCGCGTAGAGCGACAGGCTCACCCCGTGATCCGACGAGCCCACCAGCGAGCGCGCCTCGATGAGGCGCCGCCGCGCGCGCACCAGGTCGGTGAGCTCGCCGACCTCCCACGCCGAGTGGTACATGCGCACCGCGCCCTCGTCGGGTCCGTGGACCCCGGGCTGAGCGAAGAGGCCCAGGTGGTGGTCCTCGGCGCTGCCCGCGATGCGGAGGAACGCGGCGTTCGGGTAGCGCGTCTTCACCTCGAAGCCGAGGACGTCGCAGTAGAAGCGCACGCTGCGGTCCACGTCGGACACCCAGAGCACGAGGTGCTGCAGCCGCTTGAGGCCGATGCCGGTCGCGCTCATCTTCCGGGGTACTCCACGCTCACCGTGATCGCGGCGCACGCGATGATGGTGTCGGCGTTGGGCACGCGCAGGCCGCCCTGAACCGGGCGCACCGTCACCTCGCCGTGGGGCAGCTCCTTCTTCACGCGCTCCACGTCGATCTTGCCCGGATCGGGCACGCCGACCGTGACGTCCACCAGCATGCGGCCCCCCTTGGCGCGCACCTCCGTGAAGAGCGGCAGGCTCGAGTGCCGGATCGCGTCCGACACCGCGCGGCACGCCGCCTTCGTCCCCTCGTCCCCGTGCACGTCCACGCCCATCCCGAACTCGAGCACCATCGCCTGTGCGGCCACGTTGTTCTCCTCTCTCTCTTATCCGATCACGCTGCCGCCCATGACCCGGATCGTGTCGCCGGTGACGTACGCGGAGGCGTCGGAGGCCAGGAACAGACACGCCTCCGCGATGTCCTCCGGGCGGCCCAGCCGGCCGAGCGGGATGCGCTTGAGCTGCTCCGGGCCGCCCGGCGGCGCCTGTCGGAACTCAGGGTACCACTCGGCGTAGCGCCGCTCGGTGTCGATGGTCCCCGGCACCACCATGTTGACCCGGATGCCCGACGGGCCCAGCTCCGCGGCCAGCGCGCGCACCAGGCCCAGCAGACCGGTCTTGGCCGCGGTGACCGCGGCGGTGCCCGGCCGTCCGGTGATGCTCGACTGCCCGCCGAGCGCGATGATGCTCCCCCGCCCGCGCTCCTTCATGCCCGGCACCACCGCGCGCGCCAGATAGAAGGCGGAGTGGAGGTTCACCGCAAACACCCGGTGCCAGTCCTCGAGCGAGGTCTCGGTGACCGACTTGTGCGGGCGGATGGCCGCGTTGCACACGAGCACGTCGATCGCGCCCAGCACCGCGAGACCGTTCTTGACCATGGTCTCGACCGCGTCGGCATCGCCGATGTCGCCGAGCACGGACGCCACGCGCACTCCGTGCTTTCGGCACTCCTCGGCGACCGCCTCCAGCTCCTCGCGATTGGCGCGGGTGTTCAAGATGAGATCCGCGCCCTCCGCCGCGAAGGTCAGCGCGATGGCGCGTCCGATGTTGCGGCTGGCCCCGGTGACGAACGCGGTGCGCCCCTTGAGCTTCATGGCGTCAGGCGGGCACGGTCAGCGCGGTGACGTGCGGCATGACGCTGGAGACGAACAGGTCCACGTTGGCCGCCGCCTCCGTCTCGGTCATCTCGCCGAACATGAGGCGGCAGGTCATGTAGGTGCAGCCGCTCACCGCCACCTGCCGCTCGAACTCCGCGCGCACCTGGGCGGCAGTGCCCGCGATGGCCACGCCGCGGCGCCGGGCCTCGTCGAAATCGGGCGCGAAGCGGAACGGGACCGCGCCGAAGTCGCGCCAGAGCTTGGTGAGGTTGGCGTACCACACCGCGTAGCTGGCGCGGCCGAGCGCCATCGCCGCGTCCTCGGTGGGGGCCACCACCACGTGGCGGCCCATGCCGAGCTTCGGCGTCGCCGCATCCCCGTGCTTGCGCTGCCACACCTCGCGGTAGCGCGCGAAGAGCGGCGCCGACCCCTCGGCCCCCAGGTTGGTGATCACGTTGACCCGGTTGGTGGCCGCCCACTCCGCGCCGGCCGCGTGCCCGAGCCCGTACCAGAGCGGCGGGTGCGGTGTCTGGAGCGGCTTCAGGATCATCGGGACCTTTCGAAAGGTGTACTTCGGCCCGCGATGCTCGAGCACGTCGCTGGTCAAGCCCTGCAGGACGATCTCGAGCGTCTCCCGGTAGATGTCCTCGGTCTCGAGGTGGTGCAGATCGAAGAAGGCCATCTCGTAGGGCACGATGCCCCGGCCCACCCCGAAGTCGAAGCGGCCCCGCGAGAGGTGATCGAGCATGCAGACCTCCTCGATCAGGCGGAGCGGGTTGTAGAGCGGCAGGCAGTAGACACAGGGCCCGAGGCGGATACGGCGCGTGCGCTGCGTGGCCGCGGCCAGGAAGATCCCGGGCATGGGCGCCAGGCCGAGCGGCGTCGCGTGGTGCTCGGCCAGGTGGTAGGAGTAGAACCCGGCCGCGTCGTACTTCTCGAGCAGCCGAAGCCGGTGCTCGTAGAAATCCGCGACCGGCACGTCCCGACGGTCGAGATGGTCGAAGATGCCCAGGTCCATGTGCCCTCCCGCGGCCAGCCCAGGCCGTCGGCCCCGTCTGGTGGCGGGCCGGCAGGTAGGGTATCAGGAGGCCGTCGGGTAGGCCAGGCGGTCGCCCTTGACGCTCCCTCGTCCCGGTGGCTAGGATGCCGCTGCTGGCCGACTCGCCCTCACTCGACGTGTTGCCGGAGAATCGCCGACGGACCGCGGGCGGACCAGGTGATCGAATGAACCGCAAGTACTTGGATCATTGAGCACCGGGAACGAGTGCGGTACCATTGGGCCGTTTCTCAGAAGGACCCCCGGGGTGGGGCGGAGAGGAGCCAGCGCGATGGCCTATGACCTGCTGATCAAGAACGGATGGGTGGTGGACGGATCCGGCCTGCCGCGGTACCGCGGAGACGTGGGCGTGAAGGCGGGCAAGATCGTCGCCATCGGTCGGCTTCGCGAGGGCGCCCGTGAGGTCATCGACGCGGAGGGCCGGGTCGTCGCGCCGGGGTTCGTGGACGGGCACACCCACATGGACGCGCAGATCTTCTGGGACCCGCTAGGGACGTCCTCCTGCTGGCACGGCATCACCAGCGTGGTCATGGGCAACTGCGGCTTCACGCTCGCGCCGTGCGCCAAGAAGGACCGGCACCTGGTCATCCGCAATCTCGAGCGCGCGGAGGACATCGCGGGCGAGGCCATGGAAGCGGGCATCGACTGGCGCTGGACCACCTTCCCGGAGTTTCTCGACACGCTCGAGTCGCTGCCCAAGGGCATCAACTACTCGGGCTACATCGGCCACTCCGCGCTGCGCACCTACGTGATGGGTGAGCGCGCGTTCGACGGGCCCGCGAGCGAGGACGACCTGGCCGCCATGGAGCGCGAGCTGCGCAACGCGCTGATGGCGGGCGCCATCGGCTTCACGACGTCGCGGTCGCCCAGCCACGAGACACCCGACTCCAAGCCGGTGGCGAGCCGCATGGCCGCGTGGAGCGAGGTGCAGCGGCTGGTGGGCGCGATGGGCGAGCTGAACGCGGGCATCTTCGAGCTGGCCGGCGAGGGCGTGGATCGCAAGGTGGACCACCCCGACCTGCCCGACTACCACAAGCGCCTCAAGGCTCTGGCCGTCGAGACCGGCCGGCCGATCACCTTCGGCCTCTTCACCCGCAAGGACGCGCCCGACATGTGGCGTCACTACGTGCGGCTGATCGAGGAGACCAACGCGGCGGGCGGGCGCATGTTCGCCCAGGTGCACAGCCGCGCGCTCAGCGTGGTGCTCTCGTTCAAGACCCAGCTCCCGTTCGACCGGCTGCCGGTGTGGAAGGAGCTGCGCGCGCTGCCGCTCGGCGAGCAGCAGACCCGGCTGCGCGACCCCGAGCTGCGCAAGAAGCTGGTCGAGGCCGCGCGCGAGCGGGACACCCGCAAGGCCCTCGGCACCGAGGCCCGGCAGGCCGCCTACGAGTGGCTCTTCGTGATGGACTCGGTGGACCCGCCGCACAAGTCGGTGGCCGAGATCGCGCGCGAGCGCGGCGTGGATCCGGTCGAGGCGATGATCGATCTCGCGCTCGAGAAGGACATGGACCGCTTCTTCTTCAATCCGATCGCGAACGAGAACCAGGAGCTCGCGATCGAGCTGATCAAGCACCCGCAGGCGGTGGTGACCTTCTCCGACTCGGGGGCCCACGTCTCCCAGCTCATGGACTCATCGCTGCAGACCTACCTGCTGAGCCACTGGGTGCGCACCAAGCAGGCGCTCACCCTCGAGCAGGCGGTGCGGATGCTGTCGTTCGTGCCGGCCAGCTACTGGGGCTTCACGGATCGCGGCCTGATCCGCGAGGGCATGGCCGCCGACTTCGTGGTCTTCGATCCGGACACCATCGCGGCCGAGCTGCCCGAGGTGGTCCGGGACCTGCCCGCGGGGGCCAAGCGGCTGATCCAGCGGACCCGCGGCATCGCGGCCACCGTGGTGAACGGCGAGATCCTGCTGCGTGACGGCAAGCACACCGGCGCGCATCCCGGACGGCTCCTGCGCGGCCCGCTCGCGCGGGCGACCGCGTAGGAGGAGCCCATGGCCAAGCTGCTCGAGGGCAGGGCCGCGCTCGTGACGGGCGCGGGGCGCGGTATCGGCCGCGGCATCGCGATCGCGCTGGCCAAGGCCGGCGCCAAGGTGGTGGTCAACGACCTGGGCGCGGGGCTGGACGGCGAGGGAGTGGCCACCGGACCCGCCGCCCAGGTGGTGGACGAGATCGTCAAGGCCGGCGGGACCGCGTCGGCCAACTACGGCTCGGTGGCCGATCACAAGGCGGCCAACGAAATGGTCGAGCAGGTGGTGAAGACCTACGGGCACATCGACATCCTGGTCAACGTGGCCGGGATCCTGCGCGACCGGATGATCTTCAACATGGCCAAGGAGGAGTGGGACGCGGTCCTCGCGGTGCACCTGGACGGCACCTACTTCTGCACCCGGGCCGCCGCCCCCTACATGCGCGAGCAGAAGTACGGGCGGATCATCTCGATGTCGTCGGTCTCCGCGCTCGGCTCGCCCGGCCAGCCCAACTACGGGGCGGCCAAGGCCGGCATCATCGGGCTCTCCTGGTCCACCGCCAACGGCATGGCCAAGTACAACGTGACGTCGAACGCGATCA
>Ga0134127_10000572_pt1 | contig 33103 bp, 34 predicted proteins | sample KB31753_FD_96459 | JGI IMG/M metagenome (GOLD analysis project Ga0134127, IMG submission 96459) | Terrestrial soil microbial communities with excess Nitrogen fertilizer from Kellogg Biological Station, Michigan, USA - KB3-175-3 | ecosystem: Environmental > Terrestrial > Soil > Unclassified ...
AGGCCGCAGCCGATGAAAGCACCGGAGGCGTAGCCTCTTGGCTACGTTGAGGATGCTTTCGAGGTGAGAACGAAGCTGACGGTCTTTTTCAGCATCCTGCTATGAGGGGAGTTCGATGAGCCGCAGAGTATAGAGATACTGGTAGAGCCCCTTACGTTCCATCAGTTCCGCATGGGTGCCGGTTTCCACGAGGCGCCCTTTGTTGAGGACGAGGATGCGATCGGCTCGTTGAATTGTCGTCAAGCGATGGGCGATTACAAAGGTCGTTCGGCCTTTCATGAGTTGTTCCAACGCCTCCTGGACGAGTCGTTCCGACTCACTATCAAGGGCAGAGGTGGCTTCATCCAACAACAAGATCCGTGGGTTTTTTACGATGGCCCTGGCGATGGCGATGCGTTGACGCTGTCCGCCTGACACATTGATTCCCTTTTCCCCCACAATAGTCTGATACTGGTCTGGAAAGCTCATGATGAAGTCGTGGGCATGGGCTGCACGGCTCGCTGCCACCACCTCTTCCTGAGAGGCCTTCTCGTTTCCGTAGCGGATATTGTCGAGAATCGTCCCGCCGAACAAGATCGTCTCTTGCGGAACCAGCGCGATCTGCCGATACCAACTGTCCATGGTGACCTGGCGGAGATCGTGCCCGTCGATGGTGATGTATCCTTCAGTCGGATCGTAGAAGCGGTGGAGCAAGTTCATCACGGTCGTTTTTCCGGCCCCCGTGGGACCGACGATGGCGATCAGTTCGCCTGGCTTCGCATCGAACGACACATCCATCAAGACCGGTTGGCGTGGATCATAGGCGAAGCCGACATGTTCAGCCCGGATATGTCCTGAGACGGAGGACAGTGTCGTGGCTGTGGGGGAGTCGCTCACCTCGGAGCCTGTGTCGAGAATTTCGAACACCCGTTGGGTCGCCCCCTGCGCTTCTCTGATCTGCGCGAACACGCGGGCAGCGGAACTGAAGGGACCGACCAGAATTCCGGCAAAAAGGACAAAGGCAAAGAGATCGCCGGGTGACACATTTCCGTCGATGACCTGGCGTCCCCCATACCACAACACCGCTGCCGCTGCCGAGAAGGTGAGGAAGCTGATGACGGGAATAAACACTGCCATGACGCCGGCCTTGCGCATCGTCAATGCAAGCGTCTGTTCGACTTGCGTCGCAAACCTGGTTTCTTCGCGCTGTGTTTGGACGAAGGATTTCACGATACGGATGCCGGAGATCACTTCTTCAATCAGAGTACTCATCGCGGCGGTATGGTCCTGAATCGAGGTCGAGAGAGATTTCAACTTTCGGCCGAAGAGCTTGGCGACAAGGACGAGCAACGGAAGCAGAACCAGGATCAAGAGGCAGAGCCGCCAATTCATCATCAGCAAGAACGCGATCCCTCCGACGAATGTCACGAGCTGTTTCGCACTGTCGATCGGTGTTTCGGTGACGACCGACTGGATAACCGTCACATCGTTCATGAGCCGTGAGAGGAGTTCGCCGGTTCGCCGGCGCGCAAAGAAGCTCACCGATAAGGTATGGAGATGTCCAAAGAGATGCCGGCGAAAGTCGGCGATGATGCGCTGCGAAATCCATGCGGTCAGATAGCTATGGCCCATCGAACAAAATCCCTGCAGGATGACGAGTCCAAGAAAGACAGTGATCATGTCCGTCATTCTGGACTGGTCGTGCTGCACGGTAATGATGTCCCATAGAGAGCCGGCCAGCCGCAGCAGGGCCAGATTGATGGCGGCGACCCCCATGACCAGCAGGCCCGCCAATACCATGCGGGACAGGTAGGGTCTCAGGAAAGGAAGAAATCGTGAAAAGGTGGACATGGTGAAGGCGATCTTAGAGGCGGTGGCTACAAAAAACCAAGGGAGCGCGGCCGAAGGGAGCGTAGGCCTGAGGTGTTATCGAGAGCTACAGTTGTGCGATGGACTCGATCAGGTTCTTGTTGATAGCCACGAAGTCCGAGCGATCCTTCTCATCGATGACCACATCGGTGAGGCTGATAAAGAGACGCTGCTCTTCGTTGATCGCATCGGACACACGGTTTCGCATGGGTGGAATGAGAAAGTCGCCAACATAGACACAGTTCACAGTCCGGATGCGGATGCGAACCTTCTTGCCTTCTGGCATGAACCCCTCCTCCCCCATCCCGCCGGGTGAAGCCTAGCTTTTACGACGTTCGAACTTTTGACGCCGGCGCAGCTTCTTGTACTTGTGCTTGCGCATTTTTTTTCGGCGTTTTTTGAGCACACTGGACATGCGTTATCTCTCCTGCAAGGGGCGCAGTGTAGAAGTTTCCACGCCAAATTGCAAGCTCATGTATCTGGCCCTGTTCAGCTCACCGATGGATTAAATCGATCATGATTGGGCTGAGAGCGAACGCCCTGGGACCACGATGCGGCGCAGATTGACTCGCGAACTGCTTGACCTGCCTGATGCTCGTTCCTATATACTGCCATCACGATGCATTCATACAAATTCCCACTGTCTCCTGTTTTGCTCCTGCTCGGTTCACTATTGTTGATTGGCGTCGGCTGCGGGGGCAAGACGTTTCAATATCCCGAAGATCACGAACGGTATCTCCGTATCGATCGAGCGGTCGAATCGCTTCGTCAAGCGTATGTGAGGAAAGATTCGTCCGATCTGGCCTCGCTCATGATGCCAATCGACCATCTTGACAGATTGCGGGAAGAAGCGCAGAGCGATTTCGAAACGTTTAGCGCTATCACGGTGGACTTTGCGATTGAGCGCATTATGATCGATGGGGACAACGTCGATGTCTTTGTGCATTGGCAAGGGCTGTGGAAAAAAGATGCAGACGATCCAGGTCTCCGTCAGCGAGGCCATACGAAATTGCAGTGGGTCGGCACACAGTCGATTCTGTTGCGCGGGGTTCAAGGCGACGTTCCTTTCGGTATGAAATCTCGGCAGGCCACGATCGATCCCACCCTTTCTCCCAAGAAGAAATAGTCATGCCGTCCCGTCGATCTCATGATTCGCTACAGGCCGATTTTTTGGTCATCGGGAGCGGGGTCGCCGGTCTTCGTGCAGCGCTGGAATTGAGTCGTGCCGGACGTGTCATGGTGCTGACGAAAGGGCATCCGCTTCAGAGCAGTTCGATCCATGCCCAGGGTGGGGTCGCGGTGGCAATGAGTGAAGAAGACGATGTGTCCATCCATTTAACCGATACGCTCAAAGCGGGTCATGGGCTCTGCCGGAAGGAAGCCGTGCGGGTCCTCGTGGAAGAAGGACCTGAACGGATTCAAGAATTGATCGGGTGGGGGGCCAAGTTCGATAAAATCGGCGGCAAGTTCGCGTTCGCTCGGGAGGCTGCCCATAGCCGAAGCCGTATCCTGCGCGCACGAGGGGATGCGACAGGGAACGAGATGGTACGAGTGTTGATCGCCGAGGTGAATCGTCAAGCGCGTATTCAGCGATTGGATCATCACTTTACCGTGGACCTCGTCGTTGACGATGGGCGTTGCTGTGGGGCCATTGTGCTGGATGAAGGGTCTGGTCGCCAGTTCGTGCTGCCGACTCGCGCAGTCGTGTTGACGACCGGCGGGGCCGGGCAGATTTATGCGAGGACGACCAATCCTCCGAATGCCACGGGTGATGGGATGGCCATGGCGCTGCGCGCTGGCGCGGTGCTTCAAGATATGGAGTTTGTACAATTCCATCCCACTGCGCTGTATTTGCCGTCGAGTCCGCCATTCTTGCTCTCGGAAGCGATGCGCGGGGAGGGTGCGCAGCTGCGCAACAATAAGGGGGCTCTCTTCATGCAGCGGTATCACCCGATGGGAGCATTAGCGCCGAGAGATATCGTATCGCGGGCAATCTTGGCGGAGATGGCGGCGACGAAAGCGCGTCATGTCTATCTTGATGTCACCCACTTGGGTGCAGAATTTGTAAAGCGGCGCTTCCCAACGATTTATGCAACCTGCCTCCGCTATGATATCGATATTACGGAGGAATGGATCCCTGTGTCTCCTAGCGCGCATTATATGATGGGCGGGGTCTGGACCGATCTCAACGGTGCGACGACGGTTCCAGGGCTCTTTGCCGCCGGGGAAGTGGCCTGTAGCGGTGTGCATGGAGCGAATCGTCTAGCGAGCAATTCCTTGCTCGAAGGATTGGTATTCGGTGCGCGTGCGGCATCGGCAGCCGTGGCGTTTGCCGGTCGACATGAGCCGCCCACACTGTCGTCTCAGGAGGCCACGCTTCGAGCGGGTCAGTTCGGCGCGCTGGAGGATGCAGAAAAGTTGCGTAGCTCTCTCAGGCGGACGATGTGGGGACAAGTCGGCGTCATTCGCTCGGGGGAATCGCTTATCCGGGCTTGTGCGCAACTGTCACGGTGGGCGCAACTCGTGACTCAGCCGTTTGCCAGTCGAGCTGCGCTGGAAGTGAAAAACATGGTGCAGGTGGCGCAATGCGTCGCGGAAGCGGCACTGTGGCGAGAGAACAGTGTCGGAGCCCATTACCGGTCTGATTTTCCGGAGGTCAAGCGGGCTGGCTGGCAGCAGCATAGTCGTCTGTCAAGCGGGGAAGTGGTCAGCGAGGAGAAAGCTCAGAAGAAATCACGGGGGTTGCTGTTGTCTCTTCGGGGGCGTGTCGGCTAACCGGACGTTCCACGATCACGCCATCGCGGACGAGGAAGGTGCGGTAGTACCGGAGGACTTTTCTGACGTACTGCCTGGTTTCATCGAACGGGGGAAGCGCCTGATAGCGGTCGACGGCGTTCTCTCCGGCATTATAGGCCGCCAGGGCCAGCGGTAAATTCCCATGGAAACGGTCGAGCAGCTGGCGTAAGTACTTCGTTCCTCCACCCACATTATCATCCGGATCGTACATATCCCGCACATCCAGGCGCATGGCAGTCTGTGGCATCAGCTGCATGAGGCCGATCGCGCCGGAGCGCGAAACTGCCCGTGGATCAAAGTCGGATTCAGCTTTGATGACGGCTCGGATCAACGCAGGATGGAGTTGATGTAGCGAAGAATGTCGACGAATGACCGGTTCGAGTTCCCGTTCGGACAAGGTGGCGTGGAATCGGCTGGATTCGATCTCAATTTTTCGATAGCGCGAATCCGATGGGACATTGGTGAGGGAGATCGAGCCGTCTCTCCCGACAAACTGATAAATTTCAGCCGCAGTCGTTGACACGAAAAAAGCCGGCGAGCCGATCCCCACGATTCCCGTTGTGACGAGCCCAATGGCTGCGAGCTGCCTGAGGGATGTCGTTAATTGAAAAAAGGTGTTGTGCATGGTTGCAACGATATCAGTCTGTCACTGGGTGTCAAGAAAATGCAGGTCTTGTGCCTGGGGGTCAGTAATAAATAGTGCGGAAAAACAATGGGGTCTGTGGGAGTGTGGAACGACTAGGGTTCGAGAAAACGTATTCGGTTGGCAATAAATAGTCTGTGGAGTTCCTGGGTGAGAGTCCCTGGTGTTCCATTCCCCACCTGGTTCCCGTCCACCATGGTGACCGGCAACACTTCCATACTCGTGTTGGTGAGAAAACACTCATCTGCCTTATGGATTGCCTCGATTCCGAAATGTCCTTCGTCGATGGGGACCCGCGCTTCTCGAGCGAGGCTGAGTACAATGTCGCGCGTGACTCCATCGAGCAGCCCGCAGGCAAGTGCCGGGGTGCAGAGCCGTCTCGTTTGGACGAAAAAGAGATTACTGACGGTGCATTCCGTCAAATGTGATTCCCAGTTGAGCAGGATGCTGTCGAAGGCGCCGGCCGCGATCGCCTCCCGCTTGGCGAGGATATTATTTAAAAAGTTTGTGGCCTTGATCTGGGGCGAAAGGGCGCTTGGCAGGTTCCGCCTCGTTTTGGCGACGATCAGGCTCACGCCGGTACGATATTGTTCGGGTGTAGGGGGGTGGAGGGGTTTGGCCATGATAACGACCGTGGGGGTAGGACACAGGGCTGGATCGAGACCAATGTCTCCGGCTCCTCGTGAAATCGTAATTCTCAGATAGGCGTCTTGCAGTGCATCGCCGATGTTATTTCGTGCCATCGATTCGTGAAGGAGGTCCGGCCACGTAAGATCGGGAATGGGGATCGTCAGGCCGATCGCGTCCGCTGACCGTCGAAGCCGGGCAAGATGCTGGTCCCGCATGAATATTCGGCTCCCGTAGGAGCGAATCGTTTCGTAGACGCCGTCGCCGTATAGGAATCCATGGTCGAAGACAGAGATGACCGCCTCCTCATCCTTTACGAACCGATTATTGAGGTAAATCCACATCGTGAGATCTATTGCAGCGCGCTGAAGAACGCCTGGGCCTTCTGGAGTGTTTCCTCGTATTCCTTGACCGGATCGGAGTCGGCGACAATCCCGGCGCCGACCTGCAAGTATCCCTTCCCTCTGCACCACACCAAAGTTCGAATCACGATATTGAGGTCGAGGTTGCCGTGCCAGCCGATGTACCCGAATGATCCGGTATAGGGGCCTCGGCGTACCGGCTCCAGTTCCTCAATAATTTCCATGCAGCGGATCTTCGGCACACCCGTGATGGTGCCTCCGGGAAATAATGCCTGAATCAAGTTGAAAGGTGTAGCCTCCGGCCTCAAGGCGCCGCTGATATTGGAGACGATGTGGCTGACGTGGGAGTACTGCTCAATGGTCATGAATTCATCGACCTGTACGCTGCCGAATTGACAGACGCGACCCAGGTCGTTCCGTTCAAGATCGACGAGCATGAGGTGTTCGGAGCGCTCTTTTTCATTCGCGAGTAATTCGGCGATGAGCCGTTGATCGTCACGGGCGTCCAGCCCGCGCGGTCTGGTTCCGGCAATCGGGCGCGTGTCCGCCTGCCGGTCTTGCAGGCGAACTAACCGTTCGGGCGAGGAACTGACCAGTGTGACATCGTCGAAGTGCATGAGCCCTGAGAATGGCGAGGGGTTCACGGTTTGGAGACGTCGATAGAGCTCCTGCTCGTAGGGCTGTCGGTCTGTGCCATCGATGTACGTGTTGGGAGGTTGTAGAGTAAATCGATGCGACAGGTTGGCTTGGTAGATGTCACCTGCCGCAATATATTCCTGGCAGCGCCGGACCCGATCTAAGTATGTGTTCCGAGGTTGGTCTGGGTGAAAGACCATCTGATCGAGGGACGGAACATGTGTGAGGGGAGCGGGCCTTCCGCTCAATCTGGCTCCCCACTCGGCCAGCCGATCTAAGCCCTCGCGATAGAGTTTCTCTCGGGGCTCTCCGAGAAACCGTTCCATGGGTGGGCAAAAAATGATCTGTAGACGATCGGTTTGATGATCGACGACGGCGACGATATCGTACAGACCGAATTGCAGATAAGGCAGCTGCAGATCGTCTTTAGCCATGGACGGAAGAGTTTCGAATTCACGCACGAGGTCGTAGCTGAGGTACCCGACGGCTCCGCCCAAAAAATGAGGCAATCCTGGAGGAGGCTCTATTTGAGGCGCAGCGAATAAACGGCAGAGGCTTCCGAAGGGATCGTGCGAGAAGTGTTCATGCCCTTCACGAGTGCGAAGGGTGGCCTGTCCTCGTCGCCCGGTCAGCACGGAAAAGGGGTCGCTCCCTAGAAAGGAAAAATGATTTCCACTGTCGGCGCTTCTCCCACTGTCGAGTAGGAAGGATGGCTGAGAGGGAGATGCAATCAGACGATATAACTCGAAGGGTGTCTTCCCTTGTCCTTCCACCGTGAGGACCAGGGGCTGTGGAGGCCCATCAAGAAACGATGGTTGGGAAAAACGAGTCATGGGTGAATGAGTATCGCGCTACAACATGTGGACGGCATTCACTATACCGCACCGGTTCGGCTGTGTCACAGCGTATGGTCGGCTTGACAATTTCACAGTGATTCTGTTTGAATTGCGCGCCCGCCATCGGCAGAGTCTTTGCGTTATGTGCTGCATTGCCTCTCCTCCGTGGGTATGACATGCCCCCTTCACAAGATCCATTGTACGCCGGGCTTGGCCAAGCGGTCCGGATCGCAACAGATCTGGTCGCTGCGCTGATTGTTGGAGGAGGGTTGGGGTGGGCGTGCGATACATACCTTTTTGATTCTTCCCCCTGGGGGATGGTCGTCGGTCTTGTGTTGGGGGCTGTGGCTGGGATCAGGAATGCGTATCGGTCGGTGCAGCGGTGGCCGAAGACGTAACAATTTTCACTAGACGAAACATATAGAGCACCATGGAAGAAAGCCCGCTTCACCCCTTCGAACTTCACGAGTGGATACCGATCTCGCTCGGCGGATTCGATATTTCCGTCAACAAGGCCGTTGTCATGATGTGGGTGGTCGTCTCCCTGGCGGCGGTGTTTATGGTGATCGCAGGATCGGCGCGCAAACTGGTGCCCGGCAAGTTACAGAGCGTGGCGGAGCTCATGGTGGACTTTATTCGCAGCATGATCCTCGATACGATGGGCAAAGGGGGGATGCGATTCTTTCCGCTCATCGCCACCCTCTTTCTCTTTATTCTCTTCTGCAATCTTCTCGGGTTGATCCCCGGCAGCTACACCGTGACGAGTCAGATTATTGTGACGGCTGTGTTCTCCTGCGTGGTATATGGGATCAGTCTGATCATGGGATTTCTGATCCATGGAATCAAGTTCTTGGGCATTCTCATCCCACCCGGTACGCCTGGGTGGCTGCTGCCGTTAATGATACCGATCGAGTTGATGAGTCAGTTGGCGCGGCCCATTTCACTGGCTGTTCGGTTATTTGCGAATATGACGGCTGGTCACGTGATTCTCGGGGTCCTATTCGGCATGGCGATCAGCGGCGGATTGTTGATCGGGTGGTTGCCCTTTGCATTTACGGTTGCAATATACGGATTGGAAGTCGGTATCGCGTTCATTCAGGCCTATATTTTCACCATATTGACCTGCGTCTATATTGGGGACGCATTTCATTTACATGGCCATGATGAGCATGCGCACTGACAGGCTGCCGAAAGGCCGTCCAGGATTGTTTTCAGCCGCCGTCGGCTCATCGACATATTCTCACCCTGTGCTTCAAGGTATTCGCGTCCTGCGGCCTTGCTGGGAGATATGTTGAGCAGTCTGTTCTGGCGTACAGTGAGTTTTCATTAAAGGAGGATAGACAAACAATGGATTTAGGAGCAGCAGGATTGATAGGCATGGGCTGTGCCGCAGCAGGGTTTGCCGGAGCCGGTGTAGGGATCGGCTACATTTTCGGGAAAGTGATTGAAGTGGTGGCGCGCCAGCCGGAAGCGGAAGCTCGTGTCACAAAGTATATGTGGATCGGATTTGCCCTGGTGGAAGCCATCGCGTTGTATGGGCTGGTTGTGGTGTTCATTATTATGGGGCTCCGCAAGGGGTAGCGAGGTAAGAGAAAGAAATGGATACTCCACGATTATCCCCTCACACATCCACTCAGGGGAGTTCACATGCCGCAGTTTGAATCTCACTTTTTTTCTTCTCTAATTTTTTGGGAAATCGTGTCGTTCGCGATTCTCTTATTCGTGCTCTACAAGTTTGCCTTTCCCGGCATCTTGAGTGTATTGGAAGAGCGGGAAAAGAAAATTAAGGACAGTCTCGATCAAGCCGAGCGTCACCGGTCAGAGGCAGAACGGAAGCTCAAAGAGTATGAGGCCAAGCTGAACATGGCCTCGAAAGAGGCGGAAGGTATTTTGACTGCCGCAAAGGAACGGGCGCAACGGCTCATGGAAGAAAATGAGCAGCGGATGACGACCGAAGCCGAGCGAATCAAGGGCGATGCGACCCGTGAAATCGACCATGAACGCCGCAAGGCGATTCAGGACATTCGCGCTCAAACGACCGAATTGGCCCTGATGGTCGCGGAGAAAGTTGTGCAGCGAAGTCTGAATGAGGCGGATCACAGAAAATTTGCAGACGAGGCGCTCGAGGCGCTCTCAAAATCCTACCAGCGGTAATTCTTGGACCGGGCGGGATCAGCTTAAACTGATCCCGCCCGGTCTGTATCCTTCCAAATCCACACAGACGAAGCGAAAGCCGGCCTTATGGAGACGGGCGCTGATGCGTGCGCGTCGGTCGGGCTGATTCAGCCGGGAAAACTCTTCTACGCCGACCTCGATTCGGGCGATCTCTCCGTGTTCCCGCACACGCACATGGCGAAATCCTTCAGCCTGCAGAATGTCCTCAGCCTCCTCCACTCGGCGGAGTTTTTCAAGCGTGATTGGTACGCCGCGCGGGATTCTTGATGAAAGGCAGGCGGCTGCCGGCTTATCCCAATTTGAGAGGCCCAAAGCCTGGGCGAGTGCCCGCACATCGGACTTGGAGAGGGACGCTTCGACCAGCGGACTTCGTACGCCCCACTCGCGAGCGGCTTTGATTCCTGGTCGATCGTCCCCGAGATCGTCGAGATTCGTTCCGTCCGCAATCCACTGGCTCGCCCGGGGTTCTCGCAAACCACTCAGTAATTGATAGAGATCGGTCTTGCAGTGGAAGCAACGGGCTGCATCGTTCTGGACGAAGGCCGGAATATCGAGCTGATCGGTATGGACCAGTTCATGCCGCGCGCCGATCTCCAACGCCACCCGCTTTGCATCATCGAGTTCGATTGCGGGAAACGTCGGTGAGACAGCGGTGATGGCCAGCGCCTGTTCACCGAGCTGCTCTTGGGCCACTTTCAGGACGACAGTGCTGTCGGTCCCGCCGGAGAAGGCAACCAGGACAGACTGCATGTCTGAGATCACCTTGCGGAGGGTTGTGAGCTTGCCTTGGAGAGACTCGGTCATCATGAATATTTCTGCCCTTCGAACGGCACACTGGTGCCTAGTGCTTAACCTTTGCTTTGGCGATGTTGCCTACCACGACTAACGCGTATCGTTTAGGGTCCAGGTATTGTTTGGCGACACGCTGGACGTCTTCCTTTGTGACTCGGTCTATCCATTTCGGGTAATCCGAAAAGTATTCGAAGCCCAGGCCATAGAATTCCACTTGCGCAAGCACGTGCGCGAGTTTTGCGGTGGAATCAAATCGTAGCGGGAAGCTGCCCATTAAGAAAGATTTGGCCTCAGCCAACTCCTGGTCGGACACCGGGGTGTCGCGAATGGACTTGATTTCTGACAGGACGCCGGTGATGGCTTGATTCGTCGTCTCCGTTTTGGTTTGGAGGTTGACCCAGAATGAGCCGGGCATCAATCGGGCGTCAAAGTGGCTCATGATCCCATAGGCCAATCCCTGCCTGTCACGAATCGAATCCATCAAGCGGGAGGAAAATCCACCGGCCCCGAGGATGTAATTCATCACCGTCACGGAATAATAATCCGGGTGAGTGCGCGGAAGGCCTCCATGTCCGAGCACAATGGTGGATTGAGTGAGATCTTTCTCGATGAGCTGGACCGTTTTGCGTTCGATCGGCGAGGGCTTTTTCGTACTCCGTGCTATTGCGGCCCCTTTCTTCCAGGCCCCAAAATTGGCCTGTACAAGAGTAGTGGCTTGCTCAAGCGTGACGTCGCCGACGATGGCCAGGATGACCTGGGAAGGGGAATACTCCCGTCCGTAGAAGGCCTGCACGTCGGTCAAGGTGATCTTGTTGAGCGTCTCTTCCGTACCATTGACAGGCCAACGGTAGGGATGTCCGTGGAAGACGAGCTGATTGAACGCTTTCATGGCGATATGGCCCGGGTCGTCGTTGTCGCTGGCCATCTCGCCCAGGAGTTGTGTGCGAATCCGTTCGAATTCCTGCTTATGAAACGCGGGGTGTTGCAGCATATCTGCGAGCAGGGTAAATCCGAGGTCGATGTCTTTTTTGAGTACGCGGGCGGAGGCCGTGGTGAAATCCTCTGAGGCGCTGGTTTCCAGGGCTCCACCGACGAAATCGATTTGCTCTGCTTGCTGTTTTGACGAACGGGTGGTCGTCCCTTCGTCCAGAAGACTGGCGACGAGGTTCGCGAGCCCCGCTTTGTCCGGAGGGTCTTGCGCCGAGCCGGCCTTGATCAGCGCGTGGATTTCAACGATGGGGAGAAAATGTTGTTCAAGAACGAGCACCGTGATGCCGTTTGCCGCGACAAATTTCGTCGGCGTGATTTCTGCCGCTGCACTGGAACCGCTTGCTACGAGCAAGGCGCTCAGCCCCAAGACGAGAGTGAGAGCCGCCTGTCGTCGAGGGGCGACGGATCGTGGTTGCGTCGTCGGCATCATTAGGGTTTTCCCTGTTGCGCGGCAGTGGAAGGTGCGTCCGGTTGTTTAGGAGGCATGGGAATCAATGTGCCGACGGTCCGATTGTCTTCCGTCAAATATTGACGGGCGACACGTTGAATATCTTTGGTTGTCACCGCCCGGATCTGTTCGACAAACTGGTCGATTTTTCGCCATCCAGCGCCGACGGATTCGGCCTGTCCGAGCAACATGGCATGCCGGAAGTTGGAGTCCTGTTCGAACATACGGGTGGCTTCGACCTGGTTCTTTGCCCGTTGGAGCTCTTGCTCTGTCGGCGGGTCCGCCTGTAGGCGTTTGATCTCTTGATGCAAGGCGTCCTCGACCGACTCCGGCTTCTGGCCTGGGCTTACGAGGGCATAGAAGTAGAAAAGACCAGGATCGGTCTGCAGCAAGCCGTATTCCGCTCCAACTGCCAGCGCGGACTTTTGCTCGTATACGAGGCTCTGGTACAAGCGTGAGCTTTTCCCATGCGACAGTATCGAATCCAGAATGTCGAGGGCGTACGAATCTTCGCTCGTGAAATTCGGCACGCGATAGCCAATCATGACGAACGGGACTTGCGCATCCCGCTTGAGGAGGAAACGGCGTTCACCTTTTTGCTCGGGCTCCATGGAGGCGATCGGCTTGGGTTCCGGTCCTCGCGGGATCGGCTCGAAGAGCTGTTTGATTGTGGGGAGGAGGCTGTCGGCTTTGATGTCGCCTACCACGACGAGGGTGGCGTTGTTGGGCGAGTAATAGGTGTCGTAATGCCGTTGCAAGTCATCGAGAGTCATCGCATCCAGGTCGCCGAACCAGCCGATCACCGGCCAATGGTAGGGGTGGCTGAGATAGGCTTGGGCGAAGAGCGCCTCGACGAGCGCGCCTTGAGGGTCATCCTCCGCACGAAGGCGCCGTTCTTCCTTCACGACCTCTCGCTCCGTTGTCAATTCCTGGATGTCGAGCACGAGACCTTGCATGCGATCGGCTTCGAGCTCCAGTGCCAGCTCGACGCGGTCGGCTGCGAGATTCTCAAAGTACGCGGTGAAGTCTTGGCTTGTGAAGGCGTTGTCTGTTCCGCCGTTCTTGCGAATAAGGCGGGAAAATGTGCCTTTGGGGTATTTGGCGGTGCCCTTGAACATCATATGTTCCAGCATGTGGGAGAGGCCCGCGCGGCCCATGACTTCGTTACGCGAGCCGACTTTGTACCAGACTTGGACTGTTGCAACCGGCGCTTTGGGAACTTCGACCAGGAGGACTTTCATCCCATTGGAGAGAACGAACTCACGAGGCTCCACTGCGAAGGTGGGCGATGTGAAGGCGAAGACAAGACCGGTAGCCGCAGCCAACCATGATATTCGCATGATGGATTGAGAATAGAGCCAGGTCATATTTGGGCGGTGCGCACGATGCATGCTAGCAACGGGATTCGATTTGTGTCAAGGCGCGTTCTGCATACTGAGGTGAGAGTTTGCCCAATTGGCCGCAGGCGCCGAGGACATCGCGCCCACGGCTTTTACGGACGAACACATCGAGGCCTGCTTGCCTCACGATGGCTTGAAAGGCAGAAATGTCGCGTTCCGACGGGCGGCGGAAGGGATTCCCGGGAAATTCATTGAACGGAATTAAATTGATTTTACAGGCGATCCCACGGACGAGTTTGGTGAGGCGGTGCGCATCGTCGGCGTGATCATTGACCCCGGCCAGCAGCACGTATTCAAAGGTGAGTCGTCGGGTTGGCCGCAAAGGATACCGGCGGCAAGCGGCGAGCAACGTTTTGAGCGGAGCGATCTTATTAACGGCCGGCATCAGCCTGGCGCGTTGATCGTCCGTCGTGGCATTCAATGAGATGGCCAGGTTGACGCCGAGTGGCGCGAGCTCTTTCAATCTCGCCGCCAAGCCGGCAGTCGAGACCGTAATGCGTCTCGGCGACCAGCCGAGCCCCCACGATTTGTTGGTGAGTCGCCGGATCGCCTCTGACAAGGCCTCCATGTTAGCCAAGGGCTCGCCCATCCCCATAAACACCAGGTTCGTGATCCGTTCACTGGGGCCAAGGTGATCGTGGGAGGTCAGCACCTGCTCTATGATTTCATGTGGCTTCAAGTTGCGTTTCAGTCCCATCGTGCCGGTCAGGCAGAATCCACAATCCAGGGTGCAGCCGACCTGTGTGGATACACAGAGGGTTAAGCGGTCTTCATCAGGGATCAGCACTGTTTCGACGGTGAGCCCATCGCTAAGGGTGAGTACGAGTTTTCTCGTATGATCGATCGAACGAAAGACAACGCAGCCTGCGGCGCGTTGGATCGTGGTTTGTGAAGCCAGCGCAGTCCTCTCCGATCGGCTGAGGTCTGTCATCTGGTTGATGTCTGTCGCTCGATGCTGATAGAGCCAGCGTAAAATCTGATAGGTCCGGTAGCGAGGCCATCCGAAGTGCTGCACGAGCCGGCTCAACCCTTCTTCATGAAGGGCTAGGAGGTTTGTGGGGGCTGTGAGTGATGGGAGGGCGTCGTGTTCGTCCCGCATGGGGCAGCCTACCATAGCCTCAAAAAGTGGAGCAAGATAGTGGAATCATGTGGTGTTGCTGGCAACAGAGGAGACACACTGTTATATATGTTACAGATCGAAAGGGGAATGACAGGTGAGTGACTCTCTCCATCAACGGGCCATACGAAATTTGGTTCTCGCCACGTCTATTGGCCTCTGTGGGTTTGCCCTGTCATTCGACCAGGTGTCCGCCGAGTCCTCCTCTCCGTCGATGTCGAGTGGCAGTGATGCGTGTGAGAGGGCGGAAGATTGCTTCCAGGCCGCAGCATTGCCGAAGGAACGGCTTGGCAAGACCTTCAATAAAGAGCAAGTCTTGTTGCTGAAGCTCGGTCGGCTGCAGCGGTTGATAGAGCGATTTCCCGCCACACTCTGGGCCAAACGCGCAGGATTGTTGTCAGGAGTGTTGTTCCTCGATCGAGACCCTGCCGTGGCGCTTCAATTTCTTCGCACGGCACAACGAGACTTTCCAATCCTGGATGACTATATCCGATTCTGGATGGGGGAAGCCTTACTGAACATTGGAGATGCCAAACAGGCGGCGGACATGTTTGAAAGCATTCGGCAGGCGGTGCCTGACTCCTTTCTGCTGACCAGGGCGGCGTATCGAGCAGGGGAAGCGTGGTTTCAAGCGTCGAGTTGTCCAGAGGCGACGGCGTGGTTTGTGAAGGCGATAGAACTGAATGATAAAGAACCAGGGGCTCCGATGGCGTTTCTTCGGCGAAGCGCCTGCCAACTGCGAAACAACGACATACGGGAAGGCCGAGAGACATTGATGCAACTCTGGGTTCGGTTTGCATACAGCGCGGAAGCGAAAGAAGCGGAAGCGTTGCTGGCTTCGAATCTTGGCGGCGAGCCCTGGGCAGTTCAGCCGAAAGAGCGACTTGCCCGGGCTCAGGCGTATCTTGGACAATCCTTCCATGCCGAGGCGATCGAGGAATTTCGAAAGTTTCTTACGGCTGATCCGAAGTCGCCTCGGCGGGCCGAGGCAAAGTTGAAGATCGGGATTGCGCAGGTACGGTTGAAACAGTATGACGAGGCTCGAGAGACGTTCCGTGCATTGGCCAAAGACGGGGGGGCGGAATCCCATGAAGCGTCGGTCTGGCTGGCTCGCGTCTATCTTCGGCAGGGACAGGGAGAGAAATTGTTAGATCTCGCCCGTATGTTGGCGGCATCTCCGCTCTCTGCGGAGCAGAAGGGCCAAATCACCTTGTTTGCCGGAATGTGGTTGGAGGATCAGGGCCGCTTTGACGACGCGATTGTGAAGTATCGGCAGGTGGTACAGGTTGGGGAACCGATGTCCCAGCGCGCCGAAGCGCGCTGGCGTGTCGGTTGGGTGTACTACCGTATGGCGCGCTATCGTGAGGTGGTAGACGAATTTCGATTGCTTGCCGATCAACACGACTACGATTTCGAACCACAGGCCCTCTATTGGATGGGGCGTGCGGCTGAATTGAGCCAGCAGCCCCATGCTCGTGATGCGTATGTGCAACTCTGCCAACGATACGTCTATACGTATTATTGTCAGCTGGCTCGCGAACGGATCGATGTCATGTTGCCGGAGCCTCTTGCAGCAGAGTCAATCTCAGCACCCACTCCGGTGAACGGTGACGCGCTTGCGAATGGCGAGGTCACACGTTCGTCGTCTGCCAGGGACGAAATCGGGCAGCAGTCGGCATACCGTCGAGCTATTGAACTCAAGACATTGGGGTTGGACTCGGACGCTGCACGAGAGTTGGCAGGATTGACCGATCGCTATAGCCGAGACTCCGATGTCCTCATGGTCCTAGCGACGATGTTGAATGAAGTAGGCGCGTATCACCATGCGCTTCGACTTGCGAGGGCCAGGTTCCGCGATAAATTGGAGCGAACCGGCGGCATCGTCGATCCATCACTATGGAAGGTGGCCTATCCGACAGGTCTCCTTCCCACGATCAAGGGCCAAGGTGTTAACGGTGTCGATCCCTATTTGGTAGCGGCGATTATTCGAGAGGAGAGTCAGTATGATCGGCAGGCCGTGTCTCGGGTCGGCGCGATTGGCCTGATGCAGGTGATGCCGGGAACCGCAAGTAATGTGGCTAGGCGACTCGGGCTCCCCGCGGTCGGACGGGATGATCTCTTCGATCAAGAGACCAATATTCAAATCGGCGTCCACTACGTCGAACAGTTACTCGAACAGTTTTCCGGGAATGTTGCGCTCACAATTGCCTCATACAATGCAGGGCCAGTAGTCGTTGGCAGCTGGGTTGCACTGCATCCTGGACGAAGTCAGGATGAGTTCATCGAACTGATTCCGTATCAGGAGACGAGGCAGTATGTCAAACGCGTGCTGCGAAGCTATCGAGAATATATGCGCCTGGACAAGGCCTCGTGAGGTCTATTTCTTGACAAGATGTAGACAAGTTTCTATAGTGCGCCACAACCTGTAGGGGCGTCTTAAGGAAGAGAGTAGGGAATGGCACTCGATCGTTTGGATGCGTTCGAAAGTCGTATTCGAGATCTGGTCAAGCTCGTTCAAGAGTTGAAGAGAAAGAATACAGCGACTGAAGAAGAGTTAAAGATCGTTCGACAACGATTGGCGGAGAGGGACGATATGAATCGACGGTGGGAGCAAGAGCGTGTCGTTATCAAGTCTCGGATAGAAAAAGTCCTCGGCGACATCGAGTTATTGGAGTGTCTTGAAGAACGCAAGGAGGTGGCCCTTGACTAAGACCATTGACGTGGAAATTTATGGCCAGCGATACGCGATTCGTGGCGAGGCGGACGAAGGTGATGTCCGGCGCCTCGCGAGCTTTGTCGATAGCCAGATGCGCCATCTCGCGGAAGGGATGAATACGACGACTCCATCCAAGCTCGCCGTGCTGACGGCCCTTAATTTGGCGCATCAGTTGTTTGAGCTGGAGCGAAAACGTGCGCAAGGCGAGGCGGATGTCGAGCGCCGGATGAAGTCGCTCATGGAGTCGATCGAAGAGCAGGTGCCGACATCGCTCTTTCGCTAGATTCAACTTGCAAAGGGCGCATCCCTTTGTTATCGTAGAACATGTGCTGGGATGCAGTAGATTTGTGATCGATAGGGATATGATGAGGTCATGCTTGAACCGGTTTAGTGATCCGAGGATACGATGTAGTCACTGCGGAATGGACGTAGGTTTTTGATGCTGGCGAAATTGAGGCAATTAGACTGTGCGCAAGGGGTTGTCCACCTCATGTATAACTTCTTGGAGATGCTGGGCAAGGTCATGGAGTTCATGTTGCCGTCGGGGAATGCGGTTTTCGGAAACAGCCAACGGCTGCTTCCGGTTCGCATGGTGAATCCTCTCACTCGGATGAGACCCCACCGATATCGATTGACCTCCTGGGATTTATCCCGATTAAGACATACCCGGCATCTCAATCCAGCAAGGCATCCATTCCCGTCGAGTCCGTACTCGGAGTAGGTCTGTAGACCGCGTTTCCGGCCACCCTTTTCAGCCCTTCATCTTTTCACTGCACCTATATCACATCCAAGACTGTTGGACAACGTTATCGTACACGAGGCTGGGAAGCAGTACGCTTTTCGTCTCGCGATCGTAAGGGGGGGGGAGTCTACATGTCAACCTCAATTATTGCGTATCTGTTGACAGGACTCATTGGAGGGCTGCTGGGAATCGGCCTCTTTGAGCTGATTCGCCGATCATCGGGCGCCACAAAGAAGGCGCAGGAAGAAGAGCAGGCTCGCCAGGCGGTACTAAATGCCCAGCGGGAGTCGGAAAATATCGTCAAAGAAGCGAAGTTGGAAGCAAAAGACCTTCTCCTGCGATCTAAAGAAGAGATCGAAAAGGAGCAGAAGGCCAAGATGGTCGAGTTCGCGAATGTCGAAAAACGTTTGCTTCAGCGAGATGAGACTGTTGAGAAACGGATCAGTGCAATAGACAAGCGGGATAGCGAGGCTCAGAAGCGGGATATGGATCTGTCGAAACGAGAGGAAAAGTTGCTGGCTAAGGAAGCGGCGTGTGCTCGAGTGGAGAAGGAGCATCGTGAAGCACTGGAGCGTATTGCGGGAATCACGGCCGATGAGGCGAAGAAGCAGCTCGTTCAAGAAATGGAAAGCCAAGCGCGACTCGAGGCCGTTGGTCATGCCAAGAGGACGTTAGAAGAGGCGCGGGAAAATGCGGAACGGGAAGCGCGTGAGATCATTACGAATTCGATTCAACGGGTGGTGCGTGATTATGTTTCCGAGTCCACGATTTCTGTCGTGCCGATTCCAAACGACGCGATGAAGGGACGGATCATTGGACGGGAAGGCCGCAACATTCGTGCAATCGAAGCTGCAACGGGAATTGACCTGATTATCGATGAGACCCCTGAAGCCGTCATCGTGTCGGGCTTCGATCCGTTGCGTCGCGAGATTGCCAAGGTCTCGCTCGAACGGTTGATGCAAGACGGGCGTATCCATCCGACACGGATCGAGGAGATTGTCGAGAAAGTCAAAGTCGATATCGATAAGCTCATGTATGACGAAGCCGAGAAAATCATCTTTGAATTGGGGCTCTCGGATTTTCACCCGGAATTGATCAAAGTGCTCGGCCGCCTCAAGTATCGGACCAGCTACGGACAAAACAATCTCTATCATTCGCGTGAAGCTGCGTATATTTGCGGCATCATGGCTTCGGAACTCGGTCTGGACGTGAAGTTGGCGAGACGGGGTGCGCTCTTGCATGACATCGGGAAAGCCGTCAGTCACGAAGAAGAAGGCCCGCATGCCATGCTGGGCGCTGAGATTGCCAAGAAGTACGGCGAGAGCGAGAAAATTGTGAACGCCATTGCGGGGCACCACGAACAAGTAGAACCGATTTGTCCAGAGTCAGTGTTGGTCGCTGCGGCGGAAGCGTTGTCTGCGGCCAGGCCTGGGGCGAGGCGGGAGGCTTTGGAGACCTACGTCAAGCGGCTGGAGAAACTGGAGTCGCTTGCCACGACCATCAAAGGGGTGCAGAAGGCCTATGCTATTCAAGCAGGTCGAGAAATTCGCGTCATCGTTCGCCAGGAAGACATTACCGATGCCGAGTCGTTCCAGCTGTCTCGGGATCTGGCAAAGAAGATTGAACAGGAGCTGACTTATCCCGGCACGATTAGAGTGACCGTGATTCGCGAGAGCCGGTATGTGGAGTATGCCAAGTGAAGGTTCTCTTCATTGGCGATATCTTTGGAGAGCCTGGACGCCGTGCGGTGGCTCGGGCAGTTCCCAAACTGGTGGCCCAGCGGCAAATCGATATCGTGATCGGGAATGGAGAGAATGCAGCGGGCGGGTTCGGCATTACACCTGAGTTGGCAGAAGAGTTATTCGACCTCGGCCTCGCGGTGATTACGACCGGGAATCATGCTTGGGATAAGAAGGAAATTCTCGACTATTTTCCCCGGGAGCCACGATTACTTCGTCCTGCCAATTACCCGAGTGGTGTGCCGGGTCAGGGAAGTGTGGTGGTTGAGTCGGCGGGCGGCGAGCAACTCGGCGTTCTCCAGCTGATGGGACGGGCCTACATGCCGACTTTGGACTGTCCATTCCAGGTAGCCAAAAGAGAATTGGCCACCCTGAAAAAGCGAACGACGGCGGTGATTGTCGACATGCACGCAGAGGCCACATCAGAGAAGATGGCGATGGGTCACTATCTGGATGGAGAGGTCGTTGCTGTGGTCGGGACCCACACGCATGTGCAAACGGCCGATGATCAGATTCTTCCGAAGGGAACTGCCTATCTGACGGATATTGGAATGACCGGCCCGCTCCATTCCGTCATCGGGGTGAAGAAAGAATTGGCGATCGAAAAATTTCTGACCGGAATGCCGCGGCGCTTTGAAGTGGCCTCGGGCCCTTCAGTTTTTTGTGCGGTGTTGCTCGAACTTGATGCGAGCCTTGGGAAGGCGCTGTCGATCGAACGAATCCGTATTATCGATTAAAGGAGCCTCATCACGAGCTCTCCTGGTTTTTCTGATCTTTTCTCTCCGCCCGTCTCCCCGAAACGAATATTCACAGTTTCGGAGTTGACGGGGTCGCTTCGTGCCTCCATCGAAGGGCAATTCTCCGACGTCTGGTTGGAAGGCGAGCTGTCCAATCTCCGTGCTCCCGGATCGGGACATGTCTATTGCACACTCAAGGACAAGACGAGCCAGATTCGCGCGGTGCTGTTTCGGTCCAGCGTGGGACGGCTGCGTTTTGCCTTGCAGGAAGGGATGCAGGTCATCGTGTGGGGGCGGCTCACGGTCTACGAGCCTCGCGGGGAATATCAGATTGTGGTTGATACGGTGGAGCCGAAGGGCATCGGCGCGCTGCAGCTGGCGTTTGAACAGTTGAAGGAACGATTAGCTGCGGAAGGATTGTTCGATCAGGACAGAAAGAGACCAATTCCGACATTCCCAAAGTCAGTGGGCGTCGTGACCTCGCTGACCGGCGCAGCTCTTCGGGATATCTTGGCCGTACTTAGGCGACGTTGGCCGACGATCCATGTTCTTATCGCTCCGGTGCAAGTTCAAGGGGAGAATGCCGGGCGTCAAATTGCCGAGTCGCTGGCCGCGTTGAACGACTGGGGCTCTGTGGATGTCATCATTGTCGGACGAGGCGGAGGGTCGCTGGAAGACCTTTGGAGTTTCAACGAAGAGATTGTGGTGCGGGCTATTGCCGCATCCCATGTGCCGGTTGTATCGGCGGTCGGGCATGAAATCGATGTGACATTGGCCGATTTCGTTGCCGACATCCGGGCGCCGACGCCGTCGGCAGCAGCCGAGTCCGTTGTCCCGGTGTTGGCTGAGATCGTGGAGCGATTGCGGGAGCTGACCATTCGCACAGGGCAGATGATGCTTCGGCATTGTGCCTTTGAGCGGCAGCGGCTCGATGCCGGTATTCGGGGGGTGACAGACGTGCGTTTTCGCCTCCAGGAAGCGGCGCAACGGACAGATGACATGGTGGATCGGTTGCGCGAGTTGCTCCAACGTGTGCTCGCGTCCGGGCGAGAGCGGGTTCACGAGGCGCAGCGCGATCTATCCGATCTCAACCCTATTCTCACGATCAAGGAAGGTCTAGCGACAGTCCCGCAGTTTTCGAAGCGCCTTGAAGGGCAGATGGGGGTGATATTGGCACAGCATCGCCACCGGATCCACGCGACACTGGCGCAGCTCAATACGCTGAGCCCCCTGGCAATTCTTGCGCGTGGGTACAGTATTCTTCAAACGGTCCCGGCCGGCCAGATTCTCCATCGAGCAAGCGACGTGGAGGCCGGGCAGGAGTTGGAGGCTCAATTGGCAAGCGGGCGATTGAGTTGCAGGGTCACCAAGGTGTTCGACGATTCCGCGATTTGAAATCGTGACGGGGGCGGGTATAATGGGCTTCCAAACATAAATAATAACGAGGCGTATTGTGGCAGCAGTGAAGTTTGAACAGGCAATGGCGAGGTTGGAAGCAATTGTTGGCGAGTTGGAAAAAAGCGACCTTCCTCTGGATGAGTCGCTCAAGATTTTTGAAGAGGGCATTCGCCTCTCGAAGAATTGTCTCAAAATTTTAGAAGAAGCCGAGCATAAAGTAGAAGTGCTCGTCCAAGATAAGAACGGCAAAAAGCGAATCCACGCCTATTCTCCAGACGACGAAGCCGATGAACCGTCCTCCTAGCCTCCCTAGGACAAGCCTCTATTTCCGTCCGTGCCTTGATGAGCGGTTTCCCTAGGCGATATGGCTTCCCTCGCGCGTGTTCACAAAGAACGGTTGGACCGTGTGCTTGCAGCTAGGGGTTTGGCGCCTAGTCGTGAGGCTGCAGCAAGAGCCGTCTTGGCAGGAGGAGTATCGGTTGATGGGATCATGGTGGATAAGCCTGCGAAATTGGTGTTGCCGGATGCGCGAATCGAAATCGTGCAGCCTCCGTCTTTTGTCAGTCGATCTGGGGACAAACTAGCTGCGGCTCTTGATGCCTTTTCTATTGACCCGACAGGAGCAATCGGTCTGGACGTTGGATGTTCGACCGGCGGGTTCACTGACTGTTTGTTGCAGCGAGAGGCTACTCGCATTTATGCCGTCGACGTGGGGTACGGACAGTTTGAATGGAGGCTCAGGCAAGATTCGCGCGTTGTCTTGCTCGAACGGACTAACATTCGGTATGTTGACCGTGCAGCGGTTCCTGAGCCGATCGATCTGGCGGTGATCGATGTATCGTTTATTTCTTTGACATTGGTATTGCCCGCAGTCGTCCACTTACTCAATCGTTCCGCAGAGGTTGTGGCGTTAGTGAAGCCGCAGTTCGAGGTCGGGAAGGGTCAAGTGGGACGAGGAGGGATCGTGCGAGATGATGCGCAGCGCGAGTTGGTGACGGAGAAGATCATTACCTGTGCTGCCCAGTTAGGGCTTCAACTGAAAGGCGTGCTCGATTCTCCAGTGGTAGGACGAAAAGGAAATCGGGAGATTCTTGTCGGTTTCAGACGCAAAATATAAGTCTGATCGGGTAGCGGTGGGCAGATGATGGCAGGAATTCATAGGCGATGGGGGCATGTATGAAAGTACTCGTGACCGGAGGCGCCGGTTTTATCGGGTCGCACTTGGTCGATCGCCTTATCCAAGAAGGGCATGAGGTCGTTGTGGTGGACAATCTGTCCACGGGGAAGCGGAGGAACCTCAATCGCGCCGCTCGTTTCTTCAAGCTAGATATTCAGAGTTGGCGACTTGAACGAGTATTTCGCAACGAACGGCCCAATGTTGTCATGCATCTTGCTGCGCAGATGGATGTCCGTAAATCTGTGGAAGATCCGGTCTTCGATGCCCAAGTGAATGTCCTTGGGACGTTGAACGTGCTGCAACAAGCGGTCAGACATGGTGTGCGGAAAGTGGTCTTCTCTTCTTCAGGTGGGGCCATCTATGGCGAGCAGGAGATCTATCCTGCCCCCGAGTCTCATGTCACGAGGCCGTTATCGCCTTATGGCATCAGCAAGCTGTGCGGGGAGCAATATCTCTCCTATTATCAACGGGTGAGCGGACTTCAAGTGGTGAACTTGCGCTATGCCAATGTTTACGGTCCCCGCCAGGATCCTGACGGAGAGGCTGGCGTAGTTGCGATCTTTATCCAGAAACTGTTGAATAACGAGCAAGCGATCGTCAATGGAAATGGGCGGCAAACGCGAGACTTTGTCTATGTCGAAGATGTCGTTGAGGCAAACCTTGCCGTGATGGGTCAAGAAACGCAAGGGACATATAATGTTGGAACAGGGGAAGAAACTTCGATCAACGATGTGCTCAGGATTTTAGTCGGCCACACGAATTCGACATGCAAGGAGCTTCATGGGCCGGCCAAACATGGCGAACAGGTACGAAGTGTGATCGACGCTAGCAAGATTCGTCAAGAATTGTCCTGGGAGCCAAGAACCGAACTGAGCGAAGGGCTCAAGCGCACCATCGACTATTTCCGTGAGCGCATGGGCTAGAACCGGCTGTGTTGTTCAGGTAGGAGAGAACGGTGTGCTGTGGGTCTTGGCAAGGACTGGGTTAATATCGTGGGACGGTCCCATCCACCTGAATCGACCAGGCGTCGATTCCTCCCACCAAGTTTTTCACATTCGTGAATCCTTGCTGAAGCAAGAAATTCGTTGCATCGGCGCTCCTCATGCCATGGTGACAGATGGCAATAATCTCTGAATCATGGCTTAATTGAGCGAGCGATTGAGGGAGTGTCCCAAGGGGAATGAGGGTTGAGCCTTCCAGTTTTGCAAGGGAATACTCCCACTCCTCCCTCACATCAACCAGTACCAATTTGTCGCCTTTATCAAGGCGGGCTTTTAATTCTTTTGGTGAAATGACAAAGCCCATCAAAGATTCTCCTACTTGAGGTGAATATAATATGTGAGGGGAGAAAAGCTTGTCAATGAACTTGGTGGTGTGCTTGGTCTGGTTTTTCTGATACAGAGACAGGCGACCGGAATGGTTTCATCATTTTTTCTTGAAAGAAGAGGGGAAGCAAAAAACGTACATTTTTGTCGATTCTCGTCGTGGAGTGGTTTTATAGCCACTTGGTTTAGATTTGATGAGGTCTGTAAGGACCTCTTCAATAACAAGGACATACAAAACATCATAAGATATTGATAAGTTGTAATAATCATGTTATTGGATACCGTAGTAGGCTTAGAAATTGCTCTACCATATAATAGCGAACACAAGAAAATGACATGGATACCTGGAGCGGAAAGGATATCTTAAGAAGAAGATGGTCTCGTCCCTTATGAAGAAATCGGCAGACCAGGTCCTTGTTATCTTGGTTACAACGGTCAATCAGGAAGAGGCAGTAAGGATTGGCAAAGAAATGGTAAATGCAAAACTGGCCGCCTGTGCGAATGTCATCCCAAGCATTCAATCGATCTATCGTTGGGATGGAAAAGTTGTCCAGGAAGAAGAAGTTCTCCTTATATTGAAATCTGTCAAACCAAGGTATCGTGCACTCGAAAAAGCGATCAAGGCAATGCATACCTATGAAATTCCAGAAATTATCGCATTGCCTGTGAAAGAAGGCTTTGACCGATACATTGGATGGGTAGGCCGAGAGACCCATAGCTAGGTTAGACTAGGGAGGAGAAACCTCCCAAAGTGAGGGGTTGACTGAGTTGTTTGGGATCGATACACTCGCCAAAGAAAATAAGAGTCGCAGCAGCTCATCCGTAGGGGGTGAATGGTCATGGGACAAATGAACAGCGTAGAAGACAGCGATGCCTATACCATCGTAATCTTTCGTGGCTCAACAGCAAAACCACTGCGGTTCAGCTTTGCTCGCAAGTTTGTCAGTAAGCTATTGATCGCTGGAGCTATTTTTGCCTTAGTTGACGTTCTTGTCATCGCGCACTACGTAATTAGAACCGGTGAAGTCTGGGAGCTCTCGGCGTTCCGGGATGAGGCCATGACGGCACGGGAGCAGACAGGGGCCTTTTCTAACGCCGTTGACGATTTGAAGAAGCGTTTAACGAGCATGAAGGAAGTCAATCAGCGGCTTCGCGTCATGTTAGGAATCGAAAACCCGAAAGCAGGAGATGCGGCTAATGGCCGAGGTGGTGAGGATACCCCCCTTCCCGAGGGCAATGCTCTTCCTGCATCTGAGAAGAGCCTCAAGAGTGATGCTGAGGGCCAGTACTCTGGTGCAGTGGAGCCCGGCCAGAATATTTCGGCTGGACAAATGGGCCTCTCTTCCGGTTCAAGCGATCTGACTGAAGAGGAGAGGATTGCCTCAATCAAGAATGACATAGACTGGCTATCGAAAGAAGCCGCGATTCAGGAGCAATCGCTTCAAGAATTGTCCTTGGCTGCAGAAAAGAAATCTTCCCGGTGGGCCGCAACCCCGTCCATTTGGCCGGTGAAGGGGTGGGTAACCTCTGGGTTTGGACCAAGGGTTTCCCCATTTACAGAAAAGCCCGCTTGGCATGATGGATTGGATATTGGAGCCGCTGCCAATGCGCCAATTCAGGCTCCGGCTCAAGGACGAGTCACATCGGTCGGCTTCGATCCTAAGTTGGGCACTCTCGTGAAACTCGACCATGGGTTCGGTATTGAAACGGTCTATGGCCACCTAGCCAAATCATTAGTCAAAGAGGGACAGCGCGTAAAACGTGGAGAGGTCATTGCGTTAGTCGGCAGCAGTGGACTTGCTACGGGGCCTCACTTGCACTACATGGTCAAGGTAAATGGACAAGCGCTAGATCCCGTAAAGTACATCCTCGATTAGCTTCCTAGGCTTCCTTTCGGGGGCCTGTTGTCATGAACCAACAAATTAGGTGGAGCCCGAGACCGCCTAGCGTCACCCCTCCCGTATAGCGATACCCACCGAATCGACCCTACTCCTGTGCTATACTGCCCCGCCATTATGGCTGTAGAGATCATACCGTTGCTCAATCTATGACAGATATTGAGATCAACCGATCAGTGCAAGCGCGCCCAATTCAGGGTGTTGCTGATCAGCTTGGTATTCAGGCGAGTGAGTTACTTCCGTACGGAAAGTTGAAGGCGAAAGTTTCACTGGACATACTTGAGCGGCTTCATGCTGCACCACTCGGCAAGTACGTACTTGTGACTGCCATCAATCCAACCCCGCTTGGAGAAGGCAAGACGACAACATCCATCGGGCTTGCTATGGGCCTTTCCCGTCTCGGCCATCGCACGGCCGTCACGCTTCGGCAACCTTCGTTGGGACCGGTGTTTGGGATCAAGGGAGGAGGAACAGGAGGAGGAAGGGCGCAAGTCCTTCCGATGGAAGAAATCAATCTCCACTTGACCGGCGACGCCCATGCTGTATCCGCGAGTCACAATCTCTTGTCGGCGTTTGTCGACAATCACCTATTTCATGGGAATGCACTTCAGGTAGATCAGAATCGGATCGCCTGGCCACGGACATTGGGAGTCAGCGATCGGGCGCTACGGCAGATCTCGCTGGGAGAAGGGGCTGTTGGCCGCAGAGGCCAGTTTGTAATTACGGAAGCTTCAGAAGTTATGGCAATGCTTGCTCTGGCATCAAGTCAAGCCGACTTGCGGCACAGGCTCGGGCAGATCGTCGTTGGATTTACGACGGATGGAAAGCCGGTGCGGGCAGAAGAGTTTGGATGTGCCGGATCCATGGCAGTCTTGCTTAGAGACGCGTTGTTGCCGAACTTGGTTCAGACGCTGGAGGGAACCGCGGCGTTCGTACATACGGGACCGTTCGGTAATATCGCCCATGGGAATTGTTCGATTATTTCCGATGCCATCGCACTGCGCTGCGCCGACTATGTCGTCACGGAAGCTGGATTCGGGAGTGATCTCGGTGCGGAGAAATTTTTCAACATCAAGTGCCGTCTCTCCGGATTCAAGCCGGCGGCGGCGGTGGTGGTCGCGACGCTTCGCGCACTCAAACTTCATGGTGGCGGAGGAGTGGTTAAGGTTGGAGCTCCGCTTCCGGCAGGGCTTACCGGGCCTAATCAGGAAGCATTGGCAAAAGGCTTTGCGAACTTGGAGCAGCATGTTGCAAATGTGAAAGCCCACGGAATTCCCGCTGTGGTGGCGGTCAATGCGTTCATCGATGACCCTGTGGCTGAGCTGGAATGGGTTCGAGAACGATCCAAAGAGGTTGGTGCGGTGGATGCCGCGGTCTCAACCCATTGGGCCGATGGAGGCAAAGGGTCCGAAGAGTTGGCGAAAGCCGTGGTCAGAGCGACAGAGAAGCCTTCGACGTTCAGGCATTTATATGACATTGACTGGCCGATCAAGAGAAAAATCCAGACCATTGCCAGACAGATGTATGGAGCCTCGGCCGTATCATTCGACGCACAAGCCGAACAAGACATCGAGACGGCGCAGCAGATTGGACTTGATCAGTTGCCCATCTGCATGGCCAAGACACCGTTATCGCTGTCACACGATCCGACGTTGAAAGGGCGCCCGGTTGGTTTTACGCTGCCGATCAAAGAGGTGCGAATGCTTGCAGGGGCTGGGTTTCTGACGGCGGTGTGCTCAGGCATTCAACTCATGCCTGGGTTGCCGAAGAAACCGGCAGGGGAACGTATTGGGATCGATCCAGGCACGGGCGAAATCGTAGGGCTGTCCTAAGAAAGACTAGCGCTGCTTAAGATAGCGGAGGAACTCTGAGTCCGGACTCATTACCAGGGTTGATTTATCTTTGAAGGTTTTTTTATAGGCTTCCATCGAGCGAGTAAATTCAAAAAAGTGAGTGTCCTGCCGGTAAGCGTCGGCATAGACCTTAAAGGCCTTCGCATCCCCCGCGCCTCGAAGTTCCTCCGATTCCTTGTAGGCCTGAGCCAAAATGATCTCGCGATCCTTTTCTGCCTCTGAACGGATTTTCTGTGCTTCCTCAGCGCCCTCCGCTCGGTATTGTTTCGCCTGCCGTTCCCGCTCAGCTTGCATCCGGGCGAATACAGCCTTCTCGTTCTGCTCGGGGAGGTCCGCGCGTTTAATTCTCACGTCCTGAATCTCAATCCCATACGCAGACGCTTTCTCATGCGACCGCTGGGTCACGATTTTCATAAGTTCGGCGCGGTGATCCGCGACGATCTCCAGAAGATCATGGCGTCCGAGCTCGACCCGGAGTTCAGAATAGATAATGTCGTTGAGCCGTTGCAGCGCTCCCCGTTGGGTTTGAAAGTTCTGATAGACCTTGAGCGGATCGATAATTCGCCATTTGGCATAGTTGTCAAGAAGGAGGGTCTTCTTGTCCTGTGTAATCACATCTTGCGCGTTTGTGTCGTAGTCCAGCAGGCGCTTATCGAAGTAGGTGACCTCTTGAATAAACGGCATTTTCACATAGAGCCCCGGCTCCGTGAGATTGCGGACAGGCTTTCCGAGCTGGACCACAATTGCATTCTGAGTGATGTCTACGACGAAGAGCGGTGAGGCTCCCAGGAAAAACAACCCGATGATGACTACCAGCAGTGCAATGATGAATCCCTGCTTGGTCATGGTTTACGGTCCTCAGTGGCAGTGCTGGTGGGCATGGGTTTTTGACGATCGAGCGGAAGGTACGGAAGCATACGGTCGCCCATCTTGCCATCGATGATGATTTTCTCGACGTTCGGCAGGATTTCTTCCATAGTTTCGATATAGATCCGCTTGCTGATGATGTCTTTCGCCTGATTGTATTCTCTCAGGGTCGCCACAAATCGGTTAGCCTCACCTTGAGCGCGATTCAGCCGCGCTTGGGCGTAGCCCTTGGACTGGTTCACCACCTGAGCGGCTTCACCTTGGGCTTTAGGGAGAATGTCATTGCGATAGCTTTGCGACTGGTTGATCAGTTTCTCCCGATCTTCCTTCGCATTCGTCACATCCTTGAACGCAGCCGCCACGGCCTCAGGAGGACTGACGTCTTGGAGTTGGACGGCTGCGACCTGAACGCCGCCCTGATACTGGTCGAGGAGGGATTGCAGAAGTATCTGGGTGTCCTGCTGGATCTGGGCTTTGCCGGTCGTCAATGCCTCGTCGATCTTGCCCTTGCCGACCACTTCCCGCATGGAGGCCTCGGCAGCCTTGCCGATCGTCTCATGGATTTCTGCGACGTTAAAGAGAAAATTCGCAGACTCTTTAATCTTGTATTGCACGATGAATTGGATGGCTAGGATATTCATGTCACCGGTGAGCATCAAGGCTTCTTGCGCCAGCATTTGCTGACGGCCTTGCCGATCTGTCCGGAAGCCGACCTCGATACGGTGGAGCTTTTGGACTTTCGGCTGCAAGACGGTTTCGACGAAGGGGATTTTCATATGGGGGCCAGGTCCCACGGTTCGCACCGGGACGCCGAATCGCTTGACGACGCCCTCCTCATCCGGGGAGACGATAAAAGCGCTATTCCAGGCAAGAAAGACGAGCAGTCCTGCCAAGGCAATGTTTCTAAACCCGCTTGAGGGCATGAGGTTCTTGAACGAGGGCAGCACATTCTTGAATTGCGATTGAGCCTGCCTGAGGGCATCCTCAAGCGGGTCGCTCTTCCTACTCCAAGGATCTTTGGGGTCCCAGACCATGCGAAATATTCGACCTAAAATAATTGCGAAGGATCTCTGACGAGGCTCAACATAGCAGACTGCCTAGAAGCGACGCAATCACGATAATCTCAAGTTGGTTTATCTGGCTGATTTGGTTTGCCTGGTTATTTGGTTGAACGAGACTGACCAGATGAACCAAATAAACAAGACAGGCTAGAGCATTCTGATGAGGATAAGGTAAGCGATACAAGCGAGGAGAGCCGACGCCGGCAGCGTCACTACCCAAGCCAGGGCCATGTCGCGAACCGTCATCCAACGCACGCTCTTCCAGCCCTTGAGAAGGCCGATTCCGATAATGGCCGAGCTGCTGATGTGGGTGGTCGAGACCGGCAATCCAAGGGAACCGGACAGGAGAACCAGTGACGAGGTTGTCAGGTTTGCGGATAATCCTTCCGCATGGTCCATGCGTGTGACCTTTTCTGCCAGGACTTCAGTCACCCGTAATCCTCCGAAGTAACTGCCCAGTCCCATTGCCACTGCGACCCCTCCAAAGGCGGCGAGCTGGGATGAGGTGCTGGGCCATGCGGCGGTCGTGCTCCCGAGCAGGAGCATGGCGACGATTTTCGGCGCGTCGTTGGTGCCGCGAGCAAATGACGCAAGGCCGCTGGAGATCCAGTGAATCGTATCGAGTCCCACGACCAGCCCTTTCAAGCCGGAGCGGTCGCATTGAGAAGGGACTGCAATCACCGGCTGTCCGAAGTTCGCGGCCTGAAACAACGTCCTCGTTTCCCCACGAGGATCGATTGCCACGAGCGCCCGTGAAGCCGGCATCACGCACAAGCAGGCTCCTTCCCACTTCCTCGCGAGCGCGCGAACAGCCGGATGGATGAGTAGAGAGACGGTGAGAGCGAGGAATGGACTGAACAACAAGGGAAAGGCAATCTTTTTCCCGATCGCCAGCCAGATCAATCCTTCTCCCGCGAAGGCCACCAATCCGGTGCCGATGATCGCTCCAGTGAGCGCGTGGGTTGTTGAGACAGGCAGGCCCGTACGCGAAGCGAAGAGGACCCACGCCATTGCTCCGGTCAAGACGGCTAAGGTGACGTCCGGTCCGATGATGGTGCCGGTTTGGACGAGGCCATGGCTGAAGGTCTTGATCATCGCATTGGCCACAAAGGCAGCCGATGCTGCGCCAACCATGGTCCAGGCAGTTCCCCAGGCGATAGCCGACCGATAATCGGTGATCCCACTGCCAACCAATGTCGCGATCGCTTTCGAAACGTCGTTGGCTCCATTTGCGAAGGCGAGAGCGAATACGAAGGCAAAGGCGAGCAGAGAGATGTCCATCGTACCCTTAGGGCGCGACCGTTCCGCCGCAAGACGACCCGGCTCCGGCGGTACAGCCGTAGCAATGGTTGCGTGTGGTGATCTGGCGCCGATCGAGTTGCGCCGGATCAAAGTCGCGGATATGGGCGGGGGCACCATGATCCACTGGTAGATCGAGCATCTGGTTGAAGTCGCAGTCGTAGAGAGTGCCATCCCAGCTCACGGAGATCGTGTAGCGGCACATGACACCGGCTGCGGCAGCCGGATTGAAGGCGTTGGCCAATCGTTCCATATACTGTTCGTAGTTGCCGCTCTCCACGAGAAACTCAAGAAATCGGCTGATGGGCATGTTGGTGATCGTGTAGAGATGGTTGAACTCGATACCATGGCGAGCCCGGAGTTCTTTTCGAAACTGCGCTTCGATCGACTCTTGCTTGGGAGGGAGAAATGCTCCTACAGGATTGCACACGAGATTCAACAACAACCCGCTGCCTGGCTCTCCGTAGCCGAGTTGGTTGAGGAGCCGTAGCGCCTGGATCGACTTCTCAAACGTGCCCTCGCCTCGCTGCGCGTCGGTCTGGCCGGCGCGGTAGTAGGGCAGCGATGCGACGATTTCCACACGATGACCGGCGAGGAACTCCGCCAAGTCCGCTTGAGACGGGAGGAGCAAAACAGACAAGTTACATCGATCCATCACATGGCGACCCAGTGTCCGGCTCTGTTCAACCAGCCAGCGAAAGTTGGGATTGAGTTCCGGTGCCCCCCCCGTGATATCGACTGTTGGAATGTCGGTCTGAGCGAGAGCGCGGATGCATTGCTCCGCCGTCTCTCGAGACATGTGTTCTGTCCGGTCAGGCCCCGCATCGACATGACAGTGCCGGCAGGTCTGATTGCAGAGCTTGCCGACATTGATCTGAAAGACCGTGATCCCGGTAGCGCGAAGCGGAAGCAGACCGATGCGATCGAGTTGTGCTTCGAACGGAAGGCAGCTTGTGACCTTCCCAAGCATCCTCAATTGCTCGGTGGAAGAGGCAAGCGGGTGATGTTGTCCCAGTAGGGTCAGAGCCATATCTGTTGCCGGTGAGAAAGAGAGAACACTCCTCAAGAACCGATCACTATCAGCGCACATTACCGATCGTCATCAACGCCGTTTCCGGAAACCGCAACTCACAGCAGCCGAAATCCAGGGCCTGTCCTTGCCTGTTCGCCAGTGCTCGTTGGATCGTGGGAGAAACTCTGTAACACACCTGTTTGCCGTCCCGATGTCCTTCGACCAGTCCAGCGTCGCGCAGAATTCTGAGATGATGGGAAGCATGGGGTTGAGAGCACTGTAATTCCCGCACAAGATCCGTCACACATTTTTCACCGATGAGCAAGGACTCCAAGATACGCAGCCGCGTTTCGTCGCCCAAGGCTTTGAGAATCGTGGCGCATTGGCTTGGAGTCAGCACCTTGCTGGTCGAAGAGGCTTTCATTAGCAACAGCTTCCCTTGTCGGAGGAACAGGTAGCGGCGTTACCGCTGATGTTCCGCCCTGCGCGATTGATAATTGCAAAATGAGGCGCATAGCCGTCGGTTTCTAATACGTGTAGCGTCTTGGAACATATCTCCAACGGCTCGCCTCGGCGATACACATGGTGATCGTCATCGGCGGCTTCGAC
>Ga0134127_10000573_pt1 | contig 33083 bp, 26 predicted proteins | sample KB31753_FD_96459 | JGI IMG/M metagenome (GOLD analysis project Ga0134127, IMG submission 96459) | Terrestrial soil microbial communities with excess Nitrogen fertilizer from Kellogg Biological Station, Michigan, USA - KB3-175-3 | ecosystem: Environmental > Terrestrial > Soil > Unclassified ...
ACGGCTACTCCATCGCCGACATCCTCGACCTCACCATTGAAGATGCACTCACGGTTCTGGCCGACGTTCCCACAGTTCGCCAGAAACTTCAAACCCTCGTCGACGTCGGTCTCGGATATGTTCATCTCGGCCAGAGCGCCACCACGCTCTCCGGCGGCGAAGCTCAGCGTATGAAACTTGCCCGCGAACTATCCAAGCGCCAGACTGGTCGCACGCTCTATCTTCTCGACGAGCCAACTACAGGCCTCCACTTCGATGACGTACGCAAGCTCCTCGAAGTCCTGCACCGCCTGACCGACCTCGGTAACTCCGTCATCATCATCGAGCACAATCTCGACGTGATTCGAAACGCCGATTGGATCATCGACCTCGGGCCCGAAGGCGGCGAAGATGGCGGTCGGATCGTTGGCGAGGGTCGCCCCGCGAAAATCGCCGCCACTCCGGATTCCTACACCGGCCAGTTCCTCGCTCGTTACTACTCATCGCACAAAGGTAAACTCGAAGAGATCGCTCCTGATTTCGAATCGGCCACTGAAACACCTCACGCCGCATTGCAAGCCAAACTAGCGAACGGACAGCAAAACGGGCGCAAGAAGATTTCCAGTCCCGAGGCATCGCGCCCGGTTCAAAGACCCCGGAACGGCAAGAAACCGGTGCGGGCATGAGCACTTTCCCGGAACAGGTACCGCGCGATCCGGAACAACTGCCATCCGGTGAGCCCACCGACTCGCCCGCATCCGATCCGCTTGGACCCGAAAATGTGCCCGCTCCTCCCGCCGAATGGACGGGCGAGCCCGAAGAGCCTGCTCCACAGCAGGATGCACTTTTCGTCCCTGCTGAGACTCACGAGCATCATCCGCACGAAGACCTGGCCTTCTTCCAGTCTTACTCGCAGCTGCGGGCTCCCGCTCGACGCGACGAACGCATTCCACATTTCGGCCATCTCGGTCTCGTTCTTATTCTCGTGATCTTCGGATGGTTTGGCGCCGGCGCTTTGCTCGCCCTGGGGCTGCACATGAAGCTATGGGGGATTTCCAGCTTCTCGCAGGCAGCAACCGACTTTCATTACACTCTGGCGAGCCAGGCTGCACAGTACGTCATCACTTTTGCCGGATGCCTGGCCGCCTTTCCTCTTATTTGGCAAAGGCCTTTTTTCGAAGGCATTCAATGGAATGGCATTGTCGCCCTGCAGCGCTTCGGGCGTCTCGCCAGTGCCGCAATCCTGTGCTTCTTCGTGGCCATGATCAACGGCATGCTGATGCCTGGCCCCACCAACGCACCAATCGATCAGCTCTTCAAGGCGCCTGGAGCCGCCTGGGTGCTGTTCGCATTCGGCGTTACGCTCGCACCCTTCTTTGAGGAGATGGCCTTCCGCGGATTTCTCCTTCCCACCCTCTGCACCGGATGGGACTGGAGTGTCGAACACTTTACCGGTGCTCCTCGCCGGCCCCTCGACGAACACGGAAACCCCAACTGGTCGCGGACCGCAATGATCCTGGGCTCTGTAATTACCAGCCTCCCTTTCGCCCTGATGCACGGTTTTCAAACAGCCTGGTCTCTCGGACCGTTTCTCCTGCTGATCTTCGTCAGCCTCGTCCTCTGCTGGGTCCGCCTGAGCACCCGTTCTCTCGCCGCCAGCACCATCGTCCACGCTTGCTACAACTTCATGCTCTTCTCTTTCATGCTCCTCGGTACCGGAGGTTTTAAACACCTCGACAAAATGTAGTCGAGCGTTTGCTCATAGTCCGTTTGTCACCTCGTCACCTTGTTCCCTCTCCCCTGTTTTCCCGTCCCTTAAAATCATCTCTGATGACCCAACTCACTTACGCCCAACAGCTTCTCTCGCTTCTCGCCCGCACGAGTTTCAAGCTTGGCCAATTCAAACTCTCCTCCGGCGGAACAAGTGACTACTACATCGATTGCCGAACCACGACGCTCCACGCCGAAGGCGGTCGCCTCACCGGTCATGCGATCCTTGAACTCCTCGAGCACCATGGCATCCACGCCGAAGCCGTTGGCGGACTCACCATGGGCGCTGATCCCATCGTCTCCAACGTTGCCACCGCAAGTGCCTGGCGCGCGCAGCAGAATCAAGCAGCACCTCTGCTCCACGGCTTCCTCGTGCGTAAAGCCGAAAAAGCGCACGGCACTGGTCGCCGCATTGAGGGATTCTGCCGCGAGGGCGCGCGCGTCGTGATCGTCGACGACGTCTGCACCACCGGAGCATCAACGATCGCCGCCATTGAAGCCGCACGCGAGGCGGGCATGATTATCGCCGCCGTAGTCTGCATAGTGGAACGCGAGGAAGCGCATGGCCGACCTGCGGTCGAAGATGCCGCAGGTCGAGCTCTGTTCCTTCGTCTATTCACCGCGACTCAGGTCCGCGCGGAACACGTCCGCCAGCTTGAGAACGCGGGTAATGTCAGCTGATCAACTTGGACACAATCCGAGCTACTGCAATCCATCTTTTCTCTGCAAAAAATCGAGCAGGAGCTGGATTGCATAGCTCGTTTCCGCCATCTGACTCCGACGGCCTGCGTCATTATCGAGGGATGCAGCCTGGATTCTGCTAAGCTCCAGTTGTTCTTTCAGAGCTGCAATTGTCCTGTCTCGCGTGATTTGATCCATGAGATCGCCCACAATCGCGATGAGGGATTCGCACGTGGAGCTTTGCGTTCTATTCAGATTAAAATCCGTTCTCTGATATTCACGAGTGTGCCAACCAGTCGCATCAGAGTCACTCGCACGTCATCACCGGTTTGTACCTGGGTCGATTAACCTTGATACGTAATTCCTGCCGTTAGCGATTCTGCTCTCGATCCTGTCGGCTCGTCAAAGAAATCAGGCCATTCAGCTAATCTGAATGGCCTGGCGAATCTTCGAACTGTATCTCTAATCGAATCTAGTGTTCTAATTTAGGTCTAATTTAGAAATATCGGCTCTCACCTTTACCGTTTTTAATTAGGCTTCCGCCTTTACGTGGTCCCTCGGCTTGCGCCTTTGATCTTCCTAATCTATAAACAGCGATCTCGATCTGGAGTTGTTCAATCTTTCGGTCGATCTCTAATTGCTGCCCGGACCAGACGCAGCCGGTGGGGTCGCCGCCGTGCCCTGACCGCCACCCATGTTGCTTAGCAGTTGTACTTCCACACGCCGATTCTGCTTCCGTCCCTCGGCCGTTGTATTCGGGGCAACTTCCTTATCCTTGCCAATGCCGATGAGGTAGAAGCGATGAGCTGCGATCCCGTACTTCGATGCCAGGTACTGAACTACCGTATCGGCGCGACGATTGCTCAGGTCATAGTTGTATGCGGCTGAGCCAGTCGAGTCTGTTCCGCCTGTAACTTCCAGGATGTAGCTCTTCGCATTACCGAGTTGCTGCGCGAACTGGTCGAGCTGATCTTTGTCGTCCTTCGTCAACGTTGCCTTGTCGAATCCGAAGGTCACGGTCACATTCGCCATCGATTTGTAGTTGTCCAGTCCCTTCACAACTGAATCGAGCGAGTCAGCGCGATGCACTGCCTCGTTTGCCGCAGTCGTCGCGTCGCCGGCAGCTTTGCCTGCGTTTTGCGCATTCTGAGCGGCTGTCTCTGCGGCACTTTGCGCCTGTTTGATTCCCGATGTCGCGCGATCATCCACATCGTGCAGGTTCCGGTTGTTCTCAGCGGTCTTTTGATCAAGCTGGTTGGTGTGTTCCACAATCGGCGCCGTCTGGGACTTGACGTAGTTCTTGCTCGCGCAACCGGTGACGCCCACAAGTGCTACGGCAGCTGCAATCAACAATCCATTGGAAGTTTTCATCAGTTCCCCATTCTTCTCGCCGCCTCAAATTTGCCTGTACCCTTTTTCAACCACCTCAGGCGGGCGGCGATTTTCTTGTCACGCTTACTTATGCATGCGCGCAGCCAAATCATTTCCACCCTATAACCATCTGATTAATCTATGGTTATAGACGAAGGATGAAAGATTTTCACAGTGCGAAAGCTGTGTAGTTTTTACCCGGTCGGTAAGATTGCGCGGTGTTTCCTCTATTCGCGCTCCCCTCTCTTCCTCCAGCTATCCTATGAACTGGGCCTTCCAGCCAGCGGTTTCATGGACTTAATCGAGAAAATTCGCCGTCTTCCTACCCAGCCGGGCGTGTATCTCTACAAGAACGCTGAAGGCGAGATTATCTACGTTGGCAAGGCCAAGAACCTTCGTTCTCGGGTCCGTTCTTACCTGCTCGAGGCATCTCAGGCAAACGCGAAGACTGGCTCACTGATGCGCGAGGCCGTTGATGTCGACTACATCCTCGTCGCCAATGAGCACGAAGCCCTCGCGTTAGAAAACAACCTCATTAAACAGCGCAAACCGCGCTTCAACATCCTCCTGCGCGACGACAAGACTTATCCCTATGTCAAGCTCACGCTCGCCGACCGCTATCCCAAGGTTTTCGTCACACGGCGACTGCGGAAAGATGGTTCGGCTTACTATGGCCCCTACTTTCCAGGAAACCTCGCTTACCGCGTCGTCGAACTCATTCATCGCAGCTTTCTGCTGCCCAGTTGCAAGATCGATCTAACTCGCTACCACCAGCGCGCGTGCCTCCAGTACTACATTCATCGGTGTTTGGGCCCATGCGTGCAGGAACTTACCACACCAGAGCTATACGCGCAGGCCGTTAGAGATGCGCAGCTTTTCCTCGAAGGCAGGCAGATGGAACTCGAGCGTTCCCTCACCGCGCGCATGATCGCTGCCGCCGAAGCACAACAGTTTGAGGCCGCCGCCCGCCTGCGCGATCAACTCTCAACTGTGCACCAGCTTCAGGAGAAGCAACGCATCGCCACCGTAGAGCAGAGCGACGACGCTGACGTCTTTGGTTATCACTTCGAAGATGGAGCACTTGCCGTAAATCTGTTCCACATGCGTGGCGGCAAAATCGTAGATCGGCGCGAATTCTTCTGGGAAGACTTCCCCGAACTGATAGAAGCCATCGCCCCCGCCGAATCCTCAGCCGCCGAAGAGCTGGATGGCCCTTTTGAGACTGCGGAAGGCTCAGTCTCTGGCAATGGCTCCTTCAATCCCGGCCACGTCTTCTCTGCGTTACTCAAGCAGCTCTATATTGATCAGCACTATGTTCCGCGATCCATCCTGGTGCCGGTCGATTTCGCTGATCGTCCGTCCCTCGCGGATCTTCTGAGTGAACGCATCGACCGTCGAGTTGAGGTTGCGGTCCCGCAACGAGGCGAAAAACGTTCCCTCGTCGATCTCGCCGGTCAAAATGCAAAGCAGTCCTATATTCAACGCTTCCGAGTCTTGGAGCCATCCCGCAAAGCCATCCAGGAGTCACTTGCTGATGCGTTGATGCTCCAGGAACTCCCCACCCGCATCGAATGCTTTGACATCTCTCACATCCAGGGAGCTGAGACAGTCGCCTCCATGGTCGTCTGGGAAGACGGCAAGATGAACAAATCTCAGTACCGCAAATTCAAAATGATGACCGTGATCGGCGTTGACGACTTCGCCTCTATGCGTGAGGTTGTCACTCGCCGTTATCGTCGACTGAAAGATGAAGACAAGCACCTGCCATCTCTTATCCTCATCGACGGTGGCCTCGGCCAGCTCCACGCCGCAGCCGAAGCCCTTGAAGCGCTCGGCTTTACATCTCAACCCCTCGCCTCCATTGCCAAAAAAGAGGAAGTCATCTATCTCTATGGGAACGAAGACGAACCAGTGGTCCTCGACCGCCGCTCCCCAGTGCTACATCTCGTGCAAATGATTCGCGACGAGAGCCATCGTTTTGCTATCGGCTATCACCGGCAGCGTCGCGCTATGCGCGATCGTGACTCCGAACTGCTGAACATACCGGGGGTAGGCCAGCTGACGCGCCAGCGCCTCCTCACCCACTTCGGCAGCCTGCGCGATATTCAGCAGGCCAGCGCCGATTCACTTGCCGCCGTCGTGAGTCGCAAAACCGCTGAATCAATCTGGCGTCATTTCCACGAACAACAACTGACCAACTGACTTTCTCGCGCAACGAACTCCCTCTGAGATACCCCCTGAATTGTCAGGCATTCTCGTCTGTGTCTGCTCTTCCAGGAATTCGTTGCGCGTCTTCTCCCCACAAATCGGTGCATCAGAAGACCAGTTTGCCGCTTAGCTGAATGATGCGCGAAGCAGATGCTGAAGTGATGAGGCCCGCTGTCGTCGAACTGACCGAGTTGTCGATTGACGATCCACCTCCAGATCCGCTGCCAATCAAGGCACCCGTTCCGATCGCATACTGATGGTGATTGAACGCGTTGAAGAAATCACCATTGAATTTGAACGCAACGCGTTCAGTGATATGGAAGCTCTTGCCAATCCCCATATCCCAGTTGTTGATTCCGGGCTGCCGCAACGTGTTTCGAGGTAGATCTCCATAGGTTCCCAGCGCTGGCTGCGAGAAGCAATCCATGTTGAGCCTTTGCAGTTTCTGCGTGAGGTTTGCGTGAGGATCGCAACCGGACACTCGGTTAGCACGCATAAACTGGCTATTCAGCACGCCATTGATGTCGTTCGCGGTGATGCTGAACGGGAAACCAGCCTGGAACGTAGCGATCCCGGTCGTCTCCCATCCTCCCACGATCAGGTCGGCTGCACGGTTGATGCCGCCTCCGAGCTTCTTCCCACGACCCAATGGGAGTTGATACACGTAGCTTGCGACGAAGCGTTGATCAACGTCAAAATCAGACAACCCATAGTCCAACTCCGGACGATGATTGTCCATGAAGCCCTGATACCCCGCTCCCGTAGCTCCGACACCGGCCGCTGCTGACTTGTCGTCCTTGCTTTGTGCCCACGTGTATACGACCGTGGCGGCAAGTTCGCGGGCCCGATGCTCCATCTTCACGTTCATTCCGTTGTAATGCGAGTAGCCGTGCCAGTCGCTATCGATGTAGAAATTGGTGAAGTTCTTGTATGGCAACCGGCTCGCATTGTCGCAGGGATCTGTTTTGAGATTGACGTACTCACCACCAACCTGCGTTTGGCAGAACGCCAGACTCGCATCGGGAATGGCAAAGGGTTGAGCGATGTTTCGGCGATCGAGCAGATGCACCGCATGCGTCCCAATGTAATTCACCTCGATTGTGGTGTTCGCAGCCAGTTCCCTTTGCACCGAAGCGGTCCAGGATTGAACATAGGGATTCAGCGGATTCTCCGACTCAATCACGGCGAGGAAGGTCAGTGTCGACGCGGGGAATGGACCAAGAGTTGAATACGATGGGAACATATTGTTGGTTAGCTTGGGTGCGGTCGCATTCGTGCCGGGATTCAAGCTGTTGCGGATCGAGTACGGATAGATATCAGCAGAGTCGTCTATCTCGCGACCTTCTGCCGAATCATAGAAGATTCCGTAACCACCTCGGACGACCGTCTTGGGGGTAAGGCGATAGTTGAGGCCTAAACGCGGTGCCCACGGAGTCTTCGAGCCCGCATGAGGCACAGAGCCGCAATAGCGAAGAATTGGTCCGCTAACGGCATCTCCACCGGGAGCCACACCATTCGAAGAGAGAGTCTTGTCTGCGTAACACAGACCGCCGTTCGTGTTTTGCGTATCGAGCCAGAAAAAGTGATTGTCTGCATCGTAAGCCGCGGGACGATAATCCCAGCGAAGACCGAGGCTCAAGGTAAGCTTCGGACTGACCTTCCAATCATCCATGGCGTACGGAGCGAAGTATCCAAAAACGTGATCCTGGGGATTGCCGGCGGTGTCTGTCGGACTCAACGGACCGGGCACGAAACCGCCCACACCGCTGTAATAGCCGAGCAACATATCGGCCACTGCGTTGCCTGTTCCGCAAAGACTTTTCGGGGCGCCGCCGTTCACTGACACTGGCGCATTGGTACAACCTTCCGAATTGTTTTGCACAAGTGATCCGCCAAAGCTCCAGTCACCGTAGAAGTCGTCATCCAGATTGCGGATCAGGTGCCAGCGGCGGTAATCCACCCCGAAGCCGAGCGTGTGTCTGCCATGCACTGACGTTACCGAATCTGCATACTCCCAGGTCGGTCCTTCCGAACCGCTGTAGCTGTTCACTGAGCCGCCACCACTGCCGAACTTCGACAGACCTACGTTTGGCCATGTCTCCTGCAACGCGGTGAACTTGGTAAATGTGCCGCTTAGGGCGAGCTGTGAAACCGCATCCGCGCTGATCGCTGGCCCCCCCTGAGGCGCGTTGGCAGTCAGATGTCCAAACCGGAAGTTGTTGACCGTCGTATTTCCGAGGTTAAGCGTGTGTGAGACTGCCCAACTCGTTTGCTGCTGTTGGTAGATTTCGTAGCCGTGCACCAGATCGCTTGAGTTGTAGGATCCCTGGTTGTTGTAGTTGGCATCGGTATACCGGAAGAACACCGATCCGAACTTGCCCAGATTCTGATCTCCGCGGTACGTCTGCTGATTTTGATGCAAGGGGAATCCGACATTCTTGATGTAATTCACTGCGCCTTCCGGTTGGTCTGGGAGCGTCGGTGTCTGCCAGAAATTGTTCTTGACTGCGACGGCGCCTACGTTGCCCGTCTGACGAACCGTTGGAATCATGTTGCCGGGAAATGCCGCCCCCGTCGTTGGATCGATAGGCATGCAGTTATACCCCAGATCCAGAAGTTTCGTGCAATCTGCCGTGCCATACGCTGGCAGCAAACCGCCGGGCAGTCCTGAACCTGAGGGTGCCTTGTAGGTTTCCGCTGAAAAATCTCCACCCAGGATTGCAGGATTCGGCATGCTTTCTAGCTGTCGAGCACCGTTCGTGATGCGCCAGCCTTCATAGTTCACCATGAAGAAGCTCTTGTTGCGACCGTCGTAAAGATGGGGAATGAAAATCGGTCCACCTGCAACAAATCCGAACTGGTTCTGACGGAGCACCGGGTTTGCCGTCGGCGTGCCAGAAATATAATCGTTCGCCGTCGGGAACGGCTTCGCATCGAATGCGTCGTTGCGATCGAACCAGAACACGGATCCATGCAGGTTGTTCGTTCCGCCTTTGCTGACGATGTTGATCTGTGTCGCGCTGAATCCCTGATCCGCGGAATACGTTCCGCTCGAAACCTTGAATTCCTGGATAGCATCCTGCGACAGAATCACCGCGGGAGTAACAAGGGCGGCATCGGTATTCACAAGTCCGTCGAGCGTGTAGTTATTCCCCTCAGGACGCCCGCCGTTCACGCTGATCGCATTGCCCTCGCCCTGCCGCATCGTGCCTTGTTCACCGCCTACCGTCACGGCACCGGCACCGACCAGGAGCAGTTGCATGAAATTGCGGCCGTTCAACGGTAAATCTTCAACCTGCTGCTGGCTGACCAGGTTCGACAATTCCGCCGTGTCGGTATCCAGCGATACAGCCTGCGCCGTTGTGGTAACAGTCTCGGTGACTGCACCGGGTTTCAAAGTGAGGTCAACACGCGCATGTTGATTCACCGTGAGCGTGAACGAGCTAATCACAGCCTTCTGGAATCCGCGCGCTTCCGCTGCGACGGTGTAGGTCCCCGGATTCAGCGCAGGAGCGTTGAAGTCACCCGCGCTGTTCGTGACCGTTTGAAATGAAACTTTCGTTGCCGTGTTGGTCACAGTGATCTTGGCGTTCGGCACGACGGCACCCGACGGGTCCGTCACCGTTCCCAGAATCGTTCCCGTTGCTCCGGCTTGCCCAAATACCTCTCCACTAATCGCAAGCAGTAACAACAACAGAGCGCTGACACGAAGAATTCGCATCGACTTACCTCCTGAAAATGCCTTGCTTTTCGGCCTGCATTCGCTCCGGCCTATTGCAATGCGTGTCTTTGATCTGCGCGAACCCAGTGGGAATCGACACGTTGAGCGGGAATGGCCTGATTCAAATGCATCGCGACATTAGCCACTCTGCAGAAATGTTGTCAAGTAGAATTTTGTTTCTCTTTTGAAAATTAGGAGGAAGCAGATTGGCGAATTGGAGCTATTCCTGCCGGCTCGAGATTATTCATCCCTGTCCTCCTTCGCCCTTGTGGCAGAGTAAAACCCTTTACTGCTGAAGTTTCGGGCAAATTTTTGTTTTGAGCCGGAAAGATCTATCGAACAAAGCCGTCACAGCCTGGAACAGACCTGCGGGAACCCGGTCGATTCTATTTAGAACTTGTTTCAATAGAGCACAAATAAAGTTTAGAGCTCAGCAGATCTGTACAAACGGGATCCCCAGCAAAGCTGCCACCTTCTTCAACTTGCCACCCTGAGCTCCAACCCCGATGGCGCAATGATGGGCCGGTCCCTGGGCGTTCCATGCCTCCACAAACCCGCGTGCTCCGATCGCAAATTCATAGTGGCTGTTCGTATTGCCGATCCGCAGCACCTCGCCCGGAACAGAATCACCCTCCGCCGCAACCATCTTGAATCCAGATTGCGCGTCTTCGACCACTGAGAGCAGCGTCACGAGCCCATGCTTCACGGTCATCTCCACTGATAGTCCCCTTCCCACCTTTCCGTGATACACCGCAAGTGGTTTGACTTTGGTCTTGCTCTCCGCAATCGCGATATGCCCCGGCCCATCATGCCCCATCAGCACATGATTGAGATTCAGATCCAGCGCGTAATATTCCGTGAAGGAACCTCCCGCTCCGAGCGCATCCATCATCTTCATCGCAAGCACGTTCTTCACTTCATACTCGCCGGCAACAGGAACTCCCCGTGCCGTCAGCAAAGACGTGCCGAGAATAATCGAGCTCATCGTGTCTTCATTCGCAGGCACCCCGCTGCCCATGTAGTAATACGCCATCGATTGCAGATCGTGCTGCTCGACAAGTCGGTCCAGCGCCACCGACGTGCGCGACGCCCGTGCAAGCTCTTCTTCAGCGCAGTCTGGCTGCACATTGAAGTGTTTTCTGAAGTCCGCTACCCGGCTTGCGATCTCTGCCTCGTTCACACCTGCCCGAAGAGCGCTCAGCTCGTCCACTTCAACCTGTTCGATATGGGACCCGAACGTGATCGCCACCTGGGTCAGATCCGTGGAAATGTCGAGCATTCCCCCGTAGTAGTGCCCCATCAGCCCGAGACGGTTCTCAGAAAGGGCCTTCTTTACGCGCGCCGCATCAACCCACGCCGAGATCTCCCGCCATGTCTCCTCATCTTGCAGAGTCCCGGTCACCTGGTGGAAAGGAATCCGCGCTCGCCGTAGCACGTTCGCGATCTCCGGAACGCTGCACGCCGAACAGAACGCAAGCCATTCCCCCGTCATAGCAGTTCGATTCGGCAGGCGGTTGAATGCTGTGTAGTCGATCGCCGCTTCTGGCTGCATGTTCAGCACCAGCACCGGCACCTGAGCCCTCTGTACCATCGGAAGAACCGTGCTGGAAAGTGCATAGGTTGTCACATAGATGATCAGCAGATCAATGTCCGCCCGTCGGCACGCGTGTCCGGCCTCCCGTCCCTTCTGCGGAGTATCCACCAATCCGAGCATCTCCACGCATGCACCAGTCCGCTCCAGTCCTGCAGCTACCCTCCTCACGTAACCATCCAGCCGATCGCGCAGCCCCGCGAACTGTGGCCAGTATGCATCCAGCCCTATACCGCACAGTCCAATTCGCAGATCCGTTGCCGGCATTCACTTCACCTTCAGCACGGTCACTGCAAACGGCGCTAACTTCAACTCGTCGGCCTGTACCGATCCGGAGCGCGGCTCTGCGTCCCCCGTATCTTCATCCACCGTCAGTGAAGAAGCCCCGCTCAAATCCGAAGCAAGTTTCACCGTCTTTTCTGAATTCGTCTTGTTCACAAGCAGAACCTTCTTGCCCTCTGGCGTAACAAATCCCTGCTCCGTCACGCCTGCCGGTTCATCCCCTTTCCGCCCAACCAGTTTGTCGCCAGGATGGAAATTATCCTTGATCATCTTCAAAACCCAATAGCGTGAATTCGGCTTTCCATTGTTGTAGTCCATCATCGACACGCTTGGATACTGCGATGGATAACCCACAAGCTGCGATTCGCCGATCACATCTACACCGAGCTTCGAGAGCTCCACGAATAAGTAGCCATACAGTGCCCCGGCTGCATTCCAGTACCGATGCGGGATGTGATCCGGCATTGCCTTCGATGCCGCAATCTCCACGCCATCGGTCGGCAGAATCACACCCAGTTCGTCCGTATCCACCTTCGTCTGCGGCGACAGCCGATCCCGAATCGCAAGAATGTATCGCGTCGTCGCCAGAAATCCGTCAGCCTGGTTGAAGAAGGTGTGCTGCCATCCATCCAGCGATTCATCCAACGCGGGACTTGCGTAGAAGTGAAACGAGATGTAATCGAGCGGAATTCCCTTCTTGTGATTCTTCGGATTCAAGAAGTACTCGAAATACTTGGGATTTGCTCCGGGCGCTGCGAGGGCGAGCCCCATAAATTTCGTATTCGGGCTCACTCGCCGGATTCCTTCCACAATCGCGTCATAGCGCTTGGTGTAATCCTCTGGCGTCGTATTGTGTTCGAAGTCAATCTCGTTCAAAACCTCCCAGTACGGAAACGTGTAGTGATAGCCCGAGTCGTGCCTTTTCCCGTTCTCATCCGTGAAGCCACCTTGCGTGTACCAGCTCACCAGACGGCCGAAATAATCTCCGAGCTCTTTTCCGCTGGGATCGCGTAGCTCGGTTCCCTTCGTGTAGTCCCAGAAAACCTGGTTCGGATCATCGGGATACTTCACAGGCTTATCCGTCTTGAACATCCATGCGGGAATCGTACTGAAGTTCATGACGGTTGAGTGCCCGTCCGTTGCCGCCAGCAGATCCTTCGTCACTGGATCGATATACGTGAAATCCCAGGAGGTCTTCTCTTTGGTAGGCGCCTCCAGTTCAGCCACGGCGATCTTCGGATAGGGCAACCACGGCACGTACCGCACATAGTCTGCTCCAAGTGCCTTCAGTGCCGAAAAGGATCCATCATGAATCGGCGATCCCGGATTCAGCATTGGATTAGTAACCACTTGCAGCGTCGGCGTCGACTTTGAAACAATCACAACCTTTTCCCAGTCGATCTCTACCTTCTCAGTCTTCTTTTCCTGTGCGTTTGCCGTTATCGCGTATCCCGCCAGCACAGCCAGGACCACGCAGCTTGACCACAAAACAGAAGTCTTTCTCACAAGCGCCCCCTCACAAACTCATTCGAGAAACTAGTGCAAAACAGCCGATCTGGCAATCTCTTTCGCGATGCGTAAGAAGTTTGCGTCCTGAAACCCCTGGGCCAGTCACATCTCCGCCCTTCTTCCTCAGCCCAGCGCAGAACCCGATGCCCGTTCTCGCACGAGAATCCATACTACAGATCGGAACCATAAATCCATTTGGGAATTTTTTTCTCTTCCGAATAGTTAAGGTTTCCTGCTAAAGTTCTCCCGCACAAGTTCAGTTCAGCTTCCCGGAAAGGAAGCAGTGTCAAATCCGCTCCATCGGTCCGCGAAGATCGCGTTCCCATCGCGAAAGGAGAAGTAATGATTCGCCAGGCGTTGAAAGTCTTTGCCTCTTCCCTCTGCTTAGTTGCCATGATCGCGGGCGCGCAGGACAAGAGCTCGTCCGATCCTTTGAAGAGCGGTTTTCAGAATCCGCCGCAAAGCGCTCGTCCCCGCGTTTGGTGGCACTGGATGAACGGCAACATCACCAAAGAAGGTATCAAGCTCGATCTCGACTGGATGCATCGCGTTGGCTTGGCCGGCTTCCAGAACTTCGACGCTGCCCTGCAAACACCACAGGTCGTCGACCACCGCCTGGCCTACATGACACCCGAGTGGAAGGATGCCTTCAAATATGCGATCACTCTCGGCGACCAATACGGAATGGAAATGGCGATCGCGGGCTCCCCTGGTTGGAGCGAAAGCGGCGGCCCATGGGTGCCGGGCGCAGAGGGAATGAAAAAATACGTCTGGAGCGAAACCGAGGTGGAAGGAGGCAAGCCATTTTCCGGCGAGCTCAAACACCCACCCAGCAGTACTGGAGCGTTCCAGAACATCGGCATACGAGATGCTCTCGGAACCCCTGGGGGCGCCCACAAAATTCCGGAGTTCTACGCCGACGCTGCTGTTATTGCATACAAGAAGCCTGCAAGCGATCTCTCCCTCGAGAAACTCAACGCAAAGATCACGTCCAACGGAAATGCGCTTGATCCAGCAATTCTCTCCGACGGCGATCTCGAAAAAACGACGCCGGTGCCGATCCCGAAGCAGGGCGACATTTCATGGATTCAGTACGAGTTTCCCCAGCCTCAGGCGGTCCGCTCCATCACCTTTGTGACCAAAACTCCAGGCTGGATCGAGCAGTTGATTGCCCAGATGTCCGCGCCTGAAATGAACCTCGAGTCGAGCGCTGACGGACAGGATTTCAAGCTGGTATCAAAGCTCGAAACCACTGACGCCCCGGAACATACAATCTCATTCGCTCCCGTCACCGCGAAGTACTTCCGCGTCACCTTCAAACGGACGCCTCCGCCGCCAATCCCGGACTGGGCTGCGGGAATCGATCCAAGTTCCTTCGGGTTCAGCAAAATGCCGCCGCCTCCCAAGGATTACGAAGTAGCGGAGATGGCCTTACATACCGGACCGCGCGTCGATCACTTCGAGGAAAAAGCCGCCTTCGTTCCTGAAGACGATCTGTACAAGTTCGCCACTCCCTCAGTCGGCCGGCAAGACGCAATCGCAAAATCCGATGTCATTGACCTCACCTCAAAAATGAGCCCCGAAGGAAAGCTCGACTGGACTCCGCCTCCGGGTGATTGGATAATCATTCGCCTCGGCTACTCATTGCTCGGTATCACCAATCATCCCGCGACTCCCGAAGCCACCGGACTCGAGGTCGACAAACTCGATCGCCGTTTCGTAAAGAATTACTTCGAAAAATATCTCGACAGCTATAAACAGACCGTCGGTCCGGAGCTGATCGGAAAAAAAGGCATTCACTACGTAATCAACGACAGCTGGGAAGCGGGATCGCAGAATTGGACAGACAACATGATCGCCCAATTCAAAAAGCTGCGCGGCTATGATCCAACCCCTTGGCTTCCCGTGCTGACCGGCCAGGTCGTCGAGAGTTCCGAGGCCAGCGATCGCTTCCTCTGGGACTTCCGGAAGACGATTGCCGACCTCACCGCCACCGAGCACTACGGTCAGCTTGAGGACACGTTGCATGAATGGGGCATGGCCCACTATGGCGAGTCTCACGAATCACGCCGCGCCTTCATTGCAGATGGTATGGAAGTCAAGAAATACAACGAAGTCCCCATGAGCGCCATGTGGACGCAGACCCCAACCGTGAACAAGGTGCAGTATGGATACAACGCCGACGATCGCGAGTCTGCATCGGTAGCTCACATCTATGGACAGAACATCGCCGCCGCCGAATCCCTGACCGCCGCCGCCGCGCCATGGGCATGGTCGCCGGCAACGTTGAAGCCCACTGCCGATCAGGAGTTCCTCAACGGCATCAACCGCTTTGTTATCCACGAGTCTGCTCACCAACCATTGGTCGGCAAAGCTCCCGGCATGACTCTCGGACCTTTCGGCCAGTGGTTCAATCGCAATGAAACCTGGGCGGACGAGGCTGGTGTTTGGGTCAACTATCTCGCTCGCACCAGCTTCCTCTTGCAGCAGGGAAAATTCGGTGCCGACCTCATCTATTTCTACGGCGAAGATTCCAACCTAACCGCCATCTTCGACAAAAAGTCTCCCGACGTTCCGGCCGGCTACGGCTTCGACTATGTAAACGCCGATGCACTCATAAACGAGTTGCATGTCGTCAATGGCCGCATCGAAACGAAGAGCGGCATGAGCTATCGTCTCCTGGGGCTCGATCCCTACAGTCAGCACATGTCTCTTCCCGTACTTCGCGCCATTCACAAGCTCGTGGAAGATGGCGCTATCGTCGCTGGACCGAAACCCAGCGACGATCCAAGCCTCGCTGACGATCAGGCAGAATTCAAGAAGCTGAACGAGGATCTCTTCGGCGACGGCAGCGGTGCTCACAAAGTTGGCAAAGGCACCGTCTACGCTGGTCAGAACCTCGGAGATGTCTTCCACACCATGAATGTTGAGCCGGACTTTGATTACACGAAGCCCGAAAGCGATACACGCCTTGAGTTCGTTCATCGCCGGCTCAGCGATGGCGACCTCTACTTCATCGACAACCGCGCCGACAACGGCCACAAGGTAGACGCAACCTTCCGCGTCGCCGGAAAAGAACCTGAGCTCTGGCATGCTGAAACCGGCAAGACGGAGCCCGTCAGCTTCAAGATCGCCGACGGCCGGACAACCGTTCCTCTTGATCTCGAGCCATGGGGCAGTGTCTTCGTCGTCTTCCGCAAACCAACCTCCGCAATGAGCCGCACAGTCGCGGTCGGACAGAAGAAGGACCTCGCAACGCTAGAAGGCCCATGGAAGCTTGCCTTCCAGAGTGGTCGCGGGGCACCAGATTCCGCCACTCTCGACAAACTCGCATCGTGGAGCGACAACTCCGACCCCGGCGTGAAGTATTTCTCCGGAACCGGCACATACACGAAGTCGTTCGATCTCCCCGCAGCCTCGCTGGGGAAAGGCGGGCAGGTATGGATCGATCTCGGAGACGTAAAGAACCTCGCCGAAGTGACCGTCAATGGCAAGCCGCTCGGAATCGTCTGGCACGCTCCCTATCGCGTGAACGTGACATCCGCAGTGAAGTCCGGCTCAAACGAACTCGTCGTAAAGGTGACAAACGCATGGGTGAACAGGCTCATCGGCGATCAACAGCCCGGAGCGACAAAGATTACCTTTGCGGATGTGAAACCCTACAGGGCGAATTCACCGTTACTCCCCTCCGGTCTTCTCGGTCCTGTCACCGTTTATTCAATCAGCAAATAGTCACAGGCAACAGCAGCCAGACACAGAATAAAATGTGCCTGGCTGCTTTGTCGGAATGGGGCGGAGCTAGGTTATGAGCGAAACGTCAGAACCATTCTCATCCGCAAAGAGCACTCCCCACCGCTACGCATTTATGCTGCGTCTTCTACCCGGTGCTGCCGAAGCTTATGAGGCCGCCCATCGTGCGGTATGGCCTGAAATGCTTGCTCTTCTAAAGGAAGCCGGAATCAGCGAATATTCAATCTACCGCCGCGACGACCTGCTGATTCTGGCGCTCCGTGCCGATGACTTCGATGCCGCATGGGCTCGCATCGAAGACCACCCAGTCAACCTTCGCTGGCAAGCCGCTATGGCTCCGTACTTCGCTCCGATCGAAGGCCTTCGTGCCGGCGAACGATTCCCCATGCTCGAAGAAGTCTTCTACCTGCCCTGACAAGACCCAGTTAGCCCTACTGATCTCCGTTCAGCGTCTCCGGCGTCACAACTTTGTGTCGCACATAGTTGTACGGTGGAACCGCATAACCGCGCAGCATCGAGATTCCCAATTGGATCAGCCGCGGTCCGTACGTCTCCGCTTCATGCGAAATGCTGCCAATCAACGCGCTCTGCCCGGAACGCATCTCTTCGAGTGCATCTGGGATGCAGTCTTGCCCGACCACGGCAATATCGTGCTCGCGTCCATTCTGACGCGCTGCGTCCAGCACGCCCAACGCACTTGAATCCGTAGCCGCCGCAACCAGGATGCGCTGACTTCCCTCGTGCCCTTCAAGAAACTCTCCCACTGCCAACCGGCTCGGATTCCGTGATCCCCGGCCATCAATCTGCACAAACCGCTCCGGCGCGAGATTCCGCAACCGCTGCTTCACCGCTTCGAGCGCTCCTGTAATCCGGCTCTGGACGAAGCTTCCCGCCTCATTGAAGCCGACTCCCAGAACCCAATCCACATTACCCTTCCACTTCCGCTGGGCATATTGAGCAAGCAGCGTCCCGGCTTCAACTCCGCACTCGAAATTGTCGACTCCGAAATACGTCGCATTTGGATGCGGAACATCGATCGCAATTACAGGAATATCGGCCTTCTTGAAGATGCTTGCGACTCGAGGTCCGACAGACTCCTCGGCCTGAAATTCCAAAACCAGATCGACCCGCTTCTCCGCAAACTCTTCCGCATTGCGCACCGCGGTTTCCGTATCGAATCGGTTATCAAGCTGCACCAATTCGATTCCGGCGGCGGCAGCAGCGGCTGTCACGCTCCGCGACACCGCCTGCGAAAACGGCAGATCTGCGCTTTGCACCGCAAAACCGAAGCACAGTCGTCTTGGCCTCGCGACCAGCCGGTACTGCCCATTCTGCGTCTGCGCAACGTATCCCCGGTGCACCAGCGTCTTCAGAATTCGATAGACGCTCGTCTTCGAGATGTTGGTCTTCTTGTATACGTCCTCGAGGCTGATTGGCCCATGAACCTGCTCAAGAAGCTCGAGTACATCCAGTCCCTTCGACAAAATGGGAATCAGGTAAAGGCGCTTGATCTTCGCTTTCGGCAACGTGCTCTCCCGCGCTCAATGTTTCAATAGTGAAACGAACATAATCAGCATACATCAGCGCGCGGACACACTTTCCCCGACCCCAAGTCCCCAGAATCTTCGCTGTCAATCGAATCCAGGTTTCAGCGCCGGTTGTTCTGAACCTCGGCTTCGTATTTGCGAACCGTGCCCAGCCAATCGCTCCCCGTCGGGACATTCTTCGTCACGCAGTAGTACTCCCAGACCGCTGACCATGGCAACGACTTCGTCTCTTCCATCAAGGCCAGTCGCGCCGTGTAATCAAAACGGCACTCCGCTTTCTTGAGCGCCTCGCCCGGCTCAAGCATCGCGAACAGCAGTGCCTTCCTGAAATTGCGGGTTCCGATCACCCACGCCGCCACTCGGTTAATGCTCGCGTCGAAGAAATCAAGACCGACGTTTACTTTGTCCATCGCATTCGACCGCACAATCTCCTGCGCAATTGCAACCGTTGCATCATCGAATAGAACAACGTGATCGCTATCCCAGCGAACCGGCCGAGACACGTGCAGCAGAATCTCATCCAGAAAGCAGAGGCACGTCGAAATCTTGTCCGCTACATTCTCCGTCGGGTGGAAGTGCCCGGCATCAAGGCACAGCAACGTTTTGCGCGTCGCGGCATACGCCATGTAGAACTCATTCGTCCCCACCGTGCAGCTCTCCGCGCCAATCCCGAACAACTTCCCTTCCACCGCCACCTTGTGATGCTTGCCATCCATCGCGCCCAGGATAGCGTCAAGCGACGAAATCAGGCGTTTGCGCGGCTCCAACCGTTCCGCAGGTGTGTCCTTGTATCCATCAGGAACCCAGATGTTCATAATGGCCGGCGACTTCAGCTGTTCTCCGATGTACTCGCTCACGCGGCGGCTTGCAATGCAGTGATCGATCCAGAATCTTCTGATTCCATTATCGGGATGACTCAGTGTCAAGTTTTGCGCACTCTTCGGATGCGAAAAGCATGTTGGATTGAAATCAAGTCCCAGCCCTTCTTGCTTCGCCCAGTCAATCCATCCCTGAAAGTGCCCGGGCTCCACTTTGTCCCGTTCAACGACCGACTCGCTCTCCAGATAGATCGCGTGCAGGTTTACTCTCTTCGCTCCCGGAATGAGCGAGAGTGCTAGTTCCAGATCCGAACGCAGCTCATCTACTGTTCTTGCGCGCCCCGGATAACTCCCCGTCGTCTGGATCCCACCCGTAAGGCTGGCATCCGCACTCTCGAATCCCAGCACGTCGTCGCCTTGCCAGCACTGGACCGAGATCGGCACCGCATCAAGCCGACCCAGAACCCCTTCGGTGTCCACGCCGAGTTCGGCATACCGCTCGCGTGCGAAGGCGTATGCCTCTTCAATCTTCGTTCCAGTCACGCGCATGGCTCTCCTTTCATCTCCTTCGTTGCGAGCATCTCTTCAAATCGTGCCAGCACGCTGCCGGGTACAGTCGTCTGCGGATAAAATTCCTGCATTTCAAAAGACGTACATATCAGCTTACGCGCCGCGGTCAGGTTCTCGATCACTCCCAGCGCAATCATCTGCGCGCTCAAATTACCTAGAGCAGAAGCCTCAACCGGACCGGCTGTCACAGGCAATTCACAGGCATCCGCGCACAGTTGATTCAGCAACCCGTTCTTACAGCCCCCGCCCACAATGCGGATCCGCTTCAACCTTCGACCGCATAGGGTCTCAAGCTGGTGCTTAACTGTTCGATACGAAAGCGCCAGGCTGTCAAATACGCAGCGCGCCATCTGTGCCACCGTATCCGGAACCGGCTGGTCCGATCTACGGCAGTAGTCGCGGATAGCGTCTGTCATCGAAGGAGGATTCAGAAACTCCGGATCGTTCACATGGATAATCGACCGCCATGCCCTCTCCTGCGCAGCCTGTTCGACAATCGATCCAAAGTTCGCCAGATTCTTTTCCTCGCACACCCGCTGAATCGGCCACATCCCCATGATGTTCTTCAGTACTCTGAAGCGCCCCTCAACTCCGCCTTCATTGGTGAAGTTCATCCGAAGGGCGTCAGCGTTCGCAATCGGGCTGATGCTCTCGATACCCATTAACGACCATGTCCCGGAACTGATATACGCTTCGTCCATATCCTCGAGCGGCGTGCCCGCCACTGCCGATCCGGTATCGTGAGTTGCGGGAGCAATCACCTTCAGCCCGCGTGCAATCCCCGTTCCCTCGCCCAGCACGGTTCCAGCCGCCGCGGGCATCTGCATCATCGACCCCTTCGATCCGATTGCGCCCAGAAGGAACTTATCCCACTCGCCGTCAAGACCACATAGCTGGGTCGTCGTAGCGTTCGTGTACTCATTCGACAGCACACCCGAAAGTCTGAAATGCAGATAATCCGGGATCATCAGAAAGTGGCGTGCCCGGTCGATCCACTCCGGCCGCTGCTTCACACAAGCAGCCAATTGATAGATCGTATTAAAGCTGAGAAATTGGATGCCCGTACGTCCATAGATCTCTTCACGCGATAAGCGCGCGCAAAGGTCCTCCATCACCCCGGTCGTCCGATCGTCCCGATAGCAAACTGGCACGCCGACGCGGTTCAGCTCCTCATCCAGCAGAACGTAATCGACTCCCCAACTATCCACCCCGAGGCTGGCGACCTGATCAGCTGCAGTGGCCGTCACCACGTTTTGTTCGATCTGGGCAACGATCTCGTCGATCTCCCAAAACTGATACCCCGAAGCCGAATCCAACGTGTGAGGTGTTTTGAAGCGTCCAATTTCCTCGAGTCTCCAGCACTCTCCCGCGATATCGCCCAGCACAACCCGACCGCTCCCCGCACCGAGATCGACGGCGAGACACCTGGCTTTAGCGGTTTTGAAACGGCCCGCTGGGGTCATTCGATCCGACACCTTCCCATTTAAGCGCAGCCATCATAGCGGACACCAACATCAAAAAGCAAATAGATGCTCTATTGAAATGACCGAAAGTTTAGCGAATTCGGTTCGACCGTTCCGCTACTCAAACGCCTTATTAATTTCTCGTAACTTGAGACACAAATAAGAGCTCCATATCAACAAAGGAAGAGCAGATTGGCGACGTACATCTCTTGCCCAACCCGCACTCGAACCTATCTGGCCTTCTGCGTGCTGCCGCTGACGCTCAGTGCATGCGGCGGAGGCAGCGGCTACTTCGCGACCAGACCGATTTCAGTTTACCTGCCAGTCTCTTCAGTCCAAATCACCGCTGGCGCAAAAGCAGTCAGCATCCCCATCCAAATTGCCTCAACGAGTGAAACCGCCCTGGTTTCTTTCACTGGGCTTCCCGGAGGAGTCCAGGCCTCCTATGCCTCCTCCGACACAAACCCTTCGGGCTCACTCACCTTCTCAGCAACCTCACCGCATGAACGCTTCCGCCAAGCCCCCATCCACCGGAATCAAATGCCCCGAAGTGCAACGAGCCTGCGGCCCCGCCAGAAACAGAATCGCCTTGGCGCAATCCGAGGGCTCAATCGGCTTGTGCGTCAGCGTACGCTGCGCATAAAACTGCGCCAGCACTCCTCGCAGCTCTTCGTCGCTCATCGATTCTTCAAATTCGAGCTTGTACTTTTTCAACGAAGCCATCACCCGATCGCGCGGAAACATCGCCGAACCCTTCACCACCGTTGCGGGACTGATCCCATTCACGCGCACTCTGGGCGCCAGCGAAACGGCAAACTCCCGCACCAGATGGCTCAACGCGGCCTTGCTCACGTCATAGGCTTCGCTGCCGCGCTTCGGAACAACCGCGTTCGCGCTGCTCGTCAGCACGACGGACGCGTCCAGATCCTGCGCAGCGAGCAGCCCTGCCAGCTCATCAAGCAACAGATAATTCGCCGTCACGTTCACCGTCAGCGTCGTTGCCCATTGCTCATCCGCAATAACCCCCGTTGGTGAAGACGGAAACAGCGCCGCTGTATTCACGATGATGTCGATGCCACCATAGGTAAGAATCACCTTCTCCACTGCAGCGCGAATCGATTCACGCTTGCTGATGTCGATCGCAGCGGATGACGCACCTTCTTTCCCCGCCGCCTTGCGCGTTTCCTCCGCAACCTGCTCTGCCGCATCGATTGCGCGATCGGCAACAATCACGTGCGCACCTCGCTCCGCGGCAATCAGCGCCACTTCCCGGCCGATCCCGCTGCCCCCTCCCACGATAAGAGCGACCTGCCGGCTCAGTTCCTTTTCAGGGGGTTGCCGCCGAAGTTTCGCTTCTTCCAGCGCCCAGTATTCAATCCGAAAAGCCTCGCGTATCGGTAGCGCAACATAATTATCGTGAACCTCAAACATCTCCGTAGTCGCAGCGGCCCCTGCCTGCGGAAGAATGGTGGGACACTTGCTCAACCCGCCCAGCCCCGCCGCGCCCTCCATCACGTGAATGGCATTCACATAGAATTCGCCCGTAACTCGCGACTCTGCCTTGTTCTTTCCGAAGCTGAATTGCCCGACACCAGGAATTAGCACCACCGTTGGGTTCGGATCCCTCTGCGCAGGTGAACTCGGGTCAGCAAACTTCGTATAGTACTCCGCGTATTCCTTCCGGTACTTAAGCAAGGCTTCGTCAATGGCGCCGCGCAGTGTGCCCACGTCGCCTGAAGAATCCCACTTCACATACATGGGCCTAACTTTCGTGCGCAAAAAGTGATCAGGACAGCTCGTCCCTAGAAAGGCCAGCCTCTCCGCATCTTTTGCATTCACAAACTTCAGTACATCCGGCAGATCGCTGAAGGTCCCAATCAGCCTCCGCTGCGCCGAGACGCGTCCGCGTAAGAACGGGAAGATCTTCGTCGCAACTTGCTTCCCATCGGGCCTCGTCGTAAAACGAGCACCGCCGAAGATCGTCTCACGTCTCTTCTCCACATGCTCCAGCACGAACTGCCCCAGCTGATCGATGGTCGTGATCGTGTTCAGATAGCAATCGCGCTGTGTATCTCCCCACGTGAACAACCCATGGCCGCCGAGCACAACTCCGTCGCATCCTGCATTCGCCTCGACAGCCTTCTTCATCATCATCGCCAGTTCGAACCCGGGCCGCTGCCATGGCACCCAGATCATCCTGTGCCCGAAGCGCTCGTTGAACTCCTTCAACTTCTCGTGCCCATTGGCGCTCGCCGCCAGCGCAATGCCCCAGTCCGGATGCAGATGATCCACGTGTTTGAACGGCAAAAATCCATGCAGCGGCGTGTCAATGGACGCCGCAACTGGATTCAAACCGAAGGTGCACAGCGGATACAACGCCACTATCTCGTCTTCGCGCTCTGCTCCGCCATACACCCTTTCCAGCGCAAGCAGCTTTTCGAGATACAATGTCGCGAGCCCGCTCCGCTTGATGCTGCCCAGATCTCCGCCGCTCCCCTTCACCCACAGGACCTTCCGCTCTGCTCCGTCGAGAGGATCGCGCTCAACAATTTTTGAACTCGTATTTCCGCCGGCAAAGTTCGTGATGCGCAGATCGGCGCCAAGCAAGTTCGAACGGTAGCGTAAAAGCTCCGGTTCATCCAGAGTGCTGGCTAGCTTGTCATCCCACAGATCGGTGAGAAGGGCGAGGCCGGTGACAGTCGCGGTCATACAAAGTGCCTCTCGTAATCAAGTTGGTCGGGGAGCAGCACGCATTGGCTCGGGACGTTTCCGGGCCTCAAGCGAGCCCCGCCAGATTAATGCAATGGAGCAACAATTTCAATACAAACTTATGCTTGCCCTCTCCGCTTCCGTCTGCTTCAATTGGCTCCATCACTGGCCCGTTACCAACAATGCCGCAGATCATTGACGCTCACGTTCACTTCTTCGATCCAACCCGCTCCGGCGGAGTGCCCTGGCCAACTCCGGACGTACCCGCCCTCTATAAGCCTGCTCTTCCTCCTCGTCTGCAGGCTCTCTCCAGGCAATTTGGAGTCACTGGCTGCATCGCCATTGAGTGCAGCCCGCTTCTCACCGATAATGACTGGCTGCTCAATGTTGCCAGGTCCAACCCATTCGTCCTCGGCATCATCGGGGACCTCGATCCCTCCGACCCCGCCTTCCGCAATCAACTCGACCGCCTTCACAAAGACCCGCTCTTCCTCGGCGTCCGCTACGGCAATCTCTGGGACCGCGACTTGCTCCACGACCTCTCGAAGCCGCACTTTCACGATGGACTCCGTGCCCTCGCCGATGCCCGCCTCGTCTTCGAGAGCGCCAATCCCGACCCGCGCCTCATCCGCGCTCTTCTCCAGATTGCGGACACAGTCCCGCAACTCCGCATCGTCATCGACCATCTCCCCAATGCGAAGGTGATCGGAGATCCCCACACCGTCGCCAACTATCGCCGAAATCTCGTTGCGCTCTCGAAGCACCCCCGCGTCTACGTCAAGCTCTCGGAGATCCCAACCATCAAAGACGGTGCGCTCATTCGCGATAGCCGGTACTACCGCAAAAAGCTTGATCCCCTCTGGGACCTCTTCGGCCCTGACCGCGTCATCTTCGGCAGCGACTGGCCCAACAGCGATCAGGTCGCCCCTTACGACCAGACTTTCGCGATTGTCACCGAATACATGTCCTCCAAATCTCCCGATGCCCGCGAGCGCTACTTTCACCAGAACTCCAAAGCGGCCTATCGCTGGAGTCCACGCTCCTCCATCTAGCCTCCCCGCATCGGCCGCCAGGCAACACATCGCCCGCAATCAGCATCTTTCTTCGCACGACGTGCATGTGTGCACCACGCTATCCGTGTGGGTCCATAGCGTACGTGGCTAGAGGAGATAAATTATGTCCACTCATCAGGTTGAAGTCCTTCTACCCGTCCATAACGAAGGCGAGAGCATCGAAGCAACAATCCGCGGAATGAATTCCGAACTCACCAGGACCGCCGATATCGGCTTCATCGTTTGCGAAGACGGCAGCAGGGACAATTCCAAAGATGTCCTCCGCTCTCTTGCTACCGAGCTTCCCATCCGCCTCAACCTGAGTGATGCGCGAAAAGGCTACTCCAAGGCCATGCGCGAAGGCATGGAGATGTGCGAGTCCGAGTACCTCCTCTGCCTTGACTCCGACGGCCAGTGCGATCCTCGCGATTTCCAGAAGTTCTGGGATGCCCGCAACTCCGCTGACGTCATCATCGGCTGGCGTGTCCACCGCGCCGATCCCCTTGTGCGCCGCGTCTTCTCGCGCTTTTTCTATCTGCTCTACCAGGCTGTCTTCCACGTACCAGTCCACGACCCCAGCTGCCCCTACGTCCTCATGCGCGATTCAGTCGCCAAGGTCATGGGCCGTGAACTCGGCGAGATGAAAGAAGGATTCTGGTGGGAGTTCGTTGCGCGGTCTCATCGCCACGGCTTCACTCTCCACGAAATCCCGATCCGTCATCAACTGCGCGCGGCCGGAGTCACGCAGGTCTACAAGTGGAGCAAGATGCCTGGCATTTTCTTCCGTCACGTAGCCGCCATCTTCAAAATCTGGAGCCAGACGCGAAATGCGAAGCCCGCCCCTGCGGCATCGGTCAAAAGCCGTCACGCTTAGCTCCGATTGTTCCAGCAAAACTTCAGAGCCCACGTCAACATGCGTGGGCTCTTAGCGTATACGGCTTACTTTACAAAGGACGATTTCGAGTTCTGAACAGGAAAAATATCGCGATCACAACCACAAGAACAACGATGCCCCCGATAGCGATCATCAGAGCCTCCTTTTCTCCACCGTTATCCTCGGATGCCTTGACTTCTCGAATGGCTTGCTAAGCATGAGTACACGAGCGCATCGCCAATGGTGACAATCACGCGAGAAGAGGATTCGCTTTGGGGGGCGACGGCTCATAACTTCTCGGAAGACAACTCCACCCCGCAGATAGCGATCAGATCTGCGAGGTGGAATCTACCAAAATCAATCTGAGAAGATGAACGCGTGGATGATCCGACCTGCCGGCCGCTCCATCACGCAATCGTCAAAGGCCCCAACATCCTGAAGACCAAGGCGGCTCCGCATCAACCGCGCTTAACGCGTCCTATCTGCCCCTGCCAAAGCTCCGGCGATCGCCAAAGCTTCGCCGATTGCCTCCGCCGGAATCTTTGCTCTTCCTGGCCTGGAAGCAGTTCTGGCAATATACCGGACGGTCGCCGCGGGGCTCGAATGGCACGGTCGTCTGTTGTCCGCACCCGGCACAAATTACGGATGCACTGCGCGTTTCACTGCGCTGGTAACCACCGCCGCCTGACTGCTCTTGTTTCTTGGCCTGACGACATTGTTTGCAACGCTTGGGCGTCGAGTATCCACGCTCATTGAAGAAGGCCTGATCTTCTGCCGAAAACGTGAATGCTTGTCCGCAGTCGCTACACATGAGTTCCTGATCCCCAGCCATATATTGTTCCTTTCGCTCCGTGCTTCGAGTGTGTGTTGCGTTCCCAAATACATCCGAATTGATGATTTGCATTGAGATGCTGAAGATCGCGGTTCACCAAACCATGCGTTTCTAGCAGCTCCGCGATGAACAGATGAAACAGGTTATCAGCTTTGTCTCGACCCCAAGGTGAACGACTTGAGAGATCCCCCTGTCATCTGATTCATCCGAAGAGCTCAGTGCGGAATTCCCAAACAACAGGCAGATGGAGAAAGCCTTCGAAACAAACTCTTCGGGTGTTGCAGTCAGCTAAACAACCCGCACGTTTTCGGCTTGGAAGCCCTTCGGCCCCTTCACGACGTCGAACTCGACTGTCTGGCCCTCCGTGAGAGACCGAAATCCTTCGCTCTTGATGGCTGAGTGATGCACGAACACGTCTTCGCCGCTGGCACGGCTGAGGAAGCCGAATCCCTTCGAATCGTTAAACCATTTTACGGTTCCCTGTTCCATTGATGTTCCTTTGTTGCATTGATGTATCGCTGAACTCAAGTGGAATTGATTGCTAGTTGAGCGGAAAGCCAGAACAGGCAAGAACGCCAAGTCGGATTCGACGACCAGCGTATAGTATACGCCCGCGCCGAAAACGCCCCCCGGCCTGCAGTCCACAGGAATGGAGGCGCTTTGATCGTTCCCGTTCATCCCCAAACCTTCGGCGACGATTAGGTGAACAGTCCTGATAAGCGTATGCTGGACTTTTAGGGGATTAGCAGTATTCTCCTCTCTTCAGCCTCCCTCCCCATAGTGTCCACGGCACAGAACCGGCCATCAACAAACCGGGTTCAACCGACTACACCAGGACGAGCCCGGCTCTGTTGCAAACGCACGACTACCGGGAATTGGGGTCCAGATGCGATCTGAACTGGTTTATCTTGCCGGACTCAAAATAAAAAACCGCTTTCTTTTATCCGCCACCGTGATGCGCGCAGCCCGCAGATTACACGTCAACTCCGGCAGGACTGAAGACACACTCAATCGCGTGTTCAATGACGTGGCCGAAGGCCGCTTTATTGATGTAAAACTGCCGGAAATCGCTCCTCCGCCTTCCATCGAGGAACTGGTGATTCCGCTGGCTTGATCGAAACGAAATCTCTGACATCCGTGGCCAAAAGAAGAATTACCGGGGATCTCCGGAGCGAGTGATCTCATATCGCGCCATCCCCTGAAGACGGCGCTGCATAGCATTGCACACCAAGCTCCGAAGTGCGCGTTGTCTCTTGCCGTAGACGAGGTCCTGTACGCACGCGGATTCGCCGGTAGAGGCAAACCCGGGTATCAGGCTGCGATGCGCATGGGGCGCTGGCCATAGCTCAGTAGCTGGAAGTTTGAAAGAAGTTGTCTTCGAGGCGCGGAACGGACCCGACTTCGAAGCCATCAACATCCGCATCGATCATGAATGCGAAACCGGCAAACATGCTCGCGCGCTGCCACTGTAGAAAAATTTGCCGCAATGAAAAGCGCATCGCGGCATCAAAACGAAACTGCCTGGCAGCGACCGCTTTCAAATTGCTGCCAGGCGTTAAGTATTGCTTATATCGTGCCGAAACAGGACTATATCGCGCTCTCGCTTCGTATACCCGCACTCACGCTGCGGACCCGGAAGTGCCTCATCTGGACAGAAAGTGCGCGCTCGATCTTGCGCAGATCGTTGCGTTCGGCAGGTCCCGCAAAGGTCGAAGCGATTCCCCTGGCCGATGCGCGGCCGGTGCGACCCACGCGATGCACAAAATCTTCCGCCGCTCTGGGCAGATCGAAGTTCACAACATGGGCCACGTTCGCCACATCGATACCGCGGGCAGCCACATCGGTAGCAACAAGCACCCGGTGCCGGCCCTCGGAGAAGTTGCGCAGCGCCTGGTTCCGTTGCGATTGCGAACGATCACCGTGAATCTGCGTGGCCGCATGGCCGGAGCGAGCCAGGCGACGCGCTACCCGGTCGGCGCCGTGCTTGGTGCGCACAAACACAAGAAAGCTGCCCTTCTCTGCCGTCAACAGGTGCTCCAGGAGCTCCTGCTTCTTGTCCGCATCAACGCTGAAGGCCCGCAGTTCGACGTTCTCCGCGGGCTTGGTCACCGTGCCCACTTCAATGCGAACTGGATCCTTCAAATAGTTGCGCGCCACTTCCTTGACCTTGCCCTCGAGCGTAGCCGAGTAGCAGAGCGTTTGCCGTACCGGCGGCAACGTAGCGGCGATCCGCTGAATCACAGGCTGGAAACCCATATCAAGCATGCGGTCCACTTCGTCCAGCACCAGAATCTTCACCTGGTCCAGGCGAACAAGCTTGCGCTTGAGATAGTCTTCAAGGCGGCCGGGTGTGGCCACGATCACGCGGACGCCGCGGCGAAGTGCGTCGACCTGCGGCCGTTCGTTCATGCCGCCCACTACGAGCGCCGTCGAGTACGTCGCGTTGGGCCGGATCACCTTGAAGGCCTGCTCCACCTGCATGGCCAGTTCCCGCGTCGGCAGCAGGATCAGCGCCTGCGCTCCTCGTCCTTCCATCTTCTCTGAATGAGGCTTCTGGAGCATTTCAAGAATCGGAATCAGGAAGCTGAGGGTCTTGCCCGTTCCAGTCTGCGCCGTTGCCAGCACATCCCGGCCCTCGAGCGCCGGAGGAATCGCGCCAGCCTGTACCGGCGTCGGAGTTTCGAATTTGTTGGCGTTGAGCCGCCCCATCAGGGCAGCGGAAAGTGAAAACTGAGAAAACTGAGTCGTCAAAATTGACTTATCTTTCTAGACGTTCCGGGAGCCTCGATTTCATGGAGGCCTGCAAACGGAACCCGACATGGACACGCACAAACCTCTTCAAAGGCGCGAGTCCTCTTTTAGATATGCGTAAGGGAAGAACCGAATACATCCCAAGTTGGCTGCAAGCTTCAATCGATGCCTGCGCCACGGAACTGACCCACGCTACACAAAACGCCTTTCGGCTCTTTGCCGATCGGCACCCTCTTCGGCGCACGTCAAATGCGCGTTCCAACATGGAATCCAGAAGGGCTACGCTGTAGGGGCTTGGGGAAATCTGTGCAAGGCTGGGTTGCCTTCAGGAAGGCAAAACGCCGCTCACGACCAAATCACTGAGCGCAAAGCTAGTATAGCACGATTATGCACAAAACACGTGGCAATGGTCCTCAAGGGATAGCTCGAACCCATTTGGGATATCGATGCTCCGTGCATTTGTGCCGATCGAACGCATCCCCGATCGCCTTTGGCGGCTCATTCGCGATCACTTCAAGCCGCTGCACGAAGGGTTGCGACCATGCGCAATCGGAGCACCTCCACCTTGCAAACTCCCTCGTCGGCGCCAGAATCCTCCGCGTGGTATCAATCATGCCTACAACTCTACGCCCATTCCTCCGACCGCGATGTTGACTACCGGATCTTCACTGAAGATCCCAGCGACCTGGACCGTACCCGCTACGCCACGCCTGATTTCGTGGATTTGGCTGCTAACCGGATCACCATCAAGCGCCCGAACTTCACGTGCCCGCAATCGACGTCGACTATCCGTTTCGCGGGAATCACGCGGAAGCCCTTACTCCGATGGCGCAATGAACCTCCTCCAGATAACACGCACAACTCCTCTCTCGATGGCCAGCACACACTTCCGGCCCGACGCAAATCGCGCCGACGGAATCACGATCTACTGATTGCTTTCTGGTGCCCAGAGGGGGACGTGGAACCCCCACGGCCTTGGGGTCTGCGGGTTGTAAGTCTGAAATCGGATAATCCGCACGGGGCAGCACGGCAATGCATGAAGTCTCAGCGGGCGCTTCATCACTGAACAATTAAGCGTTTTCCCCATTTGCATGGTGTCGCACTGGGTTGCGCTCCCGTCCGAGAACAAGTTTCACCGGGCAAATGGTCGGGCTTTGGCGGGAAGCCACTTTATATGGTTCTGATCCAGGAATGCTTTTATGTACTTAACCGGAACCGCGACAGCGACCGCACCAGATGACGCCTGCCCCGCTCGCACCTCAACCACCACTCCCACGACACTCTGATCCGCATACAAGGAAAGCGGACCGCCGCTGTTGCCACTATTTATCCGCATATCTAGATCGACTACCTCGGATTCCCGGTTTATCCCGGATGCCTGAGCGTTGGCCAGAACGGCTGTGCCCCATGCCGACGCCACTGTTCCGACAGTTGTCACTGGTGAATCTTGATCCAAGGGGAACCCACTTGCGTACACTTCGTCGCCATCTTCCAAATGTTTTGTCGAGATTGTAGCTGGCCTCGGGTGCAAACTGACGACTGGTTTTCCGTTCACGACTACCATACTTGCTCTAGGTGGATTCAAGATGTCTCCAGAAACCACTCGCAGGATTGCGAGGTCGTGTTCGCCATCTTCGGCCATAACCTGGAACGGATAAACCACACTGTTTCCGGAGATGGTGTTCCCTCCCACCTCTATGCCGGACGGAGTCACGCCTAGCATTGCACGGCTTTCCGTTCCTGCGCGTCTAATACGCGCTTCAAAATCTCGCATCCCCCTCACAACATGATCGGCGGTGACTACTTCGCCTTCTTTGCTTACGATGAAGCCGGTTCCAATCACTAGTTTCGGATTAGCCAAGAACCGCTCGCGCAATGATGCATCGGTCAACGCCGCAGGATTTTCGACTCGCTCGGTGATCTTGATCAAGTACGGCTGAGTTTGGGCAACTACCGTTTTAAGCGGCAAATGTTGCTCACATTCGGCGGCAAGGACCGGCATCCAGATGGCGCAAAGTAGCAAAAGGTTTCGCATTCTTACACCCCATTGTAAGTAGATCAGCGGATGGCCCACATCTCGCCCCTTCTCCGGATGAGTGATGGGTGCCCACATCTCGCCTTTGAGATGTGGGATTATGTTCGACATTGAGACCAACCCCTCGTGCGACGCTAGACAGTCAAATCTCTTCCAAACCCGGGCCGTAATTCTTAACGAGTGAGCTGGTCGTCAGACAAATACCTGCCGCGCAACTGATGCTGTGCGCAGCAAAGGCGCGGAAACTGGCGGCATTGGCCGGGGTTGCGGCTGTGTTGGCATGGCGCAGAATCGCTTCCGCATCGTCCAAGCAATGTCCAGCAAAGCGTATGCGACCCTTAAGACCCGGGGTCCGCTTTTCGTCCAGCAGTGCATCAAGCTCATTGACTTGCGCCCTCACGTCGCTAATTCTCTTTTCGTATTCCATCCTGGAAACCTCGCTAGATAATGCCGCCCAACATGCCTGAAATCGTGTTATCGCTCTTCTTCCGGTTGTTCTTCCAATTAAGCGGCTGCTTGTTAAAGAGGGTGTCTGCTCCGAGCATAGATGTTGGGCGAATGTGGTCGATTTCCCAGCCATACTCGCAACAATTGCCATATTCGGAGCGCTTCATTAGGGACCCGAATGTGTCGCGCCGCCACACTGCCGGGTCGAAACCTGGAATACAAAGCCCTTTCGCCCAAACCGCATTAATTTCCGAATCTCTCCGTAATGCCAAAAGCCTTTCGTACATACCTTCGACACCTCATACGCGGGATTCGACCATACAGCTTTTTGCATTGGTCGGTTGGGGATATATTCGCACGGGCTCGGAGGCGAATGCAATACGAAAATGCATGATTTGTGCAAATTTACGAAGGGTATCGCAAAGTTGTAGTTAGTTTATGCGTTTTCCATGCGTTTATCGCTTGACCGTTAGCCGTAAACGGACTGGCGGGTGGCCCACATCTCATTCCCTTCTCCGGATGAGATGGGTACCCCACATCTCGCCTTTGAGATGTGGGATTATGTTCGACATTGAGACCAACCCCTCGTGCGCGCCGGTCCAGAATCATTCGATTCTCCACCCCCTTCAGAAATCGCACTGCGCATTTGCAGATAATTTCTTCGAACCCGCTATCCTCAATTCAGCAACCGTGATTCTTCTTTTGGGGCGAGCAACGGCCTTCGCAGGTTTGGGCAACCTCGGACGGCCTTAAGTCCTTTAAGCTCTAGACTCTGCGGCGTAAGCCGAACAAAACGCATCACTTGCGGCCCAATGATTTTCGCAATCCATTCATTCCATTCAATTTATTTGCAGAGTATGGGGGGGAGGGGGTGTCCAATTGCAGGGTACGAACCAGGTGAGTTGTCGTGGTGCCCGGAGGGGGACTTGAACCCCCACGGCCTTGCAGCCTGCGGATTTTAAGTCCTAATTCTCGATAACGAGCACTTCCCTGCACCATGTCGCACTGTGCGGAATAAACTATTCATAATCAATTGGATGAACGTGTTATCCACATCGCACTCTGACGCACAAGACAGCACAAAATCACGGTACAAAGTGGCACCAAAAGCGGCACCAGATTC
>Ga0134127_10000574_pt1 | contig 33076 bp, 20 predicted proteins | sample KB31753_FD_96459 | JGI IMG/M metagenome (GOLD analysis project Ga0134127, IMG submission 96459) | Terrestrial soil microbial communities with excess Nitrogen fertilizer from Kellogg Biological Station, Michigan, USA - KB3-175-3 | ecosystem: Environmental > Terrestrial > Soil > Unclassified ...
TCTGTCCCAGATGGCGGAGGTATTTCGCAAAGAGAAGAGGGGAAAGGCCGCCAGGAAGTTGAAGCGTCAAGTGGAGCGGCGGCCCAGACCGTTGAGCGGCAACGAGCCGGCAAGCCCAGTCAACCCTGGTCAAGGTAAGTCAGGCTCGGAGGAAAGCTCAGACGGAGCCGGATCGGAAGCCGAGGGGATCTAGGCCGTGCAAGCGTCTTGCTGACCCCCTATCCTCTTTAAGCTGGGAGTTGGGAGCACTCCACGACTGCCTAGCGGGCGCCACGCGCTTGTGGCGATGATCCACAGCCGCAAAGCGCCTCCCCTCCGCGAGGCTGGCTGGAACTTGTAGCGTTCGTGTTGGAGTTTCTTTTGAACTTTGGAGTTAACCAAGCGCTTTGCTCAGAATATTCCCCACCACCTGTTTGGAGTCGAAGAGCGTTTCGGCCAGGCGCCGTGCTGCGCGGCTGTGCCGCTCATAATCTCCGTTGATGGCTTCGAATGCATCCACCGCCTCGTGCGGTGTGGTGAAGCGGAACAACCCTTCGTTGCTCGGCAGCACCGAGCTCGGTCCAGTGTGTTGGACCACGGCCGGCTTTCCGCTGGCCAGGTAGCACAGTGTGCGGTCGCTGATCCACGCGCTTTGAAACTTCATGCACGAGCGCTTGGCGCAACTGAATTCGCCGCGCGATTGCTGGATGTACGATTGATAGGCCTCCGGCGTGCTGGCGACGTCGCGCGAATGGCGGATGCGCCAGCCGCGCTTTTCCATATCGGCCCCCTCCGCAAAGTCGCGCTCGTTTCGTAAGAACAAAGCCAGTTCCAACGGCTGGCGTGTCAGCTGCGGCAAGTCCGCAAACTCCAGAAACGATACCCGCTTCGTGTTCTCATAGGTTTCCTGGTCGTCCACCACCCAGTCCGACGAGTCCCAGAGGGACACCGTTGTGAACGCCTCGTTGCGCGGTTCGAACACACAAGGCCAGTGCTCCAGGCAGACCGCCGGCCTGCTGGAAATCCATTGAAGACCCGCATCAGGAATTCGCCCGCCCGGCTGGCCGACGTTTTCAGCGGTGGTGAAATAAAGATCGTGGCGGGGCACGCACAACTGGCCACGGCTGATCCAGAATTGCAGCAACCCTGGGTCAATGTCGACCAGCGCCGTGCGACGAAACTTCGCGAGCAACGCGGGGCTCATCGCGTAATGAAAGTTCAACAGCAGGTCGGCCCGGGCAAAGATTTCCTCCGCATCGGCGCGTGGCATCTCCAGGTACTCCGTCGGCGCCTCGGCCCCGGCCCGCTTGCTGTGCGTGCGATACAATATCAGCTTGCCTGCCAGGCCGCGGGCCTGCGTCCGCTTGCGGAATGTCGCCAGCGCCGCCTCCTCCCGCTCGCTCCGGCCTTTGCTGCGAAAGCACTCCAGCCAGTATACGTCGCAACCGAGCTGGCGCAGACCCAGCACATATTGCATGTAGACCCAGAAGTGGCCGCCCCCGTCGGGAAAGCCCGCCACGTTGAACGCGGAGATAACGACGGCCGGCCGGGACATGGCTTCAGGCGGCGGTGCAGCCGGTCAGTGAGTTGAGCTCATGGTAACTGACCAGCTGAATTGAAAGCGCGGACAACACACAGCGAATCGCCAATGCACACAGGGTCTGCAACTCCACTTCGCGTTCGTAGGCGTAGCCGCCGCGGTAACTCACATCCATGTAACCTGGGTGGCAACTCAATTCCGTGATGCCCGCACCCACCTCCTCTTCCAACAGGCGCGACAAGTTTTCCGAGCTGATTTGTTCCAGATGGGATTCCCCGTTCCACCGGCCGTAAAAGCTCGACAAATAACGCACTGGCGAATGTTCCCGCAACGGCACTCCATGTCTTTCGGCCAGTTTCAGGAAATGCGGCAAGGCGCGCGGATGGCGATGCGCGTTGTGATGCGAGTCCAGGTGCGTCGGCGCGCTGCCCATCAAGGCCTCGAAGCGCGCGAATTGGCTGTCCAGAGCCTTGGCTATTCGGGCGCTTGGGGTCCCCGGCCGCTTCAACTCCTCCGGGAGGTCGACGTGCAAACCCACGCTCAAGGCCCGCGTCGCCCCCGCCAATTGCGCCGCCTCCTGGCTGAACGGCGCGTCCACCATGAGGCTGGTGCTGGTCAGGATGCCGTAACGATGGGCTTCGAGGATGCCTCGGTTAATGCCGCGACTGGCGCCGAAGTCATCCGCATTGACGATCAAGAATTTCATGCCGGAACGAGTTGTGCCGAGGGATGCGCTTCGGGACGGGGAAGCACGGGCGTCACGGCCTCGAACCATTGCCCCACTTCGTTCAATGCCTCGACGCCCCAGGGGGCGTGGTCCGCCACCTGCGCGATGGCCGGCCAGATGAGCCGATTGACAATCCGGACGTACTCATGTGTTTCGAAAAGCGAATTCAACGCTTGCAAGGACGGCAGGCGCCAGCCGGCGGGCGCCACGGCCTGGCGATACATCTCCAGCACCCACCGGCGGTGTTCCGCGGGGAAACGCAGCAGAAAGGTCGACAAGTCGTAGCTGTACGGCCCGACCGCTGCGTGGTCCCAGTCAATCAGCCGCGCGTGCAATCCGGTGGCGGTGGGAATGACGAAGACGTTGTTTGCCCAAAGGTCCCCGTGGAGGAGGGTCTCCGGACCGCCGAAAGTGGTCATCGCCTGTGCGCGTTGCGGCAGTTGATCGTTGAGCCGGTGCAGGTACCGGAGCAAGCGCGCGCGCAATGCCCAGCAATCTCCCGGTGGCTTCCAGGCAATCAATGCCCGGAGCGCGTCGTGCACCGTCGCTTCGTGGAAATGCAGGCCCAAATCCCCGCCATGCAGCCGGACTTCGCCCATCAAGGGCTGGCCCGCGAAACGCGTGTGAACTTGAGCAAGCAACTCGACAGCCGCCCGCACACGTTCGCGGTCGGGTTGGCACGAATTCAGTTCACACTGGCCCAGATCTTCGTACACATGCCAAGCCCAGCCTCCGGTGCGGGCGGCTGCACTCCCAACGACGGACGCACTCCGCCCGCTCAAACCAATGGCGGGCAGCCAGCGTTGCGCGACCAACTCATTGCGCCGCGCTGTCTCGGGGCGAAGCCGTTTGACCACCACCGAGCGGAGTTGGTCGTTGATGGCGAATCGCAATCGATAGACGCGTTCGGAACACGGCTTCAACTTCGTTTGGTCCAGCCAGTGGCCGGTGCAGCCCGGTCCATCCAGCAGTTCCTTCAACAAAGCGCGCAACTCGTCCAAGCCAGGTTGCTGGCTGTCGGCCAGAACTTGATCCAATCCTTTAATCATAATGCCTCCAATCCAGCGCGTGCAGGGCCGCCGCCAATTGCGGCTCGTACCGGCGCAGCGTCATAAGCGGTTTAAGAAAGAAAAGGTAAGTTTCACCCCCGGGGTCGATGGTCTCCCAGAGGATCTTATCTATGACTCGCAGCAGGGTGCCGAAATGCGCCAGCCGCTGAACCTGCTGCATTAAGACTCGCTGCTGGAGCGCCGCGCAATACCACTTTAGATCCGGGCTGGCCACTCGGCCGACGGACTGCGCCAGGTCCGTCGCCGGCACGCCCCAGCCGCCCATTTCCCAATCAAAGACCAACAACGCCGGGCCTCTCGCGTCGCTACTCACCCGCAGGTTCTTGATGACCAGGTCTCCGTGCACGAGACAGGGTGGAAAATCCTCGAAACAGCGCTCTGCTTCCTCCCACCGCGACTCAATGCAGTCACATTGGCCCGCCAATCTGTTCAACAGGGTCCGGTCGTCAGCGGTCACGGCGGCATAGCCTGCGAACGCGAGCAGTTCATCGCGGGCCTGGTGAACCAAGCCCAGGTAATGGCTGGCATCGCGCCGGGGCAGCATTTGCGTCCACTTGGCCGCGAATGAGGCGCCGTGGATGGCGCCAAGCCACTCCGCCACCAGGGCGCGATGGGTTTCGTTCGAAGGTTCGTAGCGGCCCGAGCCCGCGTCCTCCAGGAAAAGCCAACAGTACTCTCCATCGGGAACGAATCCGTAAATGCGCAATGTCGGCAGCGGCAGACGGGCCAGCAAATGCTCGTAAATGATCCGCTCGACCCTTGCAGTGGAAGTCCGGCATCGTTTGGCGATGACGTTGCTGCCGTCCGGTCCCACGCCGTCCAGACGAAAGACCGCCGTTTTCAACTTGCCTTTCAACTGCACCAAACCTGCCGGTTCGACACGTTCGGGCTGAAGCCGGCTCCAGGCCAACACGGCAGGGTGGTCGAGATGACAACCGACGTCGATTAAGGTGGAGTTAGCCATGGACTGTGGGAGACAAGGTGGTGGGAGACACGGTGGATGAGGTGACGCGAGCGACAATTCCACCGCCTTCGGCCACTGGCCTTGCCGGCTCCAACTGCACTACGCGCCCCTCATCCAGATTCAAAATGTAGTCGCAACAGGCCAGCGTACTGGCGCGGTGAGCGATGATGACCGTGGTTCGCCCGCGCATGAGCCGCGACATCGCCGCCACGATGGCCGCCTCCGTCCTCGCATCAACCGAACTGGTCGGCTCGTCGAGGATAAGAATGGGTGCATCCTTTAAGAAGGCGCGCGCCAGGGAAAGCCGCTGGCGCTCGCCTCCGGAAAGTTTCATGCCGCGTTCGCCAGCCAGCGTTTCGTAACCATGGGGCAACCGCGTGATAAACTCGTGCGCACCAGCGGCCCTGGCCGCGGCAATGATCTCATTTCGGCCGGCGCCCGGGCGGGCGTACGCGATGTTCTCCGCGAGACTCGTGGAGAAGAGCAACGGTTCCTGGAGGACCACAGCGAATTGATGGCGCAAGTCCGCCAGCTTGTAATCGCGCAGGTCCACACCATCGAGCAGGATGGCTCCCGCTGTCGGATCGTAGAACCGCGTGAGCAGGTTCACCAATGTCGTCTTGCCAGCGCCCGTGGCGCCAGCGATGCCAACGCATTGGCCGGGCTCCAGGTCAAACGCAACATCGCGCAGCACCGGCCGTTCCTGCTCGTAGGCGAACCAGACGCCGCGGAAGGCCAGGGCACCGTGCGCCCGGCCAAGCGCTCGCGCGTCAGGGCGCTCCGGCACGTCCGGGGATTCGTCGAGCAGCGCGAAGGCGCGCTCGGCGCCGGCGAGATGGGATTGGAGACTCGCCACTTTTTTGCCAAGGGTCTTGAGCGGGCTGTAAATCTGCCCCAGGTAACCCAGCACCAGCAGCAGTTCGCCCAGCGTCAGGACCCCCGCCTGCACGTCGCGCGCGCCCAGGTAAAGCACCGCGGCCACGCCGGCGGCGGTAATCCCGGCCATCCACATGCTAAACGTGCCCTCGAGCAACGCCAACCGCAGACGCGCCCTCAACCCGGCATCCGAACGTTCGACAAAGCGTTGGCCTTCGCGGTCTTCCTGCCCGAAGGCCTTGACAACGCGCGCCGCGCCCAGCACTTCGTGCACCACGGACAGCGCGGCGCTTTCGCTGCGTTTGACTTCGCGCGATTGACGGCGCAGCCGACGGCGATAGGCACCGGACACAACGAAGAGCGCCGGCGAAATGGCCAATCCCACCAGCGCCAGCTTCCAGTTGAGTTGTGCCGTGACCCATAACATGGCCACGAGCGTGCAGGCGGAGGTGAGGAATGGGACCACACCCTCGACGGCGATCCGCTGAAGGGCGGAGGCATCGTATTGGATGCGATAAGTGGAATCGGCTGTGCCCCGGCTGTCGTGGTAAGCCAGCGAGAGCCGTTGGACGTGACGGAACAGTTGCGCGCGAAATCCGCGGAGCAGTTTCTCCCCCGTGTAGGCGCTGAGCCAGGAGGTGGCGAAGTCTCGAACCTGACTGACCAACGCCGCCACCACGACAAGTCCCGCGGCCAGCGCCAGCGCGGCCCCGGGCGATTGGGAAACGGCATCCGGCAGAAAAGCGCCGAGGAACTTGGGAAGCGGGTGCTGCCCCAGCACGCTGTCCACGACGATCTTCAACGGCAACGGCGTCAGCAAAGCCAACGGAGCAGACAGCAGGCCCAACACAAACAATGCGGCGAGCAGCAGCCAGAAAGGCCTCACCTGCTGCCAAAGCCGCCAGTACAGCCGGTTGGTGGACTTACCGCGCTGCTCCGTTGGGGTTGAGGTTTTCAATCTTTTCATCCCGTTCGATTTTTCGGACGACCGTCAGGAAGGCCGCGGTGGCGCCGGCGCATTCCAGGACCATTCGCGCGACAATCAACAGCGCGACCACGCCCAACACCACGCAGGCCGTCCAGTTCTCCGCGTGGCCGGCGCCATAAGACAAAGCGGCGGCGCCGACGGCCAGGAGACGGGCGGTCACCGAGCATCGCGACCAGGAGCGCAAGCGAAGCAGTTGACGCCCGCTCCCGTGGTATTCGATTCCCATGAACAGCCGGGCGGAACCGAAGAGCCCGCCGTTGACCTCCAGATCCCAGTGATCGCAATCGCCCCCTCGCACTGCCACGCAGCCGCGTTCTCGAAGGTCCTTTTCGATGGTTTGCAACCGCTCCTCCACGGATCGCGACGAGCGAGTCCACACATCGGCCGTCCACGGACGGGGGAAGGCCAAGCCAGTCACCGCTCGACGCCGCCAGAAGGTGAGTCCGTGCCGCACACGGCCGATGAGCCGCGCCAAAGGTTGAATGAGGTGGAGCAACGCCGTGAGCCCGCGCCGCTTCCACAATTCGAAACCCCCGGTGGCGGTTCGATACGAGGCGCCCAACGCGCATCGCCCCGCCTGCACCATCGACACCGTGATGGCGACGACCAGTGCAGGCAGGGTCCAAAGCAGTGGAGGCCACGAAAGGCCGAGCAGGGACAGGCCAGCGAAAGTGAAGACCACCAGATACCACTCGGGCATCATGGGAAGCGACTCCACCAGGTTCGGGGCGGGTTCGTAGAGTGACTGATACGGAGCAGTGCCCCATTGCCCATGATAAATTCGGCGCACCCTCCAGCCGAGATAGGTCAGCCCATTGCTGTAGATGCGTCCCGACCAGACGGAATGGCCGGCTACGTTGTACTTTTCGGGCCATTTGCGCTCGAGCATCGCCTCGGCCTTGCCGTAGCCGCGTTGTTGTTTCCAGTAGGCGCGCACCGAGTTGCGTCGGTGATGCCAAACGAGCGCGGCCGGGCTGAACCCAAGGCTCCAGCCCTCCTGCTGCAATCGCCAGCAGACATCCACGTCATCCCCGGCGACGTGAAATTGCGGATCGAAACCGCCGATCGCTTGCAACGCAACTTTGCGAAACGCCATGTTGCAACCCGGAATGTGCTCGGCCTTCTGGTTGGTGAGCAGCACGTGAATCGGACCGCCGGGTGCATGGGCCACACAGTCCGCGATAGGCCCGTCGTCGGGCGGCGCCAGGTTCGGACCGCCTACGCCCGCGTATTTTTCGGTGCGTGGATTCAGGAAGGCAGCCACTAGGTAGCTCAACCAGTGGGGGTCCGGGTAGGCGTCATCGTCAATGTAGGCAACGATTTTCCCAGTGGCCGCTTCCAAACCGAGGTTGCGCGCATTGGCCAGGCCGCGATTGGGCCGTGTGATGACCCAGTCGCGCCCATTTTCCGCGCCGGGCAGCGCGCTCCGCAACCCGTGCCTGGACGTGTCGATGACCGGAAGCCCATACTGGCGGGCCAGCAGGGCCGTATCGTCACTCGAGCCGTCGTTGACGACAATGACCTCGTAGTCGGGATACTCCAGCTTGCGCAAGCCCTCGAAGGTGTCGCGAAGTGTCCGGGCTCCATTGCGGGTGCAAACGATGACAGAGACTTTGGGCCAGCGCAGACTGGCAGGGAAAGGGACTTCGGCAAATGCGGCGCGGACCGTCGCGAGTGCAGGCTTGGGCCGGCGTTCCATGTCCGTCAGGCCGAACTTCCAATCATGCACGTCCGCCCCGCCGCGGAACCATTGGTCGGTCCACGCATAGACAAACGCGCCGCTACAACCCGCGGCGAACGCCGTGCGCACTTGCCAATCGAGCACCGCCGCCTGTTTCGCCTCGCCGTGGCGCAGGCTGTCCAGACCGAGTTCGGCCATGACCAAAGGCCGGTCGCGGGCGACAGTGTGCAGGCGGCCCAGGTAAGCTTCCAGGCGCTCCTGCGATTCCAGATAGACGTTAAAGCAGACAAAATCCAGAAATGGCAACTGCAAGTACTCGGTGGACGGATAGTTGACGTAAGTCACCAAGCCTTCCGGGTCCTCCTCTTTGGCAGCGCGGGCCAATTGTTCGAGAAATCGTTCGATGCGCCGACGCCCCAGCCAGCGCACGATGGAAGAGGGGATTTCATTGCCCAGCGCATAACCCAGCACGGCAGGATGACCGGCGCAGGCGCGGACTTGCTCGCGCACCATCCGTTCGATGGACCGGACGCAGTCCGCGTAGTCTAAAAACGCGGCCGAGCGCTCCACGGGCAGGCCCACTAATACATAGAGTCCGAACTCCTGCGCGAGATCGAGCAGCCAACGCGGCGGTACGGTGTAGGTGCGCACGGCGTTGACGCCATTGTCCCGCATCAGGGCCAGATCGCGTTCGACCCACGTCCTATCCGGGAATTCGTCCCCATGCGCATTCGGGCGAAACGTGCCGTAGGTGACACCGCGAATGAATAGCTTCTCCTCGCCCACAAAGATGAACTTGCCGCGCACCTGGGGCCGGACGGCAGCCCGTCGGGTCACATCGGACATGAGTCGCTCGAAGACCGGCGCGAACACCCAGTTCACTCCGGGCGCGTGGGCGGATAACCGCGTAAGTGGGGCTGGCACCATAGGATGCTTTGATTAGCAATGCTTCGTATTCCGGCTGTCACCATGCCGTGACCCATGTCACTTCGCTTTGTGACACAGAATGCGGCCGACACTTCCAGCAAGTGCGGTCCTCATTCGCGGAACCGGCCAACTTGCTGTCACTCACAATCCGGGCAGCAACGTCTAATCCCACGCCATCCTTGGCGACTTATGGAGCTTTGCTTATCCGGGGCTCCAGAGCCGCTGCCAGCGAAACAACTACGTAGTTCACCCTACTTTGTGCCCGCCTTCTTAGTAAGTGGGTAAGCACCCGATAGGACATACCCCAGAGGCCATGGGGTAAATACCCCATGGGACATTTGGATGCCTGGCAGCCCGTTCAAAACTGTAGCGGCGCTCTGTGAGCACCGAACAAGGTGGGCCGATTTTCGGCGCTCACAGACCGCCGCTACAAGCACACTTGGAGTGTTTGAAGGGCCGTTCGCGATCGGAACATTTGGATGCCTGGCAGCCCGTTCAAAACTGTAGCGGCGCTCTATGAGCGCCGAACAAGGTGCGCCGATTTCGGCGGTCACAGACCGCCGCTACAAGCACACTTGGAGTGTTTGAACGGGCCGTTCACGATCGGAACATTTGGATCCCTGGCAGCCCGTTCAAAACTGTAGCGGCGCTCTATGAGCGCCGAGCGGCGCTCTGTGAGCGCCGAACAAGGTGCGCCGATTTCGGCGGTCACAGACCGCCGCTACACACTTGGAGTGTTTGAACGGGCCGTTCGCGATCGGAACATTTGGATGCCTGGCAGCCCGTTCAAAACTGTAGCGGCGCTCTGTGAGCGCCGAACAAGGTGCGCCGATTTCGGCGGTCACAGACCGCCGCTACAAGCACACTTGGGGTGTTTGAACGGGCCGTTCGCGATCGGAACATTTGGATGCCTGGCAGCCCGTTCAAAACTGTAGCGGCGCTCTATGAGCGCCGAACAAGGTGCGCCGATTTCGGCGGTCACAGACCGCCGCTACAAGCACCCTCAGTGCGGCATGGGACGATTCGAGCCTGAAGCTTGAGTCTTCCCTTGAGCATGAACTTGGGATTTCGGCCTGTGGGCCGCTAAACGGAATCTCGTGGCGCAATTGCAGCACTACTCATGCGTGACGGATAAGCCGTAAATCACGACCTCACCATAGGCCGTTGGCGCATCCCCGCGACTCGTGTTGGACTGCGTGTAGCAACCCGCCTTGAAATAGCACCCGAGTGCGCTTACGGAGTAGGTATAGATGTATTGGCCGTTGTAATAGCACTCGATACCACCATTGCGCGCGACAAATTTGACCGTGAACACATCACCCAGGCGATAACTCGTAGTCAGCATCGGCCCGTTCGTGCCATGCTCATTAATGAACAGCTTCGTGCCCTCGAGCCGGAACACAATCACATCGTCGTTCGCATCGTGAATCTGGCCAGCGACCACTTCAGGCTTGACGACCGGCAGATGGGTGATGGCCTGCGTGATTTCCATTGTATGGGTGCCGAATAGGGTGGACCAACTGGCGTTTCCGCTCCCCAAACCGACCATCTCCCGTAATTCCGAGCGCGGATACGTCGAACCGCTGGTCGTCGCGCCGCCACAGTGCGCGACAAACACCACGCCATCCCGGGCGCTATTCACACGGAAATAGTTCGTGTCTGCGAATCCGGCCAATTCGGGCTGACGGATTTCGTCCGGGCTGCCCGCGCGCGGAGTGTCCACGGGCAATGTCAGTTTCCAGTTTGTCAGGTTCAGCACGCTTGACGGCAGGTTTGTGACATTGGTCGGAGGGTCGTTGTCAACGATTGTCACCGTGGCATTACTCGAAGAACCAATAATGTACGCCGGGGCGGAAGCGACCGCGAGCACCACCGACTCGTCACCTTCGAAATCGGCGTCGTCAATCGGAGCGACCGCGACCGTAGCCGAGGCGCTGGCCGAAGGAATGGTCACGCTGCCCGGCAGCGTGGCGTAATCCGCGCCATTGCTGGCCGTGCCGGCGAGCGCATACGTCACAGTCAAGGCGGAGCTCGTATTCCCGGTGCGGCTGATGGTAATCGTCCCCGAATTAGCCCCGCCTTCCGAGACGTTTGTATTGGAGGCAACCACGGTCACGACCGGCAAATCGTTGTCTGCGATGATGACGGTTGCGCTGTCCTGGGAACCAACCACGTACCCAGCGCCAGGGGCGATTTCCACCACGACCGACTCGTCGCCCTCGAAGTCCGCGTCGTCAATCGGATCGATTGAGATAGTGGCCGAGGCGCTGGCCGAAGGAATCGTGACGCTGCCCGGCAGCGCGGCGTAATCCGCGCCATTGCTGGCCGTGCCGGCGAGCGCATATGTCACAGTCAAGGCCGGAGTCGCATTCCCGGTGCGGCTGATGGTAATCGTCCCCGAATTGGGTCCGCCTTCCGAGACGTTTGTATTGGAGGCAACCACGGTCACGACCGGCAAATCGTTGTCGGCGATGACGACGGTTGCGCTGTCCTGGGAACCAACCACGTACCCAGCGCCAGGGGCGATTGTCACCACGACCGACTCGTCGCCCTCGAAGTCCGCGTCGTCAATCGGATCGATTGAGATAGTGGCCGAGGCGCTGGCCGAAGGAATCGTGACGCTGCCCGGCAGAGTGGCGTAATCCGTGCCGTTAGCCGCCGTGCCGGCCACGGTATACATCACAGTCAAGGCGGAGCTCGTATTCCCGGTGCGGCTGATGGTACACGTCCCCGAATTAGGTCCGCCTTCCGAGGCGCTTGGATTGGAGGCAGTCGCTGTAACGATTGGAGGCTCACTATCTGCAATGACCAGTGTTGCACTGTCCTGTGAACCGACAGCGTATCCAGCGTTAGGAGCGATGGTCAGCAGGATCGACTCATCACCCTCCACATTGGCGTCGTCGATAGGATTCACGATCACGGTGGTCGAGTCGCAGCCTTGCGGAATAGTCACGATGCCCGATAACGCTTCATAATCCACGCCATTCGCCGCGGCTCCGGCCAAGGAGTACGTGACCGTCAGCTTCGAGGCGGTACTGCCGGTCCTGTGCACCGCGAACATTCCGGGCCCAAGTCCCTCAGCCGCGCTCTCGTCGGCGACAACCGAAACGATCGGAGGAGACGGCGCCGCGTCACTATCCTGTCCCAAGTAAACCGGGCCAGTCTGGTTCGTGCCGGTGAAATAACCGAAGCCCGCGTTTTGTTTCTGCAGCAGCACGCCCTGAATCGCAATCCGACGACTGCTCGCCGGATCCGTGATTTTTCCGCTGAATCGGCCGGAACCGGTGCTGAGCGTCAGGCTAAATCCATTCGTGCCGGCCACCCGGTTATTCGTGCTCAAGGTGAACGTATTGGTGAGACCATCCACCAGGTTCCCTTGTTCGAGGGCCGCCACGCCGCTGCTGTTCGGCAAGTCCAACAAGGGCGTGCCGCGTGAGTAAGTATACAACGACCCCACCGCCTCGAGTCCTCTACTCAACTTGAACCCAGCCGGATATAACTTCGCACGAGGCTGGGTCACCCTTAGCCAACTGAGCCTCCCGCGGAAGTCGCTCAACGTGTCATTGGTGAACGTCATCCAACCCAGGACTCCTCCTCTGCCATAGGGAAAGGAAGCAAACAACGGCCACTCACCGGCTTTCGAGACAAACGTCGACTGAGTACACTTGGTGCCCTCCGGCAGTGTGCCTGCAAACACGACGTTCCCGGACAGGTCGACCGTAACCGTACCAAAGCCGGACCCACCAGGGACAAGCGAGGAATCTTCATTCGGCGCCATCACCAAGGTGTATCGTTTGCCACCCGCAGGGGCCGGGTTTGTTGTCCGCGAAAACGTGGCCCGATTCGCCGCAACCGTAGCGGCGAACAGGCCATCCGTGATCCATCCACTCATCTGCTCTGTGCCCGCGAAATCCATTTGCAATTGCATGGACAGCGGCGTCAGGCCTCGGCGCAAGATGGCATTTGAGAAGGCGCCCCAAGCCGTGAACTGGCCTGACAACGAGTAAGTCTTGCCGACGAAGCGCACCTTTGCGCTAAGCCGCCCTCGATCGGTCAGGGTCGCCGTGAAAAGGCCGGAGTTCGTAAGGACCGAGGGCCCGGTTTCGAAAATGAGCCCCGCGTAGCGGCCCTTGAGGGAAAGGAACGGATTGGCCACGAAGTGGGCGTGCAACACGAGGTTGCTTTGCATGACGAATCTAAGTCGGGGGTTAATGGACTCTGCGACACCCGACCAGTGGGAAAAGATGGAGCCGGCCCCTGGGATTGCCGTGATGGTGTACGCGGTGCCGACGCGCAGGAGCCGATTGGTGAGGTTCGGGGAGATACGTCCATTGCCCGTAACAATCAGTGTGAGTGGGCTGAGAACCGGGCCATTATTGGCCGGAGCGCCTTGCCCGTCCACGACGTCATGTCGCAGGCAAAGACATAACAACACCGCAAAGAACGTCGCATATCTCATACGACCTCGTAACTGTTATTCGACTCACGAGTCCGCGCAACCGAATCTTCCAACAGAAATTCTCCAGTCGCGTTCGCGAGATAGGATGAATGGACCTGATAAGAAGCTCCCAATTCACGCAACGAGCTATCGTCACCAAGCCAGACGCGACACGGCTCGACGGGGGAACCGGAGGGAACCTGAATTCGACGCAGGCGATTACCCCACTGTCTTCCTCGTTGGGTGAGTGTTACAGAAATACAGCCACCGGATTGCTCTTGGGCATCGTGCGCGGTCGCGCGGTGCATGCCGGCGAATAGCGATTGTGAAATTGTCGATTCGTCACTTGAGCCAATTGGGCTGCGCTCGGAACCCGCCTGTTCGGCGTTGCGGGGGCATCGGAACCAGCAGCGTTACGCATCCAGCTGGGGCTTGCGACGGTCGACGAACGATCACCGGCTCGAAAGGTCCGAGAATCACCGGCCCTCCACTAGAAAAACCAAAAAACAAATTCGTATTCGCAATGAAACTCATCCTCTTGCTTGCCAGCGCGGCCTTGGCGCTGCTCTTGTTAGACTTGTCCGCCCAGGGGGCCACCTTCCGCTGGGCGAACACTTCGAATCGCATTTACGTCGAAGGTGGAGGAGACCCCGCCACGCTCACGGAAATCAAAATGGCCTTGCCCAATGCACCGTTGGATTTGGTGGATTCGGTCAATCACGTCTGGTTGCTGCGGGCCAACCTCCTGGTCACAGACGGGAGCACCCTGTTGTTGCATGGCACTTCCCAGGGAGGCGACGTGGACAGACTGTTGCTGCAAAGCAACAACTCCACCAACGCGGGCAGCTTCGTCACACTCATCGCCGACGTGGGAACCCTGGATATCCGGGGCACCAGCATCTCTTCCTGGGACGCGGCCGTCAACGGGCCGGACACGGAGTTCCTCACGTTCGGCCGGGCGCATCTTCGCGCGCGCTCCCGACTCGCGCCGGACGGCGTCACGCCGCTCGAATCGCGCATGGATATCATTTCCAGCGACATCTCGTATCTGGGCTTCGACGCCTCGGAGTCCTACGGGTTGTCCTGGAAAGTCACCGGCGCGCACCCGGACCCTTCGAAAAGCATTTTTGACTTCGTCAACGTGTACGGGGACATCAAAAACAGCCGCATTCACGATAATTTCTGGGCGGTGTACACGTATGGACTGAAGGACGGCCAATGGCTCAACAACGAATTGGACCACAACATGGGCTATGGATTTGACCTCCATGACGACTCCGACAACGTGCTCATCGAAGGCAACAACGTTCATCACAACGGCGGCCAGGCCCGCGGCCTGCACGGGATCATCGCGTCGCGTCGTTGCGACCGTTTGACGATTCGCAACAATCGTTCCTGGGGCAATTCTGGCAACGGCATCATGTTGCACCGGCACTGCGATGATTGCCTTGTCGAGAACAACAACTCATTTCTCAACGGGGACAGCGGGGTCGCCCTCTTCGACTCGGACCGCAACATCGTCCGCAACAACATTCTCCTCTCCAATTTTAACGCTGGCGTCCGCGTCAGCGTCGGCGCGGCCGACAACCTCATTGCAAACAACAATATCGGTTACAGCGGCAAGAACGGCTTGTACTATTTCTCAGGAACAGACCCGGGAGAACCCGACCCGGTGGATCCGACCGTCACCGTTCGGATTCGGCGGAACACGGCGTCCAGCAACTATATCCACCATACGCAGGCCGAGTTGATCAAGATCGGCGATAGTGACAACAATGCCTTCATCGGCAATGTGTTTGAAGGGGATGCAGCGGAACTGGCGATTTGGACATCCACGCAGATTCGATTCGCCGGCAACACGCTCCCCGCGACGGCCGACGTCCGATTGTTCAGTTCGTTGTCGTTGTCGAACACGACCACGGCGCAGCCGACCATGGTCTCCTTCCAGGATCAACCCGCCGTGAAGTTATCCCTTCTGGATTCGATGACCTCCGCCACTTTCCAGGACGCGCGAGGCGCCATTTTCGACTTCGACCAGCCCGAGCTGGCAACGCGGGTGAACAGCGCAGGGAGCGCGGTGACCGTGACGCCGGCGCAAATCGGCGGCGGCACAACGGCTTTCATGCGGAACCTCTTCGTGAGCCTCGACAGCGGGGAGGCACGAGTAAACCCCACCTTGTGGACGATCAGCGGGGACTTCAGGAAACAGTGGACAGTCGTGCCCCCTTCCGCGTCGACAGCCATCCGCTTCACAGCCGGCGACCTTCCGCCCAACAGGTCCTGCATCATTCTCAAGAACGGTCAACCCCTTCCTTCGGCTGTTTCCGATGCGGCGGGCCAAGTCAGCTTTGCCGATGTGTCCGGGACAACCAGCCAGATCCAATATTCGGTCGCAGTCGGAGAGCAACCACCGCCCCAGTCGACGGTGACCGTGGTCGCAAGCGACGCCAGCGGCTCGGAAACTGCGCCGAACCCGGTCGCGTTCACCTTTAGCCGCACCGGCAGCACCACAAGCCCGCTTTCGGTGAGGTATTCCGTCGGTGGCACGGCGCTGAACGGCACGGACTACGAAGCATTGCCAGGTAGCTTGACCATCCCTGCGGGAAGCCTCTCCGCCGTCCTCACCATCAATCCGATCGACGACACCGCCGTGGACAACAACGAGACGATCGTGATCACGGTATCGACCAATGCCGCATACCTCGTCGGATCTCCAAGCAGTGCCACAGCCACCATTGCAGACAACGACCAGTCGGCCCAATCCACCGTGACTGTCACGGCCAGCGATGCCAACGCCTCGGAGGGCGCGGGCGATCCGGCCACGTTCACATTCACCCGCACCGGCAGCACGACCGCCGGACTGACCGTGAAGTATTCCGTGGGCGGCACGGCGGTCGCTGGTTCGGATTACGCAAGTTTGTTCGGAAACGTGATCATCCCCGCGGGAAGTTTGTCGGGCACGGTCACCATCAGTCCGATTGACGACTCGGCCGTGGAAGGCAACGAGACGGTGGTGCTGACGTTGGTATCCGACGCCGCGTACGTCGTGGGTTCGCCGAACAGCGCTACCGTGACGATTGCAGACAACGACCAGCCGACAAAATCCACCGTTACTGTGACAGCCAGCGACGCCAACGCCTCGGAGAGCGCGGGCAATCCTGCCACGTTCACATTCACGCGCACCGGCAGCACGGAAGCCGCACTGACTCTGAGGTATTCCGTGGGCGGAACCGCGATTGTCGGGACGGACTACCAGAGCTTGCCCGGAAATCTGACCATTCCGGCGGGCAGCGCCTCGGGCACAGTGACCGTCAGTCCGATCGATGACGGGTCCGTGGAAGGCAACGAAACGGTGGTAGTGACGCTGCTAGCCGACGCAGGGTACGCCATGGGTTCGCCGAGCAGCGCCACCGTGACGATTGCGGACAACGACCAAACGCCGCCACTACCTCAGCCGACGGTGACGGTGACAGCGAGCGATGCCAGCGCTACGGAAGGCGCGCCCGGTGCCGCCATGCTCGCCTTCTTCCGCACCGGCAGCACGGCGGCCGCGCTGGCCGTGAGGTATTCCTTGGGCGGCACAGCGGCCAATGGCACTGATTACGCAGGCCTGTCTGGAATCCTGACCATTCCTGCGGGAAGTTCGTCGGCCAACCTCATGATCAGTCCGATCGATGACGCGTCCGTGGAAGGCAACGAGACCGTGGTGGTGACACTGTCGCCCGAAGCGGGGTACGTCATGGGTTCACCGAGCAGCGCCACAATCACCATTGTAGACAACGATCAGACACCACCGTCTCAGCCGACGGTGACAGTGCTCGCCAACGATTCCAATGCCACGGAAAAGGGGCGCAACAGGGGCAAGTTCACCTTCAGTCGAACCGGCAGCATCGCGTCCGCTTTGACGGTGAGTTACTCCGTAGCCGGCTCGGCAACCAGTGGTACGGATTACACAGCCTTGTCCGGCAGCGTGACCATCCTGGCAGGACGATCCAGCGCAATCGTCAACGTCACTCCGATTGACGACGATGTTGCGGAAGGCACCGAGACAGTGGAAGTGACGCTGGTGGCCAATGGGGCGTATATCGTTGGCTCGCCGAACAGCGCCACCGTTACCATTGAAGACAGGAACACCGGTGGTGGTGGAGGTGGTGGAGAGGGCGCTGGGCGACCGGAGGTGGGTGTGACGGCCAGCAACGGCTCGGAAAGCGGGCCAACTCCCGGTTCGTTCACCTTCTTCCGCATGGGAAGCATCGAGGCCGCCCTCACCGTGAGGTATTCGGTTGGCGGCACCGCGAACAACGGCACGGACTATGCCGCCCTGTCCGGTAGCGTGACCATCCCGCCGGGAAGCCTGTCGAGAACCGTGTCAGTCAATCCCGTTGACGACGCCGTCGTGGAAGGCAACGAGACGGTGACGGTCACGCTCACCGCCGATACGGGCTATACTATCGGTCCGTCGGGCAGCGCCACGGCGACTATTGCTGACAACGATGGAGGCCCGGCGCAAAAGCCGCTGGTTTCCGTAGTGCTCACAGACTTGATCGCTTCTGAAAGCGGACCTGATTCGGGGACATTCACCGTCAGCCGGACTGGCAGCACGGCATCCGCCCTGACCGTCAATTATTCGCTCAGCGGCACCGCCATCAACGGCGTTGACTATCAACAGCTGTCCGGTTCAGTCACGATTCCCGCGGGAGCTGATTCAGCGCCGGTGGTGGTGCGTCCGGTGGATGACACCCTGTTTGAAGTTGGGGAAATGGTCATCCTGACGCTGAACCCCAACGCCGCTTACGACGTTCTGCTCGGCATTGCCGTGCTTAACATCCTGGATAACGACATCCTGCTGTTGCCTTAAACCTGTCCTCCCCTGAACGCGGGCGGGGCAAACCAAACCAAACCCGCCCGCGTTCTCTTCATTTGCGATACGGAGGGGCACTCAAAAGCTCGGCACCAGCATTCGATTCATGGCGCTTCGGGTCCTGCGGACCAGAACGGCCCGCAAGCCTGCCGGCACTTCGGCCGGCGGCGGCTCATTCAGTTCCAGCCAGAATCTTTTGATCGAATTGAGCACTCGGACCAATTCCTCGAACCCGACCGGCTTGACCACGTAAGCATTGGCCCCGAGCCGATAGCACCGCGCCAGATCCTCCGGTTCGCGGGAGGTGGTAAAAACGACGACTGGAATCGTCTTCAATTTCGGATCGCCCCGGATCTGGCGCAACACTTCGAAGCCGTTCATCCGCGGCATCTTGAGATCCAACAGAATCAGGGCCGGGTTGCCCAGGGTAGCCCGCGAGCTTTCAGTTCGGAGACGCAGGCAGTCCATTGCCTGCGCTCCGTTGTGTGTGACGACAACCATTTCGGCGGTTCCATTGGCCGCTATGGCCCGAACAGCAAGGTCCGCGTCGTTGAGGTTGTCTTCGGCCAGTAGAATCCATTTTTCATTGTTCATGGGTGGTGGGGGCATTGTCGCGCCCGGCAGAGCATTCACGGGACGATTACTGATGGGTGACTGTGACATTGTAGATGACGACCTGGCCATAGGCTGTGGCTGCGTCGCCTCGGCTCGTGTTGGATTGCGTGTAGCACCCGGCTTTGAAGTAGCAGCCGGAATTGCTCGTGGAATAAGTATAGACGTACTGACCATTGTAGTAGGCTTCCACCCCGCCGTTGCGTACGACGAATTTCACGGTGAACACGGTCCCCAACTGATAGTTCGAGGTCAGGACGGGGCCGGGTGAGCCGTTCTCGTCGACGAACAGCTTGGAGCCCTCCAGGCGGAAAACGATGACATCGTCACTCGCATCGTGAATCTGGCCCACGACGACGTGAGGCTTGACCACCGGCAGGTGCGTGATGGCTTGGCGGATTTCCATCGTGTGGGTGCCGGACGTGGTGGACCAACTGGCGTTGGCCGAGCCGCTGGAAACCATTTCCCGCAATTCAGAGCGCGGGTACCCGGAGCCGCTTGTCGTCGCGCCTCCACAATGCGCGGTGAAAACAACTCCATCGCGGGCGCTGTTCACGTAGAAATAATTCGGGTCCTGGAAACCGGCCAGTTCGGGCTGCTTGATTTCATCCGGGCTGCCCGCGTGGGAAGTCTCCACGGGCAGCGTCAACTTCCAGTTCGCAAGAGTCAGCACGCTGGACGGCAAACTGCCTCCACTTGAATCGTTGTCTGCGATCGTCGCAGTGGCGCTGTTCGGAGAACCGACCACATACGCCGCATCGGCGGACAACGTCAGCACGACCGTTTCACTGCCCTCGACAGCGGTGTCGTTCACGGGACTGACTGTCACCGAGGCAGACGAGCTTCCCGCGGGGATGGACAGGCTGCCGGACAAGGCGTCGTAGTCCGGGCCATTGGCCGCCGTGCCGCCAATGGAATAACGAACCGTGAGGCTGGCTGCGGTGCTGCCCGTCCGGCTGAAGGTGAACGTGCCCGGATTGCCCGCGCTCTCCGAAGCGCTGGAGTCGCTGGCGGCGACGGTCACGGTGGGTTGCGTCGACGACTGGTCGTTGTCTGCGATCGTCACGGTCGCGCTGCTTGGGGAACCGACGGTGTACGCCGCGTCGGCCGACAGCGTCAGCACGATGGTTTCGTTGCCTTCGACAGAGCTGTCGTCCACCGGACTGACGGTGAGTGTGGCCGTGGAGCTTCCTGCGGGAATGGCGACGCTGCCCGATAAGGTGGCGTAGTCGTTCCCATTGAGCGCCGTGCCTCCGACCGAGTATCGCACGGTGAGACTGGACGTCGTGCTGCCACTCCGGCTGATCGTGAATGTCCCGGGATTGGCTCCTCCTTCCGAGGCACTGGCGTCGCTGGCGACAACGGTCAGCCGCGTCTGGTTGCCTTGTTTCTTTACCCGATAGTACCGGACCGGCAACCTGCCGGCCGTGGCCGTATTGTCCGACCACGTTTGCGTCGCTGCAGAGCTGATAATGAGAGGACTCACGTCCACCCACGTCACGAAGTTGGAGCTCGCCTGGACCTGATAGACTGCGCCGGGCTCGGAATTCCACTGCATCGTGAACCTGGCCGCGCTGACAGGCTTCCACTGGATTGTGGTTTCGTCAGTCGGCGCAAACAGGTCCGCCTCCGTGATGCTGTTCCACAAATTCACGTTGTTGCCGTGACAGACGATGGACACGTACCGCGCGGTGGAATCCATGACATCATAGGTTTCCAAGCCCGTCGTGCCGCCACTGCTGACGCCGCTGAACACCTGGGTCCAGGCAGAGCGATCTGTGCTGGTGCGAATGTCGAAGCGGCTCGCGCGCTGGTTGCCTTGGTACCAGGCAATGGCCACCGAACCGACTCCGCGATGCGCGCCAAGGTCGTACTCAATCCACTGGCCATCGCCACTTGCCGACCACCGCGTCGAAAACGAGCCGTCCAGCGTATTCGCCGGCACATTGCCGTCATCGGCGCTGGCACTCGCGGAGACAACGACAAGCGGCGTCAGTGCGGCTGGCGCGTTTGAAATCGTTAAAGTTGCGAGGATGGCCACAGCGCAGCAGGCCCGGAGGGCTCGGTTCAGGCGCTTGGCGAGTTGGGCGCCGTTGCTGTCCAAGTGGTTCCATTCAATAGATTGACTCGTAGTCATGCCCTCACCTTAGAGGGCGGCGGCCCAGCCGTCTGTCGCTGGGCGTCAGATAGTGCCGTCGCAGTCTGACTTGCGTCGCTGTCGGTGTTTCAACGACAAGGCAGCGAGCGCGGCAATGCGACGCGCCTTCATAGCGGTGTTCCCGACCTTGAGGTAGGGTTGTCACCCCAGTTTCGGGCTGGAACCGTCCTTCTTAAAGTAATGTGTGCGTGTTTACGCAGTGGACGTCGCGTTGCGGACACGTCCCATGAAGAAAGACGTTCGCATTTTGCTTCTGGAAGACCGGCCGGCAGACGTGGTGACTATGGAACACGCGCTGCGCCAGGGGCGCTTGGAATGTAGCTTGAAACCCGTGGACACCCAGGAGTCATTCATTCAGGAACTGGAGCGCGATCCGCCGGATGTGATTCTTTCGGATCATGGCGTGCGCTCGTTCGACGGCTTGACGGCCCTGGCCATCGCCCGCCAGCGGCGTCCCGAAATCCCGTTCATTTTTGTGACCGATCCGCCGGGCGAAGAGAGGGCGATCGCGACCTTCCAAAGCGGCGCAACGGATTACGTCCTCAAGCAGCAGTTGGACCGCCTGGCCCCGGCGATCGAGCGGGCCCTGGAGAACGCGGCGGAGCGCGCTGCGCAAAAAGCGCAACAACGGGATCTGCGCGAGAACGCAGAGCGCTATCGCACGCTGGTGGAGGTCTGCCCGGACGCCCACATCGTGCTGAGCGAAGACCGCGTCGTATTCCTCAACGCCGCCGCCCTCCGGTTACTCGGCGCTCAAAGCACTGAACAACTGATCGGCAAGTCGGCTCAATTCATCGTGCCTCCGGATTCCTGGGAGGCGTTCCATGCCCGCCTAAGCCCGCTGATGCCCGAACCGCTCACCCGCCCTCGCGCCAGCGCCGCGCGAAAGCCGCGGCGGCCACCCGAGGAACCGAGTCCGAGCCCGACTTTTCTGGAAACCAAACTTGCACGGCTGGATGGCACAATCGTGGAAGTGCAAGTCGCCGCCGCGCCGCTGACGTTTCAACAACAGCACGCTGTCCAATTGGTGGCCCGCGACACGACTTATCCTTCGCGCCGGGTCGAGGAATTGCGCCGGAGCCAGACCCGCCTGGCGGCCATCCTGGAAACGGCCCTGGACGCCATTATCGCCGTGGACCGCCAGGGAAGAATCCAGGAATGGAACCCGGCGGCGAAACGCATCTTCGGTTACAGCCGCGAGGAGGTCCTCGGCCGTTCCATGGACGAATTGATTGTGCCCTCCGCGCTGCGGCGCGCGTATGACAAGGGACTGACCGACTACATGATCACCGGCGTGGGCAGCCTGCTCAACCGGCCCATCGAGATGACGCTGCGCCGTGCCGATGGCACCGAGTTCCGTGCGGAAGCCGCGGTCACGCTCATTCGCCCGCAGGATCCGGCGGGCTGCACGGTGTTAATCCGGGATATCACCGAGCGAAAGCAGGCCGAGACCGCGTTGCGGCGAAGCGAAGAGCGACTGCGCCGGATGATTGAGGACGTGAAGGACTACGCGATTTACGGGCTCGACGTGGAGGGCCGGGTGGCGACGTGGAACAGCGGCGCGGAGCAGGTTCTCGGCTACACGACGGAGGAAATCATCGGCAAACCGTACTCCGCCTTCTTCACGCCAGAAGACATTCGACGGGGCCTGCCCGACCAGGGCATTCGCACGGCCCGGGAGCAGGGCCGCTCGATTGGCGAGAGCTGGCGGGTGCGCAAGGATGGTTCCCGCTTGTGGGCGCACGGCACCACCACGGCCTTGCGCGACGAATCCGGCCAGATCTTTGGCTTTTCCAACGTGGCGCATGACATCAGCGCCGAGAAGGAGGCCAAGGACGAAATCCGGCGCCTCAACGAACAACTGGAGCAGCGCGTGCGCGAGCGCACGGCCCAACTCGAGGCGGCCAACCAGGAACTGGAGGCGTTCAGCTATTCGGTTTCGCACGACCTGCGCGCGCCCTTGCGCCACATCGTCAGCTACGTCGAGATTCTGAAAACCGAAGCCTCCAAACTGGAGGAAGAGAGCAAGCAACACCTGGGAATTATCGCCAACTCCGCCCAGCACATGGGCCGGCTCATCGATGCGCTCCTGGCCTTCTCCCGAATGGGCCGCGCCGAGATGCGCCAGCAACGCGTGAGCCTGACCAAGGTCATCCAGGAAGCCCGCATCGAATTGCGCCAGGAGGCCCAGGGCCGCGATGTCGAGTGGAAGATCCACTCGCTGCCTTATGTGCGCGCGGACCCTTTCATGCTCCGGCAGGTGTTCATCAATCTGCTCTCCAACGCACTCAAGTTCACGCGGAAGCGTCCCCGGGCCCGGATCGAGATCGGCGCCGAGGATCAAAAGCAGGCGACGGTCTGCTTCGTTCGCGACAACGGCGTGGGCTTCGACATGGAATACGCTGCCAAGCTCTTCGGCGTCTTCGAGCGGCTGCACCCCGCGGGCGAGTTCGAAGGCACGGGCATCGGCCTGGCCAATGTCCGCCGCATCATTCACCGTCACGGCGGCCAGACCTGGGCCGAAGGAGCCATCGATGGCGGCGCCACTTTTTACTTCTCCCTGCCCAAACCCACGAAAGCAACCCCATGAGAAAGGACCCGTATGCACCCACGAAAATGGATTCTCCTGGCGGAAGACAATGTCAATGACGCCGAGCTGGCCGTCCGCGCGCTCTCTGCGCATCACAACGGCGAACTGGTGATCGTCGCGCGTGACGGAGTCGAAGCCCTGGACTGCCTGCACCACCGGGGTGAATTCCAATCGCGCGCAGGGCCGGGAAATCCCGCGCTGGTATTGCTCGACCTCAAGATGCCCCGTCTGGACGGCCTGAACGTGTTGCGCCAGATGAAGCACGATGCCCGGCTCAAGAGCATCCCCGTCATCACGTTCACCTCGTCCCGCGAGCAGGTCGATGTGCTCCAGAGCTACCAGTTGGGAGCCAACGCCTATGTGGTGAAACCGTCCAGTTTTGAGGACCTGGTGCTCGTCATGGACCACATCAAGTCCTTTTGGCTCCAGATTAACGAGACCGCCCCGAACGACGGGAAAGGGACCAAGCCGCACCCATTCGGCCGGGCACGGCGAGGGGCTTAGTCAGGGTTTACACGTTTCGCGACAAACAATCCACCGCGAGCAGTATCATAGAGTGATTGCCAAAAGTCATTTCCGAAATGGTGGGGCAAACCTGCCGGTTTGCCGCGGCGCCCAGCAGGGCGCCGCCCACCATTTCGGAAATGACTTTTGGCAATCACTCTAGTGTACGGACTCGAACGAGCGCGTTGTATATGAAAAAGGGCCTTCGCATCCTGTTGCTGGAGGATAACTCCACCGACGCCGACTTGATTCACCACACGCTGCGCCGCGGCGGGTTGAGTTTTGACATGGAATGCGTCGACAACAGGAACGACTTTGTCCGCCAACTGCTGGGCCCGCCGCCGGACTTGATCCTCTCGGATTTCTCGCTGCCCGGTTTCGACGGTTACGCGGCGTTGGCGATGGCGCTGGAGCACTGTCCAGGCACTCCGTTCATCTTCGTCACGGGCACGATGGGTGAGGAAGTGGCGATTGAAACGCTGAAGAAGGGCGCGACCGACTACGTGTTGAAGCATCGGCTGTCGCGGCTGGTGCTGTCGGTGAGCCGCGCGTTGCGCGAGTCCAAGGAACGCGCCGAGCGCCGCCTGGCTGAGAAGCGGCTGCGCGAATCGCACGAGCAATTGCGGTCGCTGTCGGTCCATCTGCAACACGTGCGCGAGCAGGAACGCACGCGCATCGCCCGGGAAGTCCACGACGAGTTGGGCCAGGCGCTGACGGGCCTGAAACTGCAACTGACCTGGCTGGCCAGCCGCCTGCCCAAGGAACTCAGGACCCTGCAGACCCACACCGAGGCCATGAGCGACCGCATTGATGAGACCATCCAGTCCGTGCGCCGCATCGCCACGGAACTGCGGCCGGGCATCCTGGACACCGCCGGCTTGCAGGCCGCGCTGGAATGGCAGGCCAACGAGTTTCAATCCCAAACCCGCATCCGCTGCCGCGTCCGCGCGGACGTGGAGGAGACGCTTTCGGATCAGGATTTGAACACGGCCTTCTTCCGCATCTTTCAGGAAACCCTCACCAACATCATCCGCCACGCCGGGGCGACGCGGGTCGATGTGCGCCTGGTGGAAAGCGCCGGCAATCTGGTGCTCGAGGTCCAGGACAACGGCCGGGGCATCTCGGAGGCGGAGATTCACAACACCCGGTCCATTGGCCTGCTGGGCATGCGCGAACGGGCGGCGCTGCTCGGCGGCGAAGTGCGTCTGCGCGGCGAAACCGGCAAAGGCACGACCGTGACCGTGCGCATTCCCCGGCCTGTCTCCAAACCCGATAAACGCTACTTGCATGCGAATCCTACTCACAGACGACCACGCCGTCGTGCGTCAAGGCTTGAGGCTCATTCTCGCTGATCACTTCAAGAAGGCGACCTTCGGCGAGGCCCGCAACGCCCAGGAGGCGCTTAATCGCATTTGGAAGGAGAAGTGGGACATCGTGTTGCTCGATGTCACCATGCCGGGACGCAGCGGCCTGGAGGTGTTGCGGGAAATCCGGCGCTCCCGCCCCAAGCTCCCCGTCCTGGTCTTCAGCATGCATCCCGAGGACCAGTTTGCCGTGCGCATTCTCAAGGCGGGCGCCGCCGGGTATCTGACCAAGGAAAGTCCCGCCGAGGAATTGGTCGGCGCCATCCAGAAGGTGGTGGCCGGCGGACGCTACATCAGTCCTGCATTGGCCGAACGCATGGCCTCCTACTTGAACGTGGACGTGAAGCAGGCGCCGCACGAGCGGCTCACGGATCGCGAATTCCTGATCTTGCGCGCGATTGCCTCAGGCAAGCCCGTCGGCCAAATCGCCAAGGAATTCTCACTCAGCGTCAGCACCGTCAGCACCTACCGGACGCGCATCCTCGAGAAAATGCATCTGAAGAACAACGCCGAGCTGATGCACTACGCGATGCGCAAGGGGTTGGTGGATTGAGCCGTCCTCGACTCCCTCCTTGCAGGAGGGGATCGGCTCCTTCCGATCCCCGCAAAGGATAGGGCAGGCGTCTGGCCTGCCCGCGCTGCGGCAACGCGGCGGCTGGAGTGCCACCACTCGCCACGGCGCACTCGCCTGCCCTATGCAAGGGCTATCACTAGCCGGCCGCCGGCAGGGTTCCCTCGCCGGCCCGATCGATGGCGCCACAACGATTCAGCGAGGTCACCCTCAGCCGACGGCCATTTCCGATGATGGACGCCACGGCTTTCAACTGGAGCGGGAAGGTTCGGTGGTCCTGGCGGCGCCCCAGAACCAAGGCCGGCTCGGGATCGTCGAACTCCAGGAAGTGCGCCAAACGCATCAACGATTCTTCGGTCACCAAATCCTTGATATGGCAACCCCGAATGGCCCCGTCAACCCGGCCAAAGAGCGACGGAGCGCGGCTGTTCGTTTCCACAATCACGCCCGAGTCGAGGACGACAATGGCTTCCTCCAATTCTTCGATCCATCGACGAATCGTAGGCTCGGACTGCACGGAGCCGGGTTCCGCTTCGGACGCGGACGGGGCATCGCTGCATTGGGCCTGACCAGTCGCCAACCCCGGAGACAGCGGGTCCGACGGACTGTTCATTGCCCCTTGCTGGGAGAGGGGAATACCGATCTCAAATGGCCTTAACTTCATAGTATTCTTCTGCAATCTTCAGGGTGCTCGACCCGCCAGCGAACAACTGCCCCATGGGTTTCGCATCCCGATGCTCAGTTTATTCGTTCGGCAACTTTCGCTCGTCGCCGAATCTCATCTCGCGCGTCGAAGGGACTTGGGCAGGAATTGAACTGACAATCCGGGGATTCCGTCCACCAGGTCCCCCGTCGACCGGCCGTTCGCTTCGCCGTTCCTGGCACGGTGAGCGGCCGGTTCCATTGCCTTTAGGGCCAGGGCCGGCGGCCGTTCCACTCGAGAAAAGTGGCGGCAACCGTTCCACTCCAAAAATTGGAGACGGAATACGCTCTGGCATTTGGCGGCATGCGAGAAGCCTGCACGCCAGCGTGTCTCCTGTAAATCGTCCCAGCCTTGATCCTACCATCGCGAAATTCTCTATGCCGGAGCGGGGCTGCTGCGCGTCCGCGGGCCCAGAGCGCCGGCGTTCAATGCCGATTGGCCCATTCCACGGCCACGCGCATGAGTTCGGACACATTCTGAACGTGGAGCTTCTCCTTGAGGTGCACCCGGTGCGTTTCCACGGTGCTCGTGCTGATGTGAAGGAGTTTGGCGATTTGGCCCGTGGTGCGGCCCTGCCCCAACAACTCGAGGACTTCCAACTCGCGGTCGGTCAAATGCGCCATTGGTTCCCAGGTCTGTGGGCCTTTGCGTTCGACAAACTCGTGGAGCATCTGGTCGCGCACCGACGGGCTCACGAACAGGTCGCCCTTGAGCACCGTGCGGATGGCTTCGAGGATGGTTTTGGATTCCTCCCGTTTCATCACGTAGCCCAACGCTCCGGCCCGCAGCGATCGCTCGGCGTACAAGGATTCCTCGTGCATCGACAGCACCAGCGTCCTCAAGCGCGGGTGCATCACTTTGAGGCTCTTGATTAATTCCAGGCCGCTGCCGCCCTGGAGGGAGATATCGACGACCACCACGTCCGGCTTCAGCCGGTTCACGGCGTCCAGCGCCCGGCCCGTCGAACTGGCCTCACCGCACACTTGCAAGTCCGGCTTGCTGTTGATGATCTCGGCGAAGCCCTCGCGCAGGATCGCGTGATCGTCCACCAGGAGCACGCGGTGTTTGCGCGCTTTCGGTCCGACAGCTTTGCGAAGGGTCATTGGTCAGCGTCTGAGAATCAAGCCAGGGAGTGCCGGCGGAGGGCGGGCGGCGTTCGACGAACCGGTGCGGGCCTTGGACAACGGCAGCGAGCAGCGGACAATCGTTCCCCGGCTCGAGCCGGCGCCCGGCGCCGGGCCGATGTGGAGGGTCGCGCCGATGCGCTGGGTTCGATAGTCCATCGTCTTCAACCCCACTCCGCTGGAGAGAGGCCGTTGCGGAAAAGATTTTCCGTCATTGAGGATCTCGAGCACCAGTTGACCCGCGTGCCGGGACAGGCGCAGATCGACTTTTCTGGCTTTGCCATGCTTCACGGCATTGCTCACGGCCTCCTGGGCGATGCGCAGCAGGTCCGTCGCCACGTCGTGGTTCTCGATTTGGACGGGCCGGCGAATGTGGCACCGGCACTGGATGGCGAACAGATCGCGCGTCAAGTCCGCCAGATTGTGCAACGCCCGCATCAAGCCCTCGGGGATGTATTCCACCGGCTGCAAGCCGTGGGCCACGGCGCGGGCCTGCTCCTGGGCCTGGGAGAGCAAGCCCGTAATCCGGGCGACCCGCCGGCGCAAATCGGGGCTGGCCTCGCCCAACTCCTCCTGCAACAACTGGCTTTTCAGCCGAATCCCGGTCAGGAGCTGGCAGACGCCGTCGTGGAGGTCCTGGCCGATCCGCTGCCGCTCCATTTCGCTGACTTCGACGACCTCTCCCTCCAGGCGCATACGCTCGGTGATTTCCTGGCGCAAGCGATCGTTGCTCCGGGCCAGTTCGGCCGTGCGCTCGGTCACCCGTTGTTCGAGCGTCTCGTGGGCTTCACGCAACGAGCGTTGGCCGCGTTTGCGGTCGGTGATGTCCTCGTAGATGCGCACAAACGCGGTCAGCCTGCCGTGGCTGTCCCGCAGGGGGGCGGAAGAGACACTGACGTCGACCATCGACCCATCTTTTCGCTGGCGTTCCACCTCCTCACCGATGAGGCATCGGCCTTCCAATTCGACGTCCAACAGGGTCCGGTACCGCTGCAGCTGGTGCCAGGGAATAATGGGCAGGCGCTGGCCGAGCACGTCCGAGGCCTCCCATCCAAAGAGCCGCTCGGCCGCCGGGTTCCAGAGTTGCACCCGCAAGTTTCGGCCAATCACCACGACGGCCAGCGGCGAGGCGCGCACGAGTGCCTCGAGCATCTGGCTGTTTTGGTGCAGGGCATCCTCCGTACGCCGTTGCTCGGTGATGTCCAGCAGCGCCGTTCTGAATTCCATTGAACCCGGGGTCGGACGCTTTGAAATACTGACGAGCTGAACGACCACGGGCGGCCCATGCCGGGCGAGGAGGGACAACTCGGTGGTGACCGGCGACTTGCCCCGGCGCAACAGGCCGAGGTGTTCGAGAAAATGGACGCGATCGGCCGGGGCGACCAGCGGCAACAGCGGCCGGTCCTGAAAGTGCCGGCGTTGGACCCCAAGCAACCGCGCCCCGACCAGGTTCATGTCGCGCACGCAGCCGGTGAAATCGAGCGTGAGGTAACCCACGGGCGCGAAGTCGTAGAGGTCGGCATAGCGGTCGCGGGACTCCTCGACATCCAGCCAGGCCGCGTGCTGCGGCTCTTCCAACTCGGCAGCCAGGTCCGCTCTCAATCCTTCGTCGTGGCCCAAGTCACCGGCGAGTCTCCGGTGGCGGGCCCTGGACTTTTTGGGTCTCCGAGGGTTCACGCGCTCATGGCCTGAGTGGGACAGGCGACTCGCCTGTGCCGTCGGGCGACTCGCCCGACGGAACGGGCAGGAGAACCGTTCGCACCACTCCGTTCTTGTCGCATTCCCGCGTCCATCCCGCTCCGCTCGGCGAGTCGCCCGCGCCACCCAGGGCGGAAGTCGGGGCTGCTGGCAAGCGCGGGCTCATGACTGCTCCGGGGAGGGCGACGAGGCGCTGGCTCTGCCCGGCTCCAGGTCCAGCAGGGCGAGGACTGCCCCGTCGATCTTGTTGTCGGTCGTCTTGTAAGGCCGGATGCGCACGGACCAGCGGTGGCCCGTCCGGTCGCGTACATCCAGTTCCTTGGTCTGAAGGGAGTCAATGACGTCCGTCATCAGCTTCTCGAGTTCGGGCAGGTCGAGCTTCATCTTGATGTCGGAGATGGGCCGGCCGACGTCGGCCGGGATGAGATTGAGCATCCGTTCGGCGACGGCGGAGAACCTGCGGATGCGCAGGTCGTGGCCAACCATGACAATCGGGATGTTCACGCTGCTGAGGACGTTTTGCATGTCGCTGTTGACCTGCTCGAGTTCGGCGTTGCGGTTTTGCAGTTCGTCGTTGAGCGTGGTGAGTTCTTCATTGGTGGACTGCAGTTCCTCCTTGGCCGTTTCCAGTTCCTCGTTGGTGCTCTGTAATTCCTCGTTGCTGGACATGATCTCTTCGTTGGCGGAGCGCAGTTCCTCGTTGGTGGCCTCCTGTTCCTCGATGATGGTCTGCAACGATTCCCGCGTGGCGGCCAATTCTTCGCGCAATTGCGCCAGGTGCCGGGTTTCGCCGCCCACCGGCCCGCGGTCGGCCTTTGACGATTTGCCTTTGAAGGATTCGCCATCCGCGGATCGGGCGATGGGGCTGAAGATGACCATGTAAAACTTTTCATCCCCCGGAGGCACGTGGAAGGGCACGACCTCCAAATTGATCGCCTGGAAGCTGTGGTTATGTTTCAGGCGCAGGCCGGTCAGGCGAATCTGCGTGTTCGACTTGAAGGCCTTGGTGACCGCCGCGCGCAGGTCGACGATGAGCCCTTCGCGAGCCATTTTCAGCAGGTTGAGGCTGGCTTCGCCCTGCGCATGCTCGAGGTAGGGACCGGTGCGGCCGAAGAACTGGAGCACCTCGAAGCGCCGGTTGATCACCACTCCCGCCGGGCAGTATTGCGCCAGCAAGAGCCGGTCGGCTTGCTTCCGAATCTCGGTCAGGGCGGGATCGAACCGCTGCGCAGCCGCCGGCGCAATGGCCACTTCCGGTTCGGCCAGCTTGCGTCCAGCCGCGGTGTGGACAAAAGTCACGGGCGGGGAGGGATGGACCGATTTCCGGGAGTAGATGCGGGCTTTCTTGTCCACCATGCTGAACAGATCGGCGAAACTGCCAATGGTTTCCGAGGCGCCCAGCACCAGGATGCCATTGTGTTTGAGGCCATAGTGGAACACCGGGAAGACTTTGCGCTGGAGCGGCGGGCTCAAGTAAATGAGCAGGTTGCGGCAGGTGATCAGATCCAGGTTCGAGAAGGGGGGATCCATCACCAGGTTCTGGCGGGCGAAGATGCACATCTCGCGGATGGCCTTGGCAATGCGGTAGCCGCCATTGGCCTTGACGAAAAAGCGCCGCAGCCGTTCGGCGGAGACGTCGCTGGTGATGGTCGGGGGATAGACCCCGGCGCGCGCCCGGTCCAGCGCCGACAGGTTGATATCCGTGCCAAAAATCTGGACGGGGAAGTGGATCTTTTTCTCGCCCATGTATTCCGTCAACGCCATGGCCAGGGAATAGACCTCCTCACCCGTCGAACAACCCGGCACCCAGACGCGGACGGGTTCGTCGGCCGAACGCTTCTTGAACAAGCGCGCCAGGACCCTTCGCTTGAGCACCTGGAAGACCTGGCGATCGCGGAAGAAGCCGGTGACGTGAATGAGGATGTCATAGAACAGTTCCTGCATTTCCATCGAGTGCGCGCGCAGGTAAGTCACGTATTCGCTGAGTTCCTCGATTTTGCGCAGCGCCATGCGCCGCTGGATGCGCCGAATCAATGTGGCCCGCTTGTACTGCGAGAAGTCCACGCCCGAGCTCTGGCGCAAGATCGCGAAAATCTCCTGGTAGAGCTTTAGGGTGCCTGCCTCGAGCCGCTCGGATTCATCGATTGCCCCCGGAGCGACATACGGGTGCCCCGCGATGCTCACCAGTTCCTGCGCAATCCGGATCGGCGCCAGCGCAAAATCTACACAGCCGGCGGAAATGGCGCTGGCCGGCATGGAGGGGTATTTGGCCGACTTCTCGTCCTGGGTGAAGGTGATGCCGCCGGCGGCCTTGATGGCCCGCAACCCGATCGTGCCGTCCGAGCCGTTCCCCGAAAGAATGATGCCGATGGCCCGGCCGCCCTCCTCCTCGGCGAGGGATTCCAGGAAATGGTCGATCGGCATGTGGATGTCCTTGGTCGTTCGGCGAGGCGAAACCTTCAATCGACCGTCGGCCAGATCAATCACCTTGTTGGGAGGGATGACGTAGACCCGGTTGCGCTCGAGGCGCAGATTATGTTTGGCCTCGGTCACGGGCATCGCCGTGGCGCGGGAGAGCAGCGAGCTGAGCGCGCTCGCATGGGTCGGGTCCAGGTGCTGCACCAGCACGAACGCCATGCCCGGCGCGTCGGGCAGATTTTGCATGAGCTGGGTGACCGCTTCCAACCCGCCCGCCGAGGCGCCGATGCCGACGATGGGAAAGGTATTCGTGACGGGCTTCTTTTGCGAAGGCACTTCGGACTCAAACATCACGCCGCCTTCCGAAGCAGAACCGGAGGCACGCGATTTGTGCTTCGCACGACTAGACTTGGTAGCGCTTGCCGATTTCATCATTCAATCACGGTCGGCAGGTATGTCACGGAGGGGCGCCCAATGCAGATTCGGCATCCTCCGCGCGAGCTCAGAGCAGGCGGGCGAAGGCCGTAATGGCACTCGCATCCATGCTATCGCAGCTGTGCCGATTGTCTGATAATTCTGGGGGACGGCAGAGGGGTTGTCCAGTGCGGATTCGGAGGAGGTGAACACAAAACTTTGTTTGTAATCAGAGCGATTAGGATTAGGTACACTGATTAAAATGCTCTTGGTGGGAGAGCCATTCGCAAGGTCCTGAAGTTCAAAGAAAAGCGCTTTGGGAGGCCGAATTCCGGGGATCTTGGGGGTCCCCAATCCTCATTTTTTCCACCGGATCGAAGATTCTCGCTCGTTTCGCTCGTTTCGCTCGTTTGACGCTAACACCCCGGCTGCGAAGTGTGCTTAAGCTCCCGGGTATGTGTAACGCTTATGACACATTGCTGGTGGGGAGCGCCACGCGAGCCCGTTCAAAAACTGTAGCGGCGCCCTGTGAGCGCCGAACAAGGACTGTAGCGGCGCTCTGTGAGCGCCGAAGAAGCTGCACATTCTGGCCGACTTTCGGGCGGTCACAGACCGCCGCTACAATCAGTAGCAGCCGACGTGAAACCATGGGCCAGCTGTCCCTGCGTCCTTCCGAGGACGCTCGCCACCGTTCAAGTCGCAACCCACGCGCGCGTCATCAAGCCTCGTCAACCCCAGTCAAGCCCAGTCATCCCATCACATTGCTGGTGGGGAGCACATTGCTGGTGGGGAGCACATTGCTGGTGGGGAGCACATTGCTGGTGGGGAGCACATTGCTGGTGGGGAGCACATTGCTGGTGGGGAGCACA